>Ga0207674_10005367_pt1 | contig 15246 bp, 17 predicted proteins | sample KBSCornC72_FD_184303 | JGI IMG/M metagenome (GOLD analysis project Ga0207674, IMG submission 184303) | Corn rhizosphere microbial communities from Kellogg Biological Station, Michigan, USA - KBS Corn C7-2 (SPAdes) (version 2) | ecosystem: Host-associated > Plants > Roots > Rhizosphere > Soil ... | reverse complement strand
GGTCTTCAGCCGCTTGAGCGAGGCGTCGAGCTGCTTCTCGACCTGCGCGCGCGACAGCCCGCGGTCCGTCGCGCTCATCGGAAAGTAGAGCTTGGTCGCGAGCACATATGACTCGCGGGGGCGTGCCTGGAGCGCTTCACCGAGGAAGCTCTCGGCTGCGCCGCCGCCATACACGTTTGCCGTGTCGATGAAATTGATGCCCTGGTTGAAGGCCTCTTCGAGGCACGCTCGCGCCTTGTCCGCCTCCACGCCGACGCCGTAAGTCAGCCATGAGCCGAGCGAAATCTCCGATACTTCGAGGTCGCTTTGTCCAAGCTTGCGATATTTCATCGATGATCTCCGCTCTTCTGCAGAACCGGCCTTGCCGGCGCGAGTTCCCGTCGCCGACACTTGGGCTATAGACGCGTCAGGGAGAGGTTCGATGGTCACGTCCCGTGTAATTGCATTCGTCATGATTTCGGCCGGCGCGGCTGCCCAGGCGCAGCAGCAACCCGCCGCCCCCGTGCAGCCTGCTGCTCCAACCGCAATGCAGACAGATAATAGCCAGAAGGTGACCTGCAGAGTTCACATGGAAGGCAACCTGCCCAGGCGAGTCTGCATGAAGAATGAAGAGTGGAAGAAGATCGACGGGCAGCCGCAGAACGGGCTCGATTCTTCATATCTGAACAGGGCCCGCTGCAATTCGCTCGGAGCCTGCTGAGGCGCGTGTCGCGCCAAACACGCGCGTCCTGGTAACCATCGACTCAACGCGCGGCGATGGCGTTGCCGAAAGCTGATTCCTCCGGTGAAGACAACGCGGGCCACGAAACCATCATTGTCCATCATTTCCGTTCGGGCGAGTTCCGAGCTCTGCTCGGTTGCCGCGACGCCTTCCCGGCGCGACCGGCGAGGGATATAAGCGTGCAACGGGGAGGCTCCATGGCCATGACTCGACTGCTCGCACTAATGATGATTTCAGCAAGTACGGCTGCCCAGGCGCAGCAGCAGGCGGTTGCACCGCCGGCGCCGGCTTCCACGGCAGCAACCCAGGCCAACAGCCAAAAGGTGACCTGCCGCATTCACATGGAAGCCAACATCCCGCGCCGAATTTGCATGACCAATGCGGACTGGGCAAAGGTCGACGCCCAAACTCAAAACGGCCTTAATCTGTCTCCGAACGGCGATGCTTCATACATCAATCGTCATGGGTGCGGTCCGGACAAGGGCAGCGTCTTGGGCGCCTGCTGACCGTTTGATGCCCTACCCGTCGGCGCTCGGTCGGCATTAGGAAGCACTTCGGCGCGCTGCTTCGCAGCATGCTGCTTGCCTATTCGCCGCATGCAGCACCACCTCAAAGGGCCTGCGGCCGCGCTCCGCTCTTGCAGCCAGTTGCTTTGGTTGGTGTAAGCGCTCTGCCGACGTGAGGGGGACCGAGTGCTGCGCAAGGATCGGCCGATTCGCAAGCTTGTGATCGTCGGCGGGGGGACCGCCGGGTGGATGACGGCGGCCGTGCTGTCGCAATGGCTGAGCCAGGTCGAGATCGAGCTCGTCGAATCCGACGAGATCGGGACGATCGGCGTCGGCGAGGCGACCATCCCCCACATCCGCAATTTCATCGGGCTCGCCGGACTCGATTCGTTAAAGCTGATGAGCGAGAGCAAGGCGACGTTCAAGCTCGGCATCCAGTTCGTCAACTGGGGGGAGCCGGGCGAGAGCTACATCCACGGCTTCGGCAAGATCGGCCGCGACATGCTGTGGCTGCACCCGCACCACGTATGGCTTGCCGCGCGGCAGCGGGCGCCCGCGTCGGTAAAGCCGTTCGAGCGCTATTCGATCAACTGCGCGGCGTGCGAAAAGAATCGGTTCGACTTCCCCGACCGCCGCAGCCCCAACTCGCCGCTCGCCGATCTCGACTACGCCTACCATTTCGACGCGTCGCTGTTCGCGCGATACCTGCGCGCCGAGAGCGAGGCGCGCGGCGTCAGCCGCATCGAGGGACGGATCGTTGAAGTCGGCCAGGAGCCGGAGAGCGGGTTTGTCGAGCGAGTGAAGCTCGCCGACGGGCGGGAAATCGAGGGGGACCTGTTCGTCGATTGCTCGGGCATGCGCGCGCTGCTGATCGGGGACGCGCTGGGGATCGGTTACGAGGACTGGAACCAATGGCTGCTGTGCGACCGAGCACAGGCGGTGCCGTCCGCGAGCGTTACGCCGCTCACGCCCTACACCCGCTCGACCGCGCGAAAAGCGGGATGGCAATGGCGCATTCCGCTGCAGCACCGGATCGGCAACGGCTACGTCTATTCGTCCGACCTGATCGGCGACGAGGAGGTGACCGAGAGCCTGCTCGCGAACCTCGACGGCGAGGCGCTGGCCGAGCCGCGCCCAGTCCGATTCCGGCCCGGCCGGCGGCTCACGTCGTGGGACAGGAACGTGGTCGCGATCGGCCTGTCGTCGGGCTTCCTCGAGCCGCTCGAGAGCACGAGCATCCATCTGATCCAGACCGCCGTCCAGCGGCTGCTGCTGCTGTTTCCCGCGCAGGGTTTCTCCGAGTCCGACATCGCTGAGTTCAACCGCCAGACGCAGATTGAATATGAAGACGTGCGCGACTTCATCATCGCTCACTACAAGGTGACGCGCCGGAGCGGAGACCCGTTCTGGGATCATGTTCGGACAATGGAGGTACCCGGTAGCCTTCAGGAACGGCTCGAGCTGTTTCGCTCGTCCGGCCGGTTCTTCCGGCGCGGCGCCGCCGAGCTGTTCACGCAGGAAAGCTGGGTCCAAATCCTCATCGGGCAGGGCCTCGACATGAAACCCGACCCGGTCACCAGCTTCGTCCCGACCGACGAGCTGGTGAGCTTCCTCGACGAGATCGCAAGGGTCGTCGAAGACAATGCCAATCGCATGCCCGATCATGGCGAGTTCGTGCGCCGCCTGCCGGCCGCATCACCGCAGCAAGGCGCTCCGCCGACCGAGAATTTCGGCCTGCGCAATACCCGCCGCGCAATGGCACAATGATCTCGCCGCCCCAACTTCGGCACCTCGACGTCGCCGGGCGGCGCATCGCCTACAGATTGCGCGACGGCGCCAGCCCGACGCTCGTTTTCCTTCCGGGCTATGCGTCCGACATGGAAGGGACGAAGGCGCTCGCGCTCGACGCGCTAGCCGAACGTCGCGGCCTGGCCATGCTCCGTTTCGACTATTCGGGAACAGGCTCGAGCGGCGGACGGTTCGAAGATGGCACGGTGGCGCTCTGGCTGGAGGAAGCGCTCGCCGCGGTCGATCAATTGACGAAGGGAGCAATGGTGCTGGTCGGCTCTTCGATGGGCGGGTGGCTCGCGTTGCACCTTGCGCTGCTCCGCCCCGATCGCGTCCGGGCTTTGGTCGGGATCGCCGCAGCGCCGGACTTCACGGACTGGGGCTTCACGCCAGAGCAGAAGGCGCGGCTCCAAGCGGATGGCCGCATCGAAGAGCCGGACCCTTATGGTCCTGAGCCGAGCGTCTTCACGCGGGCATTGTGGGAATCGGGCCAGCAGCTGCTCCTGCTCGGCGGTGAGATCGCCGTCGACTGCCCGGTCCGCCTGCTCCACGGCGAGCGTGACGGCGAGGTGCCGCTCGACATTGCCTTCCGCACCATGCGCGCGCTCCGTTCAGCCGATGTCCAGCTGAACGTGGTCAAGGGCGGGGGCCATCGACTGTCGGAACCGCACGAGATCGACACGATCCTGCGCACCGTCGCCGCGCTTGTGGAGCCTGCACCTTGATCCCATTCCTGCTTGCCGCCGCCGCCGCGACTGCCGCGCCTGCGGCAGCCCCGTTGATCACCGGCACGGCGACGCGCGCCGCTTGCGGTGACGTGGTCACGCCCGACGCCCTCATCTGCCGAGCGCTCGAAGCGGAGAAGAACGGCAATAGCGTCTCGGCGGCGCAAGGCTTCGACGAAGCGGCCAAGGCTGCGCCCGACAAGGATCCCAGAGCGGCGCGCATGTATGCCGCAGCCGGCAATTTGTGGATCGCGGCCAACCAGCCGGCGAAAGCCGCGGCCGATCTCGACAAGGCGCTCGCGCTGAACGGGCTTGAGGGCAAGCAGCGCGGGCAGGCGCTGCTCGACCGCGCCCGCGCCGCCGAGGGGCAGGGCGATCTCGTCACCGCACGCGCCAGGCTCAACGAGGCGAAGGCGACCATCTCCGACGATCCGTTCTATTGGTACTTCTCGGCCGCGCTGGCGCTGCGCGAGCGCGATGGCGCCACTGCCCAGTCGGCGATCTCCAAGGCGCTGTCGCTCGCGCCGGCGGACCCGGCCGTATTGTTCGAAGCCGGGCACGTCGCCGACTTCAACGGCAACGACGACCAGGCGCGAAGCTACTGGATGCGCGCCGCGGGGAGCGATCCCGGCGGCCCGGTCGGCAAGGCTGCCGCCAAGGCCGTCGAGATGCTCGGCGTAACGCCGGTCGTGAAGATCGATCCGGCGCCTCACCCGAGGTCGTAGTCGATCGTCGTCACGACGCGGACCTTCTGAAACGGCGAGCTGCCGCCGCTCGATCCGCAATCATCGCAATCCTCGCCGTCGCGCGCGCCGACCGAGAAATAACCCTGGCTCGCGGTCTTGATCCGTCCGACCGAGGCGCCGCTGTCGTGCGCGAACTGCTCGGCGCTGCGGCGCGCGTTCAAATTGGCTTCGGCGATCATCTCGGGCTTCAGGCGGTTGAGGCCGGTGAAGGTGAACGTGATGTTGCTCCCCGACAGCTCGACTCCGTCGCGCAGGAGATCGGCCTGCCGGGAATAAGCGGCGCGCGCCTTCATCACCTCGGCGGTCCTGAGCTGGATCGAGCGGCGCACCACCAGCTTCTGGGCGCCGGTGAGCTTGCCTTCGTTATCGCGAGCCTGCTCGCGGCTGACGCTGACGTCGGCGTCCGAGACCTCGTCGGGCCGGAAGCCGGCGCGCTGGAAGAAAGCGCGCACCGCCCGCGCCTGCTGGTCAACCGACGCTTGCACCGAGCCGAAGTCCTCGCCCTGCTGAGTGAAGTTGACCGTCCACGTCGCGAGGTCGGCGGTAACGTTGCGCTCGGAGACGCCGCGAACGGTGACGCTCCTGTGCTCGGCCATCTTCATTCGCCTCAGGCCGTCGCCCAACGCATAGCCGCTGGTGGTGAGACCGAATGCAAAAATCGCGACCGAGCCCAAGAGGACGGTGCGGCTGTCCTGCAGCTTGTGGATCATGGGATGGAACCCCAGGCGTTCGTCCGCATATACGAGCAGCCACCGGTCACCATCGCCGGCTTGGGCTGCGACGAACCGTGCATTTATAGCGATGAATTGAGAACGGCGAAATGAAATTCCTGCATTCGATGATCCGCGTGTCCGATCCGCGAGCGACTGTTGCATTCTTTCAACTACTCGGCCTGGAAGAGCGGCGGCGGATGGAGAACGACGCGGGGCGCTTTACGCTGATCTTTCTCGGCGTTCCTGGCGACGAGGGAGGCGAAGTCGAGCTGACCTGGAACTGGGACGAGAGCGGCTATTCGGGCGGCCGCAACTTCGGCCATTTGGCGTATCAGGTGGACGACATTTACGGGACGTGTCGGCGGCTCATGGACAACGGCGTCACCATCAATCGTCCGCCGCGCGACGGGCGCATGGCTTTCGTCCGGACGCCCGACAACATCTCGATCGAGCTGCTGCAGAAGGGCTCGCCGCTCGCCCCCGCCGAGCCGTGGGTCTCGATGGCGAATACGGGCGAATGGTAGGCTGGGCGAACCGCCGCTTTCTCGACCTGGTCGGGACCGACCACCCGATCGTCCAGGCGCCGATGGCTGGCGCCGGCGGCGTCGAGCTGTGCATCGCGGCGATTCAAGGCGGCGCGCTCGGCTCGCTGCCCTGCGCGATGCTCAGCGCCGACCAGGCCCGGGCGCAAGTGGCGGAGGTCCGCGAGCGCGCCGGCGGTCCGCTCAACCTCAACTTCTTCTGCCACCGGATGCCGGAACCGGTGGACGACAGCGCCTGGCGTGCGCTCCTTCGAACCTATTACGAGGAATATGGGCTGGAGCCCGCCGACGGCGGCGCTCTCCGGATGCCCTTTGACGATGAGATGTGCGCGGTCGTCGAACAGGTACGGCCGGAGGTCGTGAGCTTCCACTTCGGCCTGCCCGAAGCGGAGCTGCTGCGCCGCGTGAAGGCGAACGGCGCGGTCGTGGTTGGCTGCGCGACGAGCGTCGAGGAAGCACGGTGGCTGGAGGAGCGCGGCGCCGACGCGATCATTGCGCAGGGGTTCGAGGCTGGCGGCCACACCGGGCGCTTTCTCCGGTCCGATCCGGCGGAAGCAATGGGTCTGTTCGCCTTGCTCCCGCAGGTCGCCGACGCAGTGTCCGTGCCGGTCATCGCGGCTGGCGGCATTTGCGACGGGCGCGGAATCGCCGCGGCGCTGACGCTCGGCGCCAGCGGGGTTCAAGTCGGAAGCGCCTATCTCCACTGCCCCGAAAGTCTGCTCACCGACGGCCAGCGAACAATGCTGCGCGAGCGGACGACGCTATTCACGAACATCTACAGCGGCGGGTTGGCACGCGCGGTTCGCGGGAGGCTGGTCGAGGAGATCGGGGCAATCCGCGGCGACGCGCCGCCCTATCCGCTCGCCGGCGCGGTCACCATGCCGCTGTACCGTGCCGCCGTGCAGCGCGGCGATGTCGAGCTGCTGCCCAATCTTGCCGGCCAATCCGCCGCGAGAGGAACGCCGCTCCCCGCCGCAGAGCTGACCCGCAAGCTCGCCGCAGATGCGCTGGCGATGCGGTCGCCCCGAGCCTAGTGGCCTTACCGATGGAAATCGTTCCGGTCCCCGCCTTCAGCGACAACTACCTGTGGCTCGTCCATGACGAGGCGAGCGGCGAAACCGCCGTCGTCGACCCCGGCGACGCGGCGCCTGTGCTTGCCGAAGCGGCGCGGCGCGGCTGGACCATCTCGCAGATCTGGAACACCCACTGGCATCCCGACCACACGGGCGGGAACCTCGCGATCAAGCGGACGACCGGGGCGCGGGTTTCCGGGCCAGCGGCCGAAGACATCCCCGGCCGCGACGTCGCCCTTGGCGAAGGCGACGAGATCCGCCTCGGCAACCACGTCGGTCGCGTGATCGAAGTCCCCGGCCATACGCGCGGGCACATCGCGCTGATCTTCGACGAGGATCGCATCGGTTTCGTCGGCGACACTTTGTTCGCGATGGGGTGCGGGCGCCTGTTCGAAGGCACCCCCGCGCAGATGTACCGCTCACTCGGTCGCCTGACGCAATTGCCACCCGAGACCCGCCTCTACTGCGCCCACGAGTACACGCTGTCGAATGCGCGCTTCGCGGCTCACGCGATGCCCCAAGATGCCGCAATCGCCGATCGGCTCGAGCAGGTTAAGCGCTTGCGTGGCGAAGGAAGAATCACTGTTCCGACGACCGTCGCAGAGGAACGTGAAACCAATCCCTTCGTTCGAGCCACGAACGTCGAGGAGTTCGCGCGCCTGAGGAAGGAAAAAGACAGCTTCCGTTCATGAACGGTGGCGTTCTACGACCTTTGCGGGGGCGCAATGAGAATAGCCCTTGGAGGTCAAGATGCGTGTGATCTCTGTGCTGATGGCGGGAGCGGTGCTCGCATCCTGCACCACCGGCCCGCCCGCACCGACCTTCCGCAGCGCGGACAAGGAGCGCGATTTCCAGATGCTGCTCGCCGGCAAGGTCGCGCAGCCGCCGGTCAGCTGCCTGCCGCACTTCCGGGCGGGCGACATGCGCGTCATCGACGACGAGACGATCGCCTTCCGCGACGGCAGCAAGCGGACCTATGTCGCGCACATGCAGGGCGGATGTAACAATCTCGGCACCGGTCATTATGCCTTGGTGACGAGGCAGTTCGGCAGCGCCGACCTGTGCCGCGGCGACATTGCCCAGGTCGTCGACACGCTCAACGGAATGAACGTCGGCAGCTGCGTGTTCGGCGACTTCGTTCCCTATGTCGCGCCCGGCGCCTGAGATTCCAGACAAGGAGCAGTCAAAATGTTGAAGGCAGCTTCCATCCTTACCGTCCTCGCCCTTGGAGGATGCATGGCCGCGCCGTCTCCGCCTGACGCGGCGGTCGCGCAGCACCAGCTCGATTCATTGCTCGCCGGCAAAGTCGCCGGCCCGCCGACGGAATGCATCCCGACGACCCAGGCGAGTTCGCATTCGCTGATCTCGCCCGGCGCGATCGCGTTCAGTACGAACCCCGGCAGGGTTTATGTCAGCAATGTCGCGGGCACCGGCTGCGAAGGACTGGCGGACCCGCGCTACAGCCTGGTTTCGACCTCTCACGGATCGACCCTGTGCGCCGGCGACATCGTCCAGGTCCGCGACCTCCAGACCGGCGCGATGGCCGGCGCCTGCTCGCTCGGCGTCTTCACGCCGTTCACCAGGCCCGGAGCCTAGCGGCCGTAGAGGCCGTCGAGCCGCTCCCCGTACACGTTCGAGATTACGTGGCGGCGGATCTTGAGCGAAGGCGTCAGCTGCTCGTTCTCGATCGTGAAGGCCTGGTCGGCAGTGATGAACCGGCGTATCCTTTCGATCACCGACAGGTCGGCGTTCACGCGGTCGACCGCCCGCTGCAGCCGCTGGTGGAGGTCGTTCGCGCCGGCAATCTCCGGGTCCGGTACGAGCAGTGCGACCAGATGCGGGCGGCGGTCGCCATAGACCATCGCCTGGGCAATCTCCGGCTGCAGCGTCAGCATCCCCTCGATCCGCTGCGGCGAAACATTGTCGCCCTTGTCGTTGACGAGGATGTCCTTCTTCCGGTCGGTGATGACGATCCGGCCCTTGGCGTCGAAATGCCCGACGTCGCCGGTCGCGAGCCACCCGTCCTTGAGCACCCGCGCGGTCTCTTCCGGGTTGCGCCAATAGCCACGCATCACATTCTCGCCGCGAACCATGATCTCGCCATCGTCGGCGATGCGCACCTCGCATCCTTTGACCGGCACGCCGACCGTCTCCAGCCGGATGCCGACGCTCGGACGGTTGCAGCTGATCACAGGACCGGCCTCGGTCTGGCCGTAGCCCTGGAGGAAGGTGATCCCCAACGACTGGAAGAAGATGCCGACTTCGGGATTGAGCGGCGCGCCGCCGGACACCCAGGCCTTCTGCCGCCCGCCCACCCGCGCGCGCACCTTCTTGCGCAGGGTCAGCGAGAGTAGGCCGTCCATCGGCATGTCCCACGGCTTCAGCCGGCCCTGATATTTATCCGCACCGATCTTGAGCGCGCGGGCGAGCAGATATTTGGCGAAGCCGCCCTGCGCTTCGATCGATTTCAGGATCCGCGTGCGCAGCATCTCGAACAGCCGCGGCACGACCACCATGATCGTCGGCTGCACTTCCTCGATATTCGCGGCGAGCTTCTCGAGGCTCTCGGCGTAATAAATCTCCGCCCCGAGCGCGATCGGGAACATCTGCCCGCCGCTATGCTCATAAGCGTGGCTCGCCGGGAGGAAGGACAGGAATACCTCCTCGTCCCAGCCGAAGTCGGTCGAGATGATGTCGGTGCAGCCTTCGAGATTGTGCAGGATGGAGCCGTGGTGGATCTGAACGCCGCGCGGCGCGCCGCCGGTGCCGCTGGTGTAAATGATGCAGGCGAGGTCGCTCCGCTGGATAGCTGCGGCCTGCTTCTTCAACTGGTCAACGTCGGCGTCGGCCGATGCGAGCTTCGCCCAATGATGGCAGCTGACCCAGTCCGGCGTCTGGCCCGAGCGGATCACTTCCATGCCGATGACGTGGTGGCATTCGGCCGAGGTGAGGACCGCCGGAATGAGGTTCTTGGCGAGCTTCTGGTTCGACACGATCACCGCCCGCGCGCCCGAATTGCCGAGCACATGCGCATGGTCGCGCGTCGTGTTGGTCGTGTAGGTCGGCACGGTCACGCAGCCGGCCGCCATGATCGCGAGATCCGAGAGCAGCCATTCGGGACGGTTTTCGCTGACCAGCGCCACGCGGTCGCCGGGCTCCAGGCCGATGCGCTTCAGCGACGCCGCGAGCGCGGCGACCTGCCGCGCCGCCTCGGCCCAGCTGATCGCCCGCCATTGTCCCTCGCGCTTGACCCACAGGAACGGCTTGTCGCCCTTCTCGGACGCGCGCGTCAGGAACAGCGAGACGAGATTTTCAAACCGTTCGAGCTGCCGAGCCAAAATCCCCCCGTTGCGCGCTATTGCGAAACCGCCGCGCCCTCGCTGCGCGGATCGGCCGCGCCGGCCCAGCGGCCGTTCACCCATTCGATCGCATTGGCCTTGAAACCGGGCGACATCGCCTGAACATTCTGCCCGAGCGCCTGGAGCTGCGGGATCATGCCTTCGAGATAGGTGCCGCGTTCGACATGCACCGTGTCGTCAGGAGCGAAGATCATCGGCAGCGCAATCGCCTGCTGCGCGGTCAGGCGCCAATCGACCACGCCGATGATCGCCTTGATGACCTGCGCCGGGATCGTCGCGCCGCCGGCGGCGCCGACGGCAAGCCGGACATGCCCATCGGGTCCCCACACGATCGTCGGGCTCATGGAGCTGCGCGGCCTTTTGCCGCCCTCGACGCGATTAGCGGTGAGGCAGCCGTCCTTCGTCGGCTCGATGTTGAAATCGGTGAGCTCGTTGTTGAGATAATAGCCGCTGACCATCAGCCCCGAACCGAAGATGCTCTCGATCGTCGAGGTCTCGGAAGCGACGTCACCCCAGCGGTCGACCGCGACGAAGTGCGAGGTTCCGCGCTCCTGGACGGGTGCGGCGGTGCAAACCATCTTCGGCGCGCCGGGCGGGTTGCCGGCGGTCACATGGGCAATCGTCTTGTCGGGCGAGATCAGCGCCGAGCGGCTCGCGAGATATTTCGCATCCATCAGGCCGGCGACCGGGACCGTCACATAATCGGCGTCGCCGAGGTAACGGTCGCGATCGGCATAAGCGAGCCGCTCCGATTCCGCGATCAGGTGCCAGGCGACCGGCGACTTCGGGCCGAGCGCGGAAAGGTTGAACCGCTCGAGCTGCTTCAACGTCGCGAACACGGTCGTGCCGCCGGAAGTCGACGGACCCATCCCGCAGATGCGGTAGCCGCGATACGTGCCGCAGACCGGCGGCCGCGCCTTCGCGTCATAGGAGGCAATGTCTCCCGTCGTCATCTGCGAGGGATGCAGCGGCGAACCGTTGACGGTAGCGACGATCGCCTGGGCGTTCGGACCGACGTAGAAGCTGTCCGGCCCGCGGGCGGCGATCCCTTCGAGGAAGGCAGCGAAGGCGGGGTTCTTCACGAGCGTCCCGACCGGCAGCGGATTGCCTTCGGGCCCGTAGAAGATCGCCCGCGCCTCGGCCGACATGGCGCCGGTGCGGCGGCTGCCGTTCAGGGCATTGTACAGCCGCGGGGTGATCTTGAACCCATCGCGCGCGAGGCGGATCGCCGGCTGGAACAGCGTGGCCCACGGCAATTTGCCGTAGCGCTTGTGCGCCAGCGCCATCAACCTGAGATTGCCGGGCACGCCGACGCTCTTGCCGCCGGGAATGGCCTCGTCGTGCGCCATTGGCTGGCCGTTCTTGTAAAACCAGGTGCCGGTCGCCGCATGGGGCGCCGTCTCGCGCCCGTCGAAGGTCACCGGCGCGCCGCCCGCCTGCGAATAGACGAGGTAACCGCCGCCGCCGATGCCCGAGCTCTCGGGCTCGACGACGTTGAGGGCGAGCAAGGTCGCGAAGGCGGCGTCCACCGCCGTGCCGCCCTGGCGGAGCATCTCGGCGCCGGCTTGCGCGGCGCGGGGATCGGCGGCGCTGACCATTCCGGCCGCTGCCGGCTGCGCTGAATAGGTCGGCGCCGGACCGCAGCCGAACGACAGGGCCGCGGCAAGGAAGAGCAAGTGACGCAAACGCATGCGCGCCGCGCTACCCCGTCCCGACTGCCTCGGCAATGCTGGCGAAGCCGCTGCGCTCGAGCCGATGCGCCAGGCCGCGGGCGATCCGCGCGGCGATGCCGGGACCGTCATACACCATCGCCGTGTAGAGCTGCACGAGGCTCGCCCCGGCGCGGATGCGTTCCCATGCATCGTCCGCCGTGGCAATGCCGCCGACGCCGATCAGCGGCATCTCGCCGCCCGAAGCGGCACGGAATTCCCGCAGCGCCTTCAGCGCGAGCGGCTTCAGCGGCTCGCCGGATAGTCCGCCGGCCTCATCGCGGCGTTTCGATCTCAGCAGCGGCCGCGCCACCGTGGTGTTGGCGACGATGATCGCGTCGATTCCGTGCTGCAGCGCCGCGCGCACGATCTGGTCCGGTTCGCCCTCGCCGAGATCGGGCGCGACCTTGAGGAAGACTGGCGGCCCCTTCTTCGGCCGTGCTTCAGCCACGGCCGAGAGAAGCGCGCGCAAGGCGCCTTCATCCTGCAGCTGGCGCAGCCCGGGCGTGTTGGGCGAGCTGATGTTGATCGTCAGATATCTCGCGACCGGCGCCATCGCCTTCACGCCCGCGACATAGTCGGCGATCCGGTCGGTGCTGTCCTTGTTCGCGCCGACGTTCACCCCGATCAAGCCATGCATGTGGGTGCATTGGATCAGCCGCGAATAGGCGCTCGGCTGGCCTGCATTGTTGAAGCCCATGCGGTTGATCACGGCGCGGTCCTTGCTCAGCCGGAACAGCCGCGGCTTGGCATTCCCGACCTGCGGTCTGGGAGTCAGCGTCCCGACTTCGACGAAGCCGAAGCCGAGCGTCAGCATCTGCTCGGGGACTTCGGCGTCCTTGTCGAACCCGGCGGCGAGTCCGACCGGTGTCGGAAACTCGATCCCCGCGACCACCGTCTTGAGCGAACCTGGGAAATCGGGCGGCCGGTGCGGCGGCATCAGCTTCAGCGCGCGGATCGTCAGCCGATGCGCCCGCTCCGCGTCGAGCGCGAACGCCAGCGGACGGATCAGAGGATAGAGGCGCACACCGTTCGCATGTCATTGCGAGCGCAGCGAAGCAATCCAGGACGAATTTGTTCGAGCATCACAGCGTGGCTTCGTGCGCATGACGTTGATTTGGCCAAGCATCCACACTAAATCGGACTGGAAAGCTCCGAATTAGCCATGCGCCTGAGCCATCTTGCCGATTATGCGGTCGTTCTGATGACCGCCGCCGCCTGCCGCCCCGCGGGCGCGCGGCTCAGCGCGACCGAGCTTGCCGGCGAGACCGGAGTGCCCCTCCCGACCGCCCAGAAATTGATGGGCCAGCTCGCCGCCTGCGGCCTGCTGTCGAGCGCGCGCGGCGTGGGCGGCGGCTTTTCGCTGGCGAAGGGCGCTAGCGAGATCAGCCTCGCCGACATCGTCGAAGCGGTCGAAGGGCCGATCGCGATGACCGTCTGCTCCGAAGGGCGCAGCGACTGCGCGCTCGACGCCCACTGCCGAGTCAAGCCGCACATGGGGGTGGTCGGCAGCGCCGTTCGCGGCGCGCTCGGGGCCGTGTCGCTGCAGCAGCTCTGTTCCCCGGCGAAGGCCGGGGCCCACGGTGCTGCGTCAGCAGCGCTCACGCGCTCCTGGACCCCGGCCTACGCCGGGGAGCGGCCCGCATGAACGAAGCCGTCAAAAATGCCGAGCTGCGCGACAAGATCGCGCAGGATTACGAATGGGGCTTCGTCTCAGAAGTCGAGCAGGAGTTCGCGCCCAAGGGGCTCAGCGAGGACACCATCCGCTTCATCTCGGGCAAGAAGAACGAGCCCGAGTGGATGCTCGATTGGCGGCTCAAGGCCTACCGCGCGTGGCTCGAGATGGAGGAGGTCAGCTGGGCCAAGCTCGACATCCCCGAGATCGATTACCAGGCGGCTTATTATTACGCGGCGCCCAAGGAGAAGCCGAAGCTCGCCAGCCTTGACGAGCTCGACCCGGAAATCCGCCGCACCTACGAGAAACTTGGGATTCCGATCGAGGAGCAGAAGGTGCTCGCCGGCGTCGAAGGCGCGGCCAGGGTCGCGGTCGACGCGGTGTTCGACAGCGTCTCCGTCGCCACCACCTTCCGCGAGGAGCTGAAGAAGGCCGGCGTCATCTTCCTCTCCATCTCCGAAGCGATCCGCGAGCAGCCAGACTTGGTGAAGAAGTATCTCGGCAGCGTCGTCCCGCAGCGCGACAATTATTTCGCCTGCCTCAACAGCGCGGTCTTCTCCGACGGCACCTTCGTCTTCGTCCCCGAAGGCGTGCGCTGCCCGATGGAATTGAGCACCTATTTCCGCATCAATGCCGAGAATACCGGCCAGTTCGAGCGCACCCTGATCGTCGCCGACAAGGGCAGCTACGTCTCCTACCTGGAAGGCTGCACCGCGCCGATGCGCGACGAGAACCAACTGCACGCGGCGGTCGTCGAGATCTTCGCCCACGAGGATGCCGAGGTGAAATATTCCACGGTCCAGAACTGGTATCCCGGCGACAAGGAAGGGCGCGGCGGCATCTTCAATTTCGTCACCAAGCGCGCGCTCTGCTCGGGCGACCGCTCCAAGGTCAGCTGGACCCAGGTCGAAACCGGAAGCGCGATCACCTGGAAATATCCGAGCTGCATCCTCAAGGGCGAAAGCAGCGTCGGCGAATTCTATTCGGTCGCGCTGACCAACAACCGCCAGCAGGCCGATACCGGGACCAAGATGATCCACATCGGCGCGAACACGCGCTCGACCATTGTTTCCAAGGGGATCAGCGCGGGTCGCTCCAACAACACCTACCGCGGTCTGGTCCGGGTCCTCCCCCGCGCGGAAAATGTGCGCAACTTCACGCAGTGCGATTCGCTGCTGCTCGGCAGCGACTGCGGCGCGCACACCGTCCCCTACATCGAGGTCAAGAACCCGACCGCGACCATCGAGCATGAAGCGACGACGTCCAAGATCAGCGAGGACCAATTGTTCTACGCGATGAGCCGCGGCCTCGATCAGGAAGCCGCCGTCGCGCTGATCGTCAACGGCTTCGCCCGCGAGGTCTTGAAACAGCTGCCGATGGAGTTCGCGGTCGAGGCGCAGAAGCTGCTGGGGATCAGCCTCGAGGGGAGCGTGGGATGACGTTGCACTTGCGTTATTTGGTCTTAGCCGCTGGCTTTTCGCTCGTGGCTGCTGGCCTGTTCGCCATGATGCGATTTGAACAGCGGAGCGGCCAAGGCTTCCTCTTGCTCTGGAAGCCGGCTTCCTGGACGCGAGACGCGCAGCCCAGTCTCTTCAAAGCGCGAATGGCTTCATACTGGCTCGGCATTTTCGTCTTCAGCTTGGCCGCGTTGGCCGATTTCGCCGCGTTTCTTGGGATCATTCGGTAGTG
>Ga0207674_10005365_pt1 | contig 15249 bp, 13 predicted proteins | sample KBSCornC72_FD_184303 | JGI IMG/M metagenome (GOLD analysis project Ga0207674, IMG submission 184303) | Corn rhizosphere microbial communities from Kellogg Biological Station, Michigan, USA - KBS Corn C7-2 (SPAdes) (version 2) | ecosystem: Host-associated > Plants > Roots > Rhizosphere > Soil ... | reverse complement strand
CTCGACGACGGACAGGCGGTAGTAAAGATCGAGGCGGAACTTGCCCTCGTCGCTCGCCTTGCGCAGGTCGATCTTGCTCGCCGCGATCGGGCGGATATCGACCGCCGCGGTATGGTTCGAGCCGAGGCGCTCGACCGAGCGCTCCTGCAGCACGCGCAGCAGCTTGCCCTGCATCGCCGGCGGCATCGAGTCGATCTCGTCGAGGAACAGCGTGCCGCCGTTGGCGTGTTCGATCTTGCCGGCGCGGGCCTTCACGGCGCTGGTAAAGGCGCCCGCCTCGTGCCCGAAGAACTCGCTCTCGACCATGGTTTCGGGAACCGCCGCGCAATTGATCGCGACGTAGTTGCCCTTCTGGCGGCGCCCGAAATCGTGCAGGCAGCGCGCGATCAGGTCCTTGCCGGTGCCGGTCTCGCCGCACAGGATGACGCTCACGTCGGTGCCGGCAAGCTCGGCGACCGATGAGCGCAGGGCCTCCGCCGCGCGCGAATTGCCGATGATGCGCGCGGCGAGCGTCTGCTCGTTCACGGCGCGGCGCAGCCGCCGGTTCTCCAGCACGAGCTGGCGCTTCTCGCTGGCGTGGCGCACGATCTCGAGCAGCCGCTCCGGCGCGAACGGCTTCTCGATGAAATCGTAGGCGCCGAGCCGCATCGCCTCGACCGCGGTCTCGACGTCGCCGTGACCGGTGATGACGACGACCGGCAGCTCGGGATCGACCTCCTGCGACCGGCGCAGCAGCGCGAGCCCGTCCATGCCTTCCATCTTCAGGTCGGTGACCAGGGCCCCGCGGAAATCGCGGTTCAGGTGATCGAGCGCGGCGGCGGCGTTGTCGTGCGCGACCAGATCGAATCCGGCAAGCTCGAGCCACTGCGTGACCGCCTCGCGCATTGAGGCTTCGTCATCGACGAAAAGGACGGGGCCGCGATCAGGCATGAACGGTCTTCTCCGGCGACATTGCGTCGGCCGTGAGGCGCGGAAGCTCGACCACGATCTCGGCGCCGCCTTCCGGGCGGTTTGCGGCGTGAACGCTGCCCTTGAAGTCCTGCACGATGCCATAGGTGATCGACAAGCCCAGTCCCAGGCCCTTTCCGACCGGCTTGGTGGTGACGAACGGATCGAAGATGCGTCCGATCAGGTCCGGCGCAATGCCCGGCCCGTTGTCGGCGACGCGGATGCGCACAAGCCCGTCGAAGGCGCGGGCCTCGATCTCGATCGCCGGCTGCTTCGCCTCGGCCGCCGCGTCGAGCGCATTGCGGATGAGATTGACCAGCACCTGCTCGAGTTGCACCGCATAGCCCGACACCATCAGATCCGGCTCCACTGTCGTGGTGAGCCGCACGCCCCCGGCCTTGATCTGGCTTTCGGTCAGGAACAGCGCGCCCTCGATCGCGCGTGCGACCTGCACCGGCTCGGGCCTCCCGGGTTCGCTCTTGCGTGCGAATGTCTTCAGATGATTGGTGATCTTCGCCATGCGTTCGGCAAGACCGTCGATCAGGTCGAGGTTCCTGGTGACCTGCTTGCCGTCGCCGCGCTGCAGATAGATCTTCGCGCTCGCCATGAAGGTGCGGATCGCGGCGAGCGGCTGATTCACCTCATGCGCGATCGCGGCGGACATCTGTCCGAGCGCCGCGAGCTTTCCGGCCTGCAGCAGCTCGTTCTGCGTCGCGCGCAGCCGCGCTTCGGTGCGGCGGCGCTCGTCCACTTCGGTCTGCAGCAGCGCGTTGGCGTCGCGCAGTTCGCGCGTGCGCTCGGCGACTTCGGCCTGCAACCGGGCACCGGCGTCGCGCGCCGCCGCGTAGGCGCGCTGGCGCTGCAGCACGTAGAGCAGCAGCGACAGCATCAGCGCGGAGATCGCCGCGCCGATGATCGCGCCGTCGCGCTGATCGGCCTCCACCGCCGCGAGGTCGACGAAGCGATGAACGGTCCAGCCGAACTCGGGCAATTGGAGCTTCTGATAGAGGAAGGCGTCGGCCTCGTTTTCGCTTTTGAGCTCTACGACCGATTGCGCGCCGCGCGCCTCGTGTATCGCGATCTCGATCGCCTTCTTGGCATCGTTCGGGAAGTTCGGTGTCGCGGCCTCGGTCGCCAGATGCTGGGCGGCCGCGCCGGGAACGAGGCGGTATCGATATGCCGGCGTGCTGGTCAGGAACACGACACCGTCCGCGTCGGTGATGAGCACGCGCTCGCCGCCACGCTCCCACGTCGATTCGAGCGCGTCGAACTCGATGCGCACGACCGCGACGCCGAGCAAGGCGGAATCCTTTATCGCCTCGGCCAGGTAGTAGCGCACGCGCCCGCTGGCCGGATCGACACCAAGATAGCTGCTGCGTCCGGACTCGATCGCCTTCACGAAATAGGAGCGGTCGTTGAGATTGCGGCCGATCATCTGTTCGGTCGCATGCGACTGTCCGGCGGCGAGGATATGGCCGTTCTTGCCGATCACATAAAGCGCGCGGGTGTCGGCCTCCTCGCTGACGCGCTGCAGCTTGGCCTGCAACTGCTCCACCCGTGCGGTGTCGTGCGACTGCGCCAGCGCATTGCGGACGTCGGCGTCGAGCGAGAGGACGAGCGGGAGGTGGTCCTGCCGGTTGATCTCGGAGCGCACCGCACTGGCGATCAGCTCGATGCGCGACTCGTTGATCGCCTGCAGCGATCGAAGCCCGTTCTCGCGCCGGAGATGCCAGGAGCCGAGCGCCGACAGCGCAATGAGTGCGCCGGCAGCCAGTGCGAACAGGGCTGTGCGGAAACGCAGCCGGGTTTCAGTCTTGTCTGTCCTCACACCAGGCGCCATCCAGCAGGCCCTTCGCACCGCGCGGCAAGTCTAGAGCAATGCGCGCGGAGTAGGAACCGGTGTCATGCGCCTGTAAGGGTTAATGCAGCGTGCGTGCAAGCCTCGTCTGCAGCGATCATGCCATGCGGCTTCGCGCGGAGCCGCGCGGCATCATGCTCCCGGCACCGTGGCGTTGGCGAAGAACAGCTGCTGCCCGTTGATCTTGTAGTCGGTGATCGCCTTCTGGCCTTCCGCCGAGACGAGCCAGTCGATGAACTGCTGGCCGAGCTCCTTCTTCACGTGCGCGTGCTTGTCCGGGTTGACCAGCATGACGCCGTATTGATTGAACAGCCGCCGGTCGCCCTCGACCACGATATCGAGCTCGCCGCGGTTCTTGAACGAGAGCCAGGTGCCGCGATCGGCAAGCACGTAGCCGTTCATCGAGGACGCGGTGTTCAGCGCCGCGCCCATGCCCTGGCCGATCTCGCGATACCACGGTCCCTTGTCGGCGCCGGCGACGTCGATGCCGGCCGCTTTCCACAACGCGAGCTCGGCTGAATGCGTGCCGGACTTGTCGCCTCGCGACACGAACGGCGCGGCGGTCGTCTTGATCGCCTTGAGCGCGGTCTCGATGTCCTTGCCCTTGACGCCGGCCGGATCGCTCTTCGGGCCGATCAGGATGAAGTCGTTGTACATCACGGCGAAGCGCTTCACGCCGAAGCCATCGGCGACGAACTTCTCCTCCTGCGCCTTGGCGTGCACGAACACCACGTCGGCATCGCCGCGCCGCCCGGTGTCGAGCGCCTGTCCGGTACCCTGCGAGATCACCTTCACGTCGATGCCGGTCTTCGCCTTGAAGGCGGGCAGGATGTGCCCGAACAGCTCTGAGTCCATCGTCGAGGTGGTCGAGGCGACGACGATCGACATGTCCTGCGCGAGCGCAGGCGAGGCGAGGGCAGCCGCCACGAGCGCAGCAACGAGAGTCCGGCGGGTCATTTGTCCTCCTCCTAGATCACGAGATCGCCGCGCAGGAACGCGGCGGCTTCGCCCGTTGCGGGTGACGCGAAAAAGCGATGCGCGAGCGCGCTCTCGACGAGGCGGCCGCGCGCCAGGAACACGATGTCGCCGGCGAGACGGCGCGCCTGGCCGATGTCGTGCGTCGCCATCACGATCTTGACGCCCGCGGCTGCGACCGCGCGCACGATGTCTTCCACGCTCTTGGTCGAGGCCGGATCGAGGCTCGCGGTCGGTTCGTCGAGGAAGAGAATTTCCGGGTCGCGCGCGAGCGCGCGGGCGAGCGCGAGGCGCTGCTGCTCGCCGCCGGACAGTTTTCGCGCCGGGCGGTCGGCGAGCTCGGCAAGGCCGACTTGCGTCAGCAGTTCCGCCACGCGCGCATCGTCTCGCGCCGGCAGCGCGTAGGCGACATTCGCCGCCGCGCTCCGCCGCAGCATCACCGGCCGCTGGAACATCATGGCGAGCCGCTCGCCCGGCGCGCCACGTCCGCCCCACGTGATGCGCCCGGACGTCGGCGCAGCGAGTCCCATCGCGAGGCGCAGCAGCGTGCTTTTGCCAGAGCCGTTCGGACCGAGCAGCATCGTGGTCGCGCCGGGCACAAGCGCGAGGCTCAGCTCGCGCACGACGTTCACGTCGCCGACGCGTAGCGAGGCGTTTTCGAACGACACCGGGAGATCGCTTGTTGGTGCGCGCATCAGAGTCTTGCCTTGGGCATGATCTTTTCCGAAAACCGGTGTCCACTTTTCGGGATCATGCGCTAACCCGCGCGCAGTTCGCCGACGCGCCGCGCACCCCAGGCGAGCGCGTTGACGGCGATGATCAGCGCGATGAGCACCAGGCCGAGCCCCATCGCGAGCGGCAGGTCGCCCTTCGAGGTCTCGAGCGCGATCGCGGTCGTCATCGTGCGGGTGAAGCCGTCGATATTGCCGCCGACGATCATCACGGTCCCGACTTCCGCCGCGGCGCGGCCGAAGCCTGCAAGCAATGTGGTGACCAGCGAGAAGCGCGCATCCCAGATCAACGTGGAGACACGGCGCGCGGGCGTGACGCGCAGCGCGGTCAGCTCGTCGCGGTACTCGGCCCACAGATCCTCGACGGTCTGGCGCGTCAGCGCCGCGATGATCGGCATCACCAGCAACGCCTGCGCAACGATCATGGCCTTCGGCGTGAACAGCAGCCCGAAGGAGCCGAGCGGGCCGGAGCGCGACAGCAGGAGGTAGACCGCCAGGCCGACCACCACGGGGGGCAGGCCCATGAAGGCATTGATGACGACGACGATGAAGGTGCGGCCGGGAAAATGGGTCAGCGCCAGCAGTGCGCCGAGCGGCAGCGCCACGATTGCCGCGAGCACGACAGCCGAGAGACTCACATATAAAGACAGCCCCACGATCGCGTACAGCGTCGGGTCGCCGCCGAGCACGAGTTGCAGCGCGGACGCGCCGTCGGTCATTGGAAATCTCGCCTTATTGCTTCTGTACGCACCATTTTTCACAGCGGCGCGCGAATGCAAGACGCGAGACGCCGCGCCGCGCAAATATAGGCTCAGGCTATGAGTTTTTTGAGGTTTCGGCCGTCCGTTCTGGGGGCAAAAAAGTCCCCGCCCGGCTCGAAGTCGATATTATCGACTGGTTGATCGATCAGTTATCGGCTCCAGATCGAGTTTGGTGCCGCCCTTGCTACAGATCTCAAATATCTGATCGCGCAGCCACTGAAGCGCGGGATCCGTCGCTCGCGCGACGCTGGCAAGATAATCGATGGTAAAGCCGCGCATCGGGACCGGCGGCTCGAATATCGTAAGATCGAGTTCCTTGGCAAAATGGTGAGCGACTCGCTTTGTGGTGAGCGTAACGAGATCGCTGTGCGCCACGATCAACGGTGCGGCAAGGAAGTGCGGGACCACCGTGACGATCCTTCGTTTGAGTCCGAGCTTCGCCAAATGCTCATCTGCCCAACCGGAATCTTCTCCTCTCGGTGAAACCAGGAGGTGCGGCAGTGCCGCCCAAGTCCCGGCCGTGATTCGCTTGCGCCTGAAGGCCGGATGTCCACGGCGCGCGATTCCGACGAAACTCTCCTTGATGGCAGGTTCGCGCGTGATTCGAGCCGGGGCCTCCGGAAACGGCATGAGCGCGCAATCGATCTCTTGGCGATCGAAGGCGGCGACAACGCGAGTACTGTCCAGCGACCGAACCCGCAGGTCTACTTTTGGTGCCGTCGCGCGCAGCCGCTTTATCAACGGGACCAAAACGGTGAAAACGGCGAGATCGGTACCGCCGATCGTGAAGGTATGCGGTTTGTTGGGATCGAACCAACCGGGCGATGCAAGCATGGAGTTCGCGCGGTCGAGAATATCGGCAACGATTGGGGCCAGGGCGTGCGCGCGAGAGGTAGGTTCGACGCCTTTGGGGTGACGCACGAACAACGGATCGCCGAACATGATGCGGAGTCGACCGAGTGCGTGGCTCGCAGCCGACTGCGTCAGGCCAAGCCGTTTGGCCGCACGTCCAACATGGCGCTCGACGAGCAGCTTTTGAAACACGACCAGCAAATTCAGGTCGGCGCGTCGATGATCGATTTCTTTCATCAAGTTTGAGAATATTACGAATTGGACTAATCGGGCTACGGCAATTATGTTGCTGCGACAGGTCGAAAAGTCCGTGGCTGGCGCCTTGTCGACGGATCGGTCGTTTCGCCGCCGCTGGCATCGTCACGAGTCGCCGAAGGCCCTCGCCGCTCGGCAACGGACAAGGGCGGGTTGTTGCCGCTCACATATCGCTGGAGGAAAGCGATGCCAAAAGTCTCTGGTGGCTGCCTTTGCGGCGCGGTCCGCTACGAGTGCAATGCCGAACCATTGGGAACGGCAATTTGCCACTGCACCCACTGTCAAAACGTGTCTGGCTCGGCCTTCTCGGTGAATGTCGTCGTTCCGGCGCCGAGCTTGACGTGGCAGGGACAAAGTCTCGCGTCCTATGCGGACAAAGGCGAGAGCGGGAAACCGCTTTCGCGAAAGTTCTGCAGAAATTGTGGGTCATCACTTGCGACCGAAACGGAGGCGCTGCCGGGAGCAATAATTATCAAGGCCGGCACTCTCGACGACAAGTCATGGCTAAAGCCCAACTATCATCTCTGGACCAACTCCGCGCAGCCATGGGTACGAATTGAGCCAGGTGCGACGACATTTTCAAAAGGCAGGACCTGAAGGCCTAGTTCGCGATCTCGCCCACCACGGTCAGGTTCGGCGGATCGACGATCAGCACGCGCTTGTCGAGCTTCACGAACTTGTACTGCTTCGCGGCCGGGATCTCATTCATGACGTCGAGCGAGAAGTCCTGGGTGGGCGTCGCGGTTGGAAGGAAGTCCGCGACATGGACCTTCGAGAGGTCGTCTTTGCTTTGCATCAGCGGCGCGCCGGCCACGCTCTTCATGATCAGTTTCTTCTGTTCGTCGCTCAGCGGAAACTGCAGCGCGGTTGTCGGCAGCTTGTCGAGTTTGGCGTTCTCGGCCGAGATCGTGGACGGCATGGTCTGTCCGGTCGCGCCCGGAGGACCGCCGCTTGTGGCTGGAGCCGATGACGCGGTGTTCGCCTGCGCGGGGCCGACGGCTGCGGGCGCTGACTGATCGGCGATCGGAGCCTTTGGCTGTGCCTCGGGTGTCGGCGGCGTGGTGTGGTCGGGCGCCGAGGTCCGGCCCTGCGGCTGGTCCTGAGGAGCTTGCTGCTTCTCCTGCCCCATCGAGGGCGCTTGAGCGACAGCAACGGATGTGATCACCGCCAGCGCCGCTGCGCCGCAGAAAGCCGCTATGCGCATGGATTCCTCCTGTTCAAAGACGATGGAACAACGCACTCGCGGCGATTGCGTTGCATGCCGCCGCCTAGCTGCGTCATGGCGAAGCGATTGAATTTGGGTATGCTGGGGCTGATGCGAACCTTGAATTCCCTGCGCTTTTTGGCCGTCCTTGCGTTCTTCTTGGCCGAACCCGCGCCCGGGCACGCACAATTGCGCGGGCATGGTGGCCCGGTACGCGCGGTCGCCATCTCGGCCGACGGGACGGCGGCGCTGTCCGGCTCCTTCGATTCCTCCGCAATCCGCTGGTCGCTCGCGCGCAACGCCGCGACGCAGGTGCTGCGCTTCCATGACGACGCGGTGAACGCGGTCGCGCTGCTGAAGGACCGCCGCGCCGTGACGGCGGGCGCGGACGGCCGCATCGCAATCTGGAGCGAGGGCAAGCAGCAGCCCGACACGGTGCTGCAAGGGCACACAGCGCCGATCGTCGCGCTCGCGGTGTCGGGCGACGGCGCAACGCTCGCGTCGGCGGCGTGGGACAACACCGTGCGGCTCTGGCCGCTCGCCGGCGGTACGCCACGCGTGCTCGAAGGGCACACGCAGAACGTCAACGGCGTCGCGTTCACGCCGGACGGCAAATCGGTCGTCAGCGCGTCCTACGATCTGACCTTGCGCATCTGGCCGCTCGCCGGCGGCGCGCCGACGATCGTGACCTTGCCGTCGCCGCTGAGCGCGGTCGCGGTCGCGCCCGACGAAATCGTCGCCGCAGGGGCGAACGGCGTCGTCTATTTCCTCAATCACGCGGGCGAGCAGACGGGCGAGGTGCAGGCCTCGCCGACGCCGGTGATCTCGCTCAGCGTGTCGGGCGATGGCGCGCTCGTCGCCGCCGCCGGCATCCGCGGCTCGGTTGCGGTGATCGAGCGCAAGGACCGCAAGCTCGCGCGCACGCTGGTGGGACCGGGCCTGCCGGTGTGGTCGGTCGCGTTCCTGCCCGACAGCCGCACGATCCTCACCGGCGGTACCGACCGGATGATCCGCCGCTGGGACGCCGTGACCGGCGAGCATGTCGGCGCGATCGCGACCGACGAGCGTAAAGATCCGCTCGCCGCCTACGCGGGCGATCCCGGCGCGGAGATCTATCGCGCGTGCGTCGCCTGTCACACGCTCTCACCGGACGAGGGCAATCGGGCCGGGCCGACGCTTGCCGGCATTTTCGGGCGCAGGATCGCGACTCTGCCGGGCTACAATTTCTCCGAGGCGCTGAAGAAGCTCGACATCGTGTGGACGGCGGAAACGGTCGCGAAGCTGTTTGAGGTCGGTCCCGCCGAATACACGCCGGGCACCAAGATGCCCGAGCAGCGCATCGGCTCGCCCGAGGACCGCAAGGCGCTGACGGATTTTCTGGCGAAGGCGACGAGGTAGGTTGTCATCCCGGGGCCGAGCGAAGCGAGGAGCCCGGGATCCATAACCACAGGCCGAACGTACATCGCGCCGCTTGTGGTTATGGATTCCGGGCCCGGTCCCATAGCGCGTCGCAGACGCGCGTAAACGCGCTTTCTGGACCGTCCCGAAATGACAGCTAGCCCTTACCCTTCGCCTCGCGCTCGCGCAGATAATCGTCCGTGGTGCGCGGGTTGGGCCGCGCGGGCGCCGCGAACGGATCGAAGTTCTCGTTGGTCATTGCGGTGACGCGGCAGTCCGCGCACATCTTGATGACGTCGAGGCGCTTGGCGGAATTCTGGAACATCCAGTGCTTGCCTTCGAGCTTGGCGGCGACACGCTCGATGCTGCTCTTCACGCCGAACGGCTTGCCGCAACTGATGCAGCAGAACGGCTCTTCTTCCTTCAGGACCCGCGCGGGTGCGTTGACGGCGCGGAAGTCGAGCTGCGGCCGCAACGTGATGACCTTCTCGGGACACGTCGCCTTGCACAGCCCGCACTGGACGCAGGCGTCCTCGGCGAAACGCAGCACCGGGCGCTCCTGATCGTCGGAGAGCGCGCCGGTCGGGCACGCGGCGACGCAGGAGAGACACAGCGTGCAGCCCTCGACGTTGAGCTCGACCGTGCCGAACGGCGCGCCTTCGGGCAGCGCCACGATGTCGACCGGTGCGGGCGCGGCGTGATGCAATTCGCGCAGCGCGATGCGCAGCACGTCGCGCTTCTCACCGATGGCGTGGAACGAGGCAGGACGCGCGGTGCCGGCGGCGGGCGCGATCGCGCGCAGCGTCTCTCCGAGCGCGAAGGGATCGTCGGTCTCGATGGTGGCGACGCGGCCCGGCCCGAAGCCGAGGCCGTTCAGGATCGGCTCGGCGAGCGCGATCGTCTGGTAAAGCCCCGCGATGTCGTGGCGCGGCCTGGCGCGGGTGAGAAAGCGAAGACCCGCCGCCCCATAGGCGAACGCGGCGGCGACCGCTTCGATCCCGACCTGCGTCACCTCGTTGACGGCGAGCGGCAGCACGTTCGCCGGCAGTCCGTTGCCGTGGCGCGCGAGCGCGTCGATCAGCGCGGCGCCGTGCGGCTCGTCATGCAGCAGCACGACCGCGTTGGCGCCGCCGCCCGCTTGCGCATAGGCGGTGAGCATCGCGCGCAGCTTGCGCAGCAGTGCGTCGGCGGGCGGGAGTGCATAAGCAGCGGCGCCGGTCGGGCACACGGCGGCGCATTGTCCGCAGCCGGCGCAGACATTCGGATCGATCGCGACGTGATCGCCGGCGGGCACGATCGCGCCGGTCGGACACAAATCGAGACAGCGGTGGCAACCGACGATCTTCGAGCGCGAATGCGCGCAGAGTTCCGGCGTGAACGTGACGTAGCGCGGCTTGTCGAAGCCGCCGACGAGGTCGCGCGCCTTGAGCACCGCGGAGAGCACCGCCGCCGGGTCGGCCGGATCGGCGCGCAGATAGCCGTCGCGCAGATCGTGCGCGGGAAACAGCGGCGCGCCGCCGGAGAGATCGAGCACCAGATCGCAGCGCGACACCGCGCCGTTGCGCGCCGCGCCGAAGATCAGCGCGCTGCGCGAGGAGGGCTCGGGCGCCGCGTAGTCGTCGACGGTGAGCTCGAACGCGCCGAAATGCCCCTTCGCCGAGCGGATCGTGCCTTTGACCACCGGGAATTCGGTCGCGCGCGGCGGTGCGATATCCTGCGGACGGCTGAGCAGCACGGTGACGTCGAGATGGTCGGCGAGCAGCTTGGCGGCTTCGATCGCGCGTTCGTCGCGCCCGTAGACCAGCGTGACGCCTTCGCTCGACAGGCCGACCAGAGCGATGTCCGGCACCGGCTCGGCGGCGGCCGCGATCAGCGCCGCCATCTTCGGGCCGGCCTTCGCGCCCTGATCCGACCAGCCGGCCGCCTCGCGCACGTTCACGAACGTCAGCGGCGCCGCATTCTCCAGTTCGGCCGCGACCTCGGAAAACAGCGGCGCTTCCTGGGTGCAACCGACGATGAGCGGCTCGGCCCCCGCGATCGCGCTGCGGAATCGCTCGATCTGCGCCCGGCACAGATGGTCGGCGGTCGCGACCTGCGCGCCGCAGCCGCGCCGCACGGCGTCGGCGTCGAGCGGCATCGTGTCCTCGCAGGAGCAGATCAGGATGTTTTGCGGGCGATCCGCCATATGGTTTTTGACCTCGTTCGACCGTACTTATAATTAAACCAGGGAAAAAGTAAGCGTGGAGGCCAATTGCCCCAGGGAACGCGAATGCTGGCGCCGAAGCTCGAATTACCTCCGCCGTTCACGCTCGTGACGTTGCGGGAGGTCGGCGATGCCTTCGCGCACGCCGTCAAGGTCGCGCCCGAGCAGGGCGCCGGCACGCTGGTCTATGTCGGCCGCTTCGATCTCGCCGAGTTCGCCGTGGTGCTGGAACCGGACGAGCCGCTGCGTACCGCGCGGCGCGCGCTCTACACCGGCATGACGGCGCTGGTCGATGCGCTGCTCGCGTTTGCGCCGCCGGAAAAGCCGATCACGATCGACTGGCCGGATGCGATCCGCATCGATGGCGGGCTGGTCGGCGGCGGGCGGCTGGCGTGGCCGAAAGGTGCGCGCGAGGACGAGCAGCCGGACTGGCTCGTGTTCGGCGGGATGATCCGCACCGTGTCGATGACCGGCAACGATCCGGGCCTGCATCCGATGACGTCGGCGCTGGAAGAAGAAGGCTTCACCGACGTGGCGGCGGCGGAGCTGGTGGCGAGCTTCGCGCGTCACCTGATGGTCCATATCGACGCGTTGCAGGAATACGGCTTCGGCGCGGTCGCGCGCGCGTATCTGCCGCGGCTTCCGGCCGAGAGCGGCGTGCGGCGCGACATCGACGAGAACGGCGACCTGCTGGTGCGGCGCGCCGGCAAGGCTGACGCGCAGCGCATCGCGCTCACGTCCGCGCTGGCGGCGCCCTCCTGGCTCGATCCGAAAAGCGGCGGGCCGCGCGCATGAAGCTGATCCGCACCATCCGGCTCGATCCCTCCGATACGTTTGTGTTCGAGCGTGCCGCCGAGCCGGGCGAATGGGCCGTGTCGGGCGCGTTCTCGTTCTGGAATGCAGATGCCGAAAAGCTCGAGGGCAAGGCGCGCTCGGCGTTCCGCAGCGGATTTCTCGGTGTCGAGTCGCTTGGATGGTCGACGCTGGTGCAGATCGTCGAGGCGCGCGCGGCGGACCGTGCGGCGGTCGTGGAAGGTCTCGCGCAGCAGCTGGTCGCGCGCTTCGGCGCGCCCGACCTCACGACGGCGGGCGCGGCGGCAGAAGAGGAAGTCGCGTTCGCCGAATCGCTCTGCAATCATCCGCCCGATACTCTGATCGCGGTGCACCGCGCGTCCGAGGATGGCGCCGTGCGCGAAGCCTTCCGCACGCTGCATCCGCGCGGCGAGAGGAAACCGATGCGGGCGTTCTCGTTTCTCGAAGTGGAGGGCGAGGAGCAGCCGGGCGACGAGGTCGATCTGGTCGCACTCGCCGCAGACAGGAACGCAGGGTCGCGATGAACGATTTCTGGCTCTCCTGCGGCCATCATCTGCTCGACCGCGATGCCGGCGGCGGGCTGGTGGTGACCGACGATTTCCTCAAGGTCTATCTCGCGCGGCCCGAGCTCGCGCCGCCGCCCGAGGCCTGCGTGGTCGAGAAGACGCTGCATGCGGCGCTAATGGCGGATCCGCGCCGCAGCGTCGCGGGCGACGAAATCGCCGCGATTGCCGACGCGGATGCGCGCGAGAACTGGCAGGTGATGATCGCGTTCCGCGATCGCCTGACGCGCTATCCGACGCTCGAGGCAGTCTATCTCGATATCGTGCGCACCGGTGCGAAAGTCCCGCACATCTTCCTCAATCAGCTGGTGCACGTCATCCTGCGCAACGCCCTCGATGGCTGCGATGATCCATTCGTGCTGCGCGCCGCCGAATTGTTCTTTCGCATCCAGCGGATGACCTTGCACGAAGGCTCGCTGATCGCGGCCGACGAGGAAACGGTCGCCGGAACGTCGGGCACGCCGGCCTCGCCGCTGGTCTCGATGCTCGGCATTCCAGCCGAGGCCGAGATCGACGTGATGTCGGACGACAACGCGGCGCACTACTTCGAGCACAGCGATCTGTTTCATGTCGCGCTCGATCTGACCGCCGGACGGCGCGGGCTCGTTGCGCTTGCCGAGGCGATGCGGCGCTGGATCGCGCATCTGCTCGGCGTCGAGGTCGAGATCGAGCCGCTCACCGAGCTGCGCGAGGCGAAGTTCACCTGGTATGTCGGCCTCGACAGCGAAGGCAGCCGGATCGGCGATCTCTTATGGAACGGCGAGGAGCTGGATGAAACGAACGCAGGACGCGTCGTCGGGCTGTTCCGTTTGACCTTCCGCGATCCCGGCATCGTGATCGAGAAGGTGCAGGGCGAGGCGGTATATCTGATCCTTGCGATGACCGGCGACAAGCTGCTGCGCTTCAAGCCGCAGAACCTCGTCACCGGCCTGCCGGTCCGCCACCTGGAGGCGGTCACATGAGCACGGCCCCGCATCTGACAATCCCGGTCGGCATCGTGGTGGAACGCGCCAAGGCCGCGAGCCAATGGATCGACTATCTGTGGCGGCCGGTCGCGGCGCTCGCCGGCGAGCCGGACACGGCGCCGTGGACGAAACTGACCGGCGACGATGAGCGCGCGAGCTTCTATGCGGGACGCGCCGACATCTCGCTCCACGCCGCCGACACCGGCGCATACCGCGACAACCTCGCGACCGGGTCGCCCTCGCTGTGGGTCGTATTGCGGCCGACCGAGTCCGATCCGCCCTACGAGCTGTTCACCGTGACGGCGGATCCGTCCGAGGGTGAGGCAGCGACCGAGGCGGGAAACAATATCGTCGAGCCGGTGCCGATGCCGCAGTCGATTGCGGAGTTGGTCGCGGCCTTCGTCGGCGAGCATCATGTCGAGCGTCAGTTCTTCAAGCGCAAGCGCGACCGCGCCAATCCGGAGGCGCTCGCGCGGCGCGGGCAGGGAGAACACGACGAATGAGCGACGAGGATTTCCTCAAGCGCTGGTCGCGGCGCAAGCGCGACGTCGCCAAGGCGGAGCAGGCTTCGCCTGCGCCTCCGCCCGACGCGCCGGCGAAAGCGCCTGCAGCCGGCAAGGCGGAAACCCAGTTCGATCCCGCGAGTCTGCCGCCGCTCGAATCGATCACGGCGCTCTCGGACGTCACGGCCTTTCTGCGCGAGGGCGTGCCGGCGGAACTCACTCGTGCGGCGCTTCGACGCGTGTGGACGGCCGATCCCGCGATCCGGGACTTCGTCGGTCTCGCGGAGAACGCTTGGGACTTCACCGACCCGAACGCGATGCCGGGATTCGGTCCGCTCGAGGCGACCGAAGAGGTCCGCCAAATGATCGCGCGGGTGGTCGGTGAGATCGGAAAGGCCGCGCCGTCTGAAGTGGCAGAAGCGAGCGAAGTGCGACCGAAAAACGTAGAAAATTCAAATCATTCCAATGCGATAGTAGACGAACAGAAGGTCGAAAACCTGCCTCCGGCGGCATCGCCCGAAGAAGAGCTGAAGCAAAACGCTGCTCAAGGATCAGGCAAACAAGTATTGTTGCATAGCACTGGAGAAGATATCGCACCGCAGCATGACCTGACGGAAGCACAGGAAAAACCAAAACAATTCTCACACCGGACTCATGGCGGCGCGCTTCCTCAATAACGAAAGTTATAGCCTTGAACTATTGCCCAGCTATTGACCACCTTGGGGGCAGCAACTAGTTTTTTGGAAAGCTTCTCATGTGGCGGGGGCGACATGAGTTTTGACACCGATGCGTGATCCAGGACTGAGCGAGGCCATCCAGGCGGCCGGCGGCGTTTCCAAGCTCGCGCGGCGTGTTGGTGTCTCGCAGCCTTCCGTCTCCAACTGGGACAAGGTTCCCGCCGAGCGCGTCCTGCTGGTCGAGGCCGCGACCGGCGTTGATCGCAAGGTGTTGCGTCCGGATCTTTATCAAGAGCGCGAGGCGGCCCGGACGGTGGATGAGATCGACATTGCACGGGCGCAGGAATACGCGCTGCTTTCCACGCTGCTGGTGCGCGCGCCCGATGCGGCGCTGTTGAAGAAGCTTTCCGCCCTGCGCGGCGATGCGACGCCGCTCGGCGTTGCGCATGTCGAACTGGCCGAGGCCGCGGCGAAGATCACGGTGCAGCGGGTCGAGCGCGAATACTTCGACCTGTTCATCGGGCTCGGACGCGGTGAACTCCT
>Ga0207674_10005362_pt1 | contig 15251 bp, 15 predicted proteins | sample KBSCornC72_FD_184303 | JGI IMG/M metagenome (GOLD analysis project Ga0207674, IMG submission 184303) | Corn rhizosphere microbial communities from Kellogg Biological Station, Michigan, USA - KBS Corn C7-2 (SPAdes) (version 2) | ecosystem: Host-associated > Plants > Roots > Rhizosphere > Soil ... | reverse complement strand
TCGCCGCGGCGTTCGTCGACGATTGGGGCGTCGACGTCGTGCATGCGCACCTTGCGAATGCGCACGTGCTCGGCGCATTGGTGAGCGCGCTGACCGAGCGGCCGTGCCTTGCGACGATCCACGGGCGCACCGTGTCGATGCTCGACCTCGAGGCGCACCGGATGTCCGAGTCGATGCATATGAGCGTCGTGTGCCAGGCGGCGTACCACCACGCGCTGGCGCTCGGCGTGCCGCGCGAGCGGTTGCATCATGTGCCCAACGGCGTGCCGAGCAGCGGCGTCCCGCTGCCGGCGGGTGCATTCGCTGCGAGCCTCGGCGTTGCGCCGGATGCGCCGCTCGTGGGTTTCGTCGGGCGCCTGTCACCCGAAAAAGGTCCCGACCTCTTCGTGCGGATGGCGGCGCAGCTCGCTGTCAGCCATCCGCACGTCGCGTTCGTCCTCGTCGGCGACGGACCGATGCGCGGGCGCCTCGAGGAACAATCCCGGCTTCTCGGGATGGCGGGACGCATTCACTTCGCCGGTGAACGCCACGACGTGCTTGCGCTGCTGCCGTCTCTCGCTGCACTGGTCGTGCCGTCGCATGCCGAGGGCATGCCGCTCGCGCTGATGGAAGGCATGGCCGCCGGCGTCGCGGTCGTCGCGACGTCGGTCGGCGGCATTCCGGAGCTCGTCCGCCACGCGCAAACGGGGTTGCTGGTCGCGCCGGGCGACGCCGGCGATCTCGCCGTTGCCGTCGCAGGCCTGCTCGACGATCCGCCGTGGGCCGCGACGCTCGGCGCAGCGGCGCGCGAACACGCACTGGCATCGTGGCCGCAACGCGATTCGGCGCTGCGCATGGGCGAGGTGCTGCGTGCGCTCGCCGACCCGGCGAAGGGCACGCCGCGCGTCACACCGGCCGGACCGCCGCGCGTGCGGCTCGCCGGTCACGCGCCCGCCGCGCCGCCGGATCGCTGACCGATACAATGGGGTTGCGGCGCAATCCACGGCCGCGACGATTGACGGGGCAAACGAAGCGATGAAGCGCCGTGCACTCGCGTTGGCCGAGGCGTTGCCGCCTGCCGCATACGCGCCGCCGCTCGGCTCCACCCAAGGGACCCGTTTGGAACACGACCGCACTCTTTCGCACATCGCGCAAGGCCTCACGTGGATCGGCGGCGCATTCCTGATCGCGAGCGGCGCGGTCATCGTGTGGGCGGTCTTTCGCACGGTCGGCGTCGATGACCTGCTGGTCGCATTGACCGTCGCGGGACTCGGACTCGGCATGCCGGCGATCGTCGCGTTCGTCGTCGCCTGGATCCTGAATTCGCTCGGACATGCCGACGCGGAAAGCGACGACGCGGTGCCGGCGAGCGACGTATCGGCACTACGGCCGAACCTCACGAGCGTCGCCTGGGCGTACGCGGTGGCCGTGCTCGCGTGCATCGCCGCGTGGGGCGTGCGCGTGCTGCTCGATCCGCTGCTCGGCCAGCAGGTCACCTATGCACCGCTGCTGCTGTCGGTCGCGTTCGCCGCCTGGTACGGCGGACTCGGTCCGGCGGCGCTCGCCACGCTGCTCGGTGCGGGCATATCGTGGTTTGCGTACCTGAGCCCGCGCGACCGCTTCGGTGCGCTCGACGTCGACGACGCTGTCCAGCTCGGGCTATATTGCGCTGCCGCGCTCTGCATCGGGGGAATCGCGTCGGCGTTGCGCGCTTCGCGCGAGCGCGCGCAGACGCTCGCACGCGAGGTGCTGTCGCGCGAGGCGGGTCTCGAGCGCACGCGCGGCGAGCTCGCCGCGGAGCGTGACCGCATGCAGGTCACGCTGCAGTCGATCGGCGACGGCGTGATCGCCACCGATGCGCAGGGGAACATCACCTTCTCCAACGATTGCGCGGCGCAGCTCACCGGGTGGCCGGCGACCGAAGCGATCGGCAAGCCGCTCGCGAAGGTTTTTCGCACGCTCGACGAGCATACGCGCCGCAACACGACGTTGTCGCTCGACGATGCGCAACAGGATGCCACCGCGGGGATGCTGCTCGTCGCGCGCGACGGCACCGAGCGGGCCGTCGAGTCGAAGGTGAGCGCGATCCGCGGGCGCAGCGGTTCTCCCGGCGGCTTCGTGCTGGTGTTCCGCGACACGACGCAGGCGCGGCGCGCGCGCGCGGCACTCGAGGAGAGCGAGGCGCGCTTTCGCGTGATGGCCGATCAGACGCCGGTGCCGCTGTGGATGTCCGATCCCCAGCGCCGTTACGTGTACGTGAACCGCGCCTGGCTCGCGTTCACCGGCCGCGCGCCGGAAGACGAGCTCGGCGACGGCTGGACCGCGGGTATCCATCCCGAGGATTTCGGGCCGCGGCAATCCGCGTTCGCCGAGGCCTTCGACGCACGGCGCTCGTTCACGCTGGAGTACCGGCTGCGCCGCGACGATGGCGAGTACCGGTGGGTGCTCGACCATGGCGCGCCGCGCTTCGACGGGGATGGCACGTTCGCCGGCTACATCGGCGCGTGCCTCGACATCACCGAGCGCAAGGAAGCGGCGTCGAGGCTGGGCATCTTCGAGCAACGAAAGGCGGCCTTCCTGGCGTCGTTGGCGCATGAGCTGCGCAATCCGCTGGCGCCGATCAGAAGCTCCGTGGAGCTGCTGCAGCGAATGCCCGTGGCAGGCGATCCGCGCGTCGCGCGCGCACAGCAGATCATCGAGCGCAATTGTGCGCGGCTTGCGGGCCTCGTCGACGACCTGCTCGACCTTTCGCGCATCGACAGCGGCAATGCGCCGCTTGCGCGCGAAAGCGTCGACGTCGCCGCCGCTGTCGATCGCGCCGCCGCACGCCACGCGGCGCCGATGCGCGACCGGGGGCAGACGCTCGTGCTCGACTTGCCGCGCGAGCGCCTGCGCGTCGACGCCGATCCGGCGCGCTTCGAGCAGATGCTGGCGATCCTCATCGGCAATGCAACGACCCACTCGCCGGCGGACGGACAGGTCGTCGTCGCGGCGCAGGCGCGCGGCGACACGGTCGAGATCTCGGTACGCGACAGCGGCGCCGGCATTTCCGACGACATGCAACCGCTGCTGTTCGATCTGTTCGACAAGGCGAGCGAGGCGAGCGCGAGCCCGGCGCAGGGACTCGGCACCGGGCTTGCGATCGTCGGGCGGCTGGCGCGCCTGCACGGCGGATCGGTCAGTGTCGACAGCCAAGGGCCCGACAACGGAAGCCGCTTCGTGCTGTCGCTTCCGGCGGCCCGCCGCGAAGCGGCGACGAGCGCGACAGCGGAGCCTGCGGACGGCCCGCGCCGTGCGGTGCGGCTGCTCGTTGTCGACGACAACGTCGACGCCGCCGATGCGATCGCCACGTTGCTGTCGCTCACGGCATACGAGGTCGCGACCGCGCACAATCCGGACGAGGCGATGGAGCGCGGCGGCGCGTTCGATCCCGACGTCATCCTCCTCGACATCGGACTTCCGGGCATGACGGGGTACGAGCTCGCACGCAAGCTGCATGCGCACCCCGTCTGCCGGCGCGCGAAGCTGATCGCGATCACCGGGTACGGCCAGCCGGGCGATACCGACCAGGCGCGCGAGGCGGGCTTCGACGGCTACCTCGTCAAGCCGGTCGATCTCGAGCAGCTGCATGCGCGGATCGATGCGATCCTCGGAAATCAGCCCGCCGGCGCTTGATGCTGCGCCCGCCGTCGCGGTTCGACCAGGTCCTGACGCTCGCCGTGCTGGTGATGCTGATCGCCGGCTGCTATCTTGTGCTGCAGCCGTTCCTGACCGCGCTCGTGTGGGCGGCCATCCTGTGCACGACGACGTGGCCGCTTTACCTGCGGCTGCACGCACGCCTCGGCAAGCGCGACGCGTTCGCAGCCCTTGCCATGGTGCTGCTGCTGTCGCTGCTGATGCTGGCGCCGTTCATCGTCGTCGGTGCCACGATCGCCGACAACGCGGAGCGCATGGCGACGTGGGGCCGGCAGATCCTCGCCGCGGGACCACCGGAAGCGCCGGCCTGGATCGCCGGGCTGCCGATGATCGGACACACGATCGCCGACTACTGGAACAGCATGGCGCACGATACCGCGCAGCTGCTCGCGTTCTTCGCGCAGTACGTCGAGCCGGTGCGCCGGTTCGCGGTTGCGTCGGGGGCGTCGGTGCTCGGCGCGGTGCTGCAGCTCGCGCTCTCGATCTTCATTGCATGGTTCATGTTCCGCGACGGCCATGCGATTGCCGAGCGGCTGCGTGTCGCCGGCGAGCGCATCGCCGGCGAGCGCGGGACGCATCTTGCCACCGTCGCCACGGCAACCGTGCGCGGCGTCGTGCTCGGCATCCTCGGGACGGCGCTGGTGCAGGGCGTGGTTGCGGCGATCGGCTTCTGGATCGCCGGCATTCGCGCGGCACCGCTGCTCGGGCTGCTCACGTTCGTCGTGTCGCCGGTGCCGGTGGGGCCGCCGCTCGTGTGGGTGCCCGCCGGCCTGTGGCTCATCAACGACGGCCAGACCGGGTGGGGCATCTTCGTGCTGCTGTGGGGCGTGCTCGTGGTGTCGACGATCGACAACGTCATCAAGCCGCTGATCATCAGCCGCGGCAGCGTGCTGCCGTTCATGCTGGTGCTGCTCGGCGTGCTGGGCGGCGCCATTGCGTTCGGGTTCATCGGCGTGTTTCTCGGCCCCGTGCTGCTCGCCGTCGGCTATGCGCTGCTGCTCGAATGGGCGGCGCTTCGCACCGGCATCGAAATCGTCGCGACCGACGGCAGTCCGCGCCGATCAGGCAAGGAGCGGTCGTGACGGCCGGCGCCGCCACGAGCATCACCTGGGCGGCGCGGAACCCTTGAGACCCGCCGCGGCGGCGAGGTCGCGTGCAAGATCAGCCCGATGCGGCGCGAGCACCTGCACCATCTGTGCGAAGACCTTCGGCGTCGCGGCAATCACCTGCCCGCTGTGGAGGTAGCCGCCTTCGCCGGCGAGATCGCCGATGAGACCGCCCGCTTCGAGGACGAGCAGGCTTCCTGCGGCGACGTCCCATGCATTGAGTCCGATCTCGAAGAAGCCGTCGTAGAAGCCGGCGGCGACGTACGCGAGGTCGAGTGCCGCCGCACCCGGGCGGCGCAAGCCGGCGCTTTGCACCACCATCGTCTTCATCATCGCGAGATAGGTGTCGAGATAGCTGCCGTCGCGAAACGGAAAGCCGGTACCGATGAGGCAATCGCGCAGGTGCGTGCGCCGTGACACGCGCATGCGCCGGTCGTTGAGAAACGCGCCGCGCCCGCGTGTTGCGGTGAATAGGTCGTTGCGCACCGGGTCGTAGATGACGCCCTGCGTGACCACGCCCTTGTGCGCAAGCGCGATCGACACGCAATACTGCGGAAAGCCGTGCAGGAAGTTCGTCGTCCCGTCGAGCGGGTCGATGATCCATACGTGCTCGGCGTCGGGATTGCGGCCGCGCCCGGTGCCTTCCTCCGCGAAGATTCCATGATCGGGATACACGGCGTGGAGCGTCTCGACGATGGCCGCTTCCGCCGCGCGGTCGACTTCGCTGACGAAGTCCTTCGGGCCCTTCGCGGTGACGGTCAGAAGATCGAGGTCACGCGCCCCGCGCGTGATGATGGTGCCGGCGCGGCGTGCTGCCTTGACCGCCGTGGTGAGCATCGGATGCATTTCAGGACCTGTTCGCGCGGTGTCGCGTATTCTACGCAACCGTGCCGAATCCACCCTTCGACCGGTTGCGCGTCGTGCTCGTGCGCACGAGCCTGGCGGCGAACATCGGCGCGGCGGCGCGCGCGATGCTCACCATGGGACTCACGCGCCTCGTGCTGGTCGCACCGCGCAGCTTTCCGCATCCCGACGCGGCCGCGCTCGCGGCCGGCGCGACATCGGTGCTCGACACCGCGCGCGTCGTCCCGACGCTCGACGACGCGCTCACCGGCGCGTCGTTTTCGATCGGACTGTCGGCGCGGCCGCGCAAGTTCGCCGGACGCGTGCTGGCGCTCCGCGATGCGGCGGCGCAGGCGATCGCGCTCGCGCGGCAACGCGACGTCGCGCTCGTCTTCGGCACGGAGATGTCGGGCCTGTCCAACGACGAGCTGGCCCGCTGCTCGATCGTCGCAACCATCGCCGCGAATCCGGACTACGGGTCGCTCAACCTCGCCGCGGCCGTGCAGGTCGCCGCGTGGGAGTTGCGCATGGCCGCACAGGGAGGCGACGTGTGGCACGCACCACGCTTCGCGCCGGCCACGCACGACGACGTCGAAGCGCTTTACGCGCATGCGGCGCGCACGCTCGAAGCGCTCGGGTTTTACGATCCCGCACGTCCGCGGCGGCTGCTGCCGCGGCTGCGCCGGCTTTTCGGCCGCACGTCGCTCGAGCGCGAGGAAGTGAACATCCTGCGCGGCATCCTCGCGCGCATCGACGCGCGCTGCGGCGGCGAGGAAGGGCGATGACGCCGGCGGGCGCATGCCGCAACTGCGGCGCCGCCGCGCCGTGGAATTACTGCCCGAACTGCGGACAGGAAACCGCCATCGCGCTGCCGTCCGCGTTCGCGTTCCTGCGCGAGGCGGCCGGCCGCTACATCCGCTTCGATGGCCGCATGTGGCGCTCGCTGCACGCGCTGCTGTTTCGGCCCGGATTCCTGACCCGCGAATATCTTGCCGGGCGCCGCCGCCGCTACGTTCGTCCGGCGCGCCTCTTCGTCGCGTTGTCGATCGTCCTGTTCGCCGTGCTGCGCTTTGCCGCCGCGGGGCCCGTGATCGTCGACACCGGAACCGCGAGCGCCGACGGCAGTGCAAAGGCCGCGCATGGCGGCAGCAGCCGCCTCGGCTTCGACGTCGATTCGGACCTCAACCTGACCTTCGACCCGGGCAGCATGCGCTGGCTCGCACCGTTGCGCGCGCGCATCGGCGCATTCAACCGGTTGCCGCGCGAGGCGAAGGTCGACCGGCTGACGGGGAACGTGTTTCGCTACGCGCCGTACGCGGCGATCGGATTGCTGCCGCTGTTCGCGCTGCTGCTCGGCATCAGCTATGCGGGCGGCGGGCGGCGCCATCCGGCCCGGCCGCATCGTTACGCCGCGCACCTCGTGTTCGGCGCGCACAACCACGCCTTCGTGTTCCTCGTGGCGACGGTCATCGTGGTGGTTCCCTACTGGCCGCTCCGCGCGACGCTGATCGTCTGGTCGCTCGTCTACGCGGTCGTGTCGCTGCATAACGTCTACGGCGGCAGCTGGCTCGGTGTCGTGTTGCGCGCGATTGCGGTCACCGTCGTCTACGCGCTGTTTTTCGCGCTGGCGGTCGCGGCGCTGATCGTTGCGGCCATCGCGTTCGATTGATCCTGTTGCGAGGCGCCCGCGCGGCGCGCCGACGTCGCGGGCGGCGAGGCGACGAGACGACATTGCGCCGGGCGAGGCGCGCCGACGTTGCGTTCGGCGAGGCGCCCGGCGATGCGCCGACGTGCGCGCGGGAATAGCCGAGTAAAACGGTAGGAGAATGGCATAATTGCCGGATGTTTGCGCGCCTTCGAGAAGATATCCGCGTCGTGTTCGACCGCGATCCCGCGGCGCGCACGACGTTCGAAGTCCTGACCTGCTACCCGGGGCTGCACGCGCTGGTCTGGCACCGCGCCGTCGTCCATCGCGCGTGGCGCGCGGGCTTGCGCTGGCTTGCGCGCTGGCTCGCGCACTGGAGCCGCTTCACGACCGGGATCGAGATCCATCCGGGCGCGCGAATCGGGCGGCGTGTCTTCATCGACCATGGCATGGGAGTGGTGATCGGCGAGACCGCCGAGATCGGCGACGACACGACGCTCTACCACGGCGTCACGCTCGGCGGCACCTCGTGGAACAAGGGCAAGCGCCATCCGACGCTGGGCCGCAATGTCGTCGTCGGCGCAGGCGCGAAGATCCTCGGCCCGATCCATGTCGGGGACGGTGCGAAGGTCGGTTCGAACGCCGTGGTGGTGCGCGACGTGCCGTCGGGCGCCACCGCGGTGGGCATCCCGGCGCGCATCGTCACGGCCGCCGACCAGGACCGCCGGGAAGCGCAGGCGGCGAAGATCGGCTTTTCCGCCTATGCGATTTCGTCGGACATGGACGACCCGGTCGTGCAGGCCATTCACAAGCTGCTCGACCATGCTGCGGCCACCGAGGAGCGCTTCAACCGCCTCGTTGCGCTGCTGCAGCACGAGGGCGTCGATTGCGCCGAGGCGAAGGCCGTAGCCGACGCATTCGATCCCGGACAGATCAACCGCATGCTGGAATAGTCCGGAGAGTTCGCTGGTCCGGAACCTTCGCCGCCTTTAGTTGACTAAAATGATCGGGTATACTATGCTGGCGGGTGCGCCCGCGGGGTGCAAACGCCGGAAACTGCCATGCGCCTGACGACCAAGGGCCGCTTCGCTGTCACCGCCATGATCGACGTCGCGCTGCACAGCGCGAAGGGACCGGTGACGCTCGCCGCCATCGCCGACCGCCAGAGAATCTCGTTGTCGTACCTCGAGCAGCTGTTCGGCAAGCTGCGCCGGCGGGGCCTCGTGGATAGCGTGCGCGGCCCGGGCGGCGGCTACAACCTCGGCCGCGCGCCGGAAACCGTTGCGGTATCGGACATCATCGTCGCCGTCGACGAGCCGATCGACGCCACGCTGTGCGGCGGCCGCCAGAACTGCCTCGACGATCACCGCTGCATGACCCACGAGTTGTGGGCCGGGTTGAACGCCCACATCTTCGCTTATCTGCGCTCGGTGACGCTGGCCGAGCTCGTGCGCCAGCAGCGCACGCAGCCTGCCGACGTGGCGGTGCTCCACGACCAGCGCCACGTCGCGACGAGCGATTCGCCGGCGGCACTCACGAGCGCCGGCGCCACCCAGGCTGTCCAGCCGATTTCGTAGAAAACCCCATGCGCCTGCCGATTTACCTCGACTATTCCGCCACCACGCCGGTGGATCCGCGCGTCGCGCAAAAAATGATTCCGTACCTGACCGAGCACTTCGGCAATCCGGCGTCGCGCTCGCACGCATTCGGATGGGAAACCGAAGCGGCCGTCGAGGAGGCGCGGCGCGAAGTGGCGGCGCTCGTCCACTGCGATCCGAAGGAGATCGTCTGGACGTCGGGCGCGACGGAGGCGATCAACCTCGCGTTGAAGGGCGCGGCGCACTTCTATCGCGAGAAGGGAAAGCACCTGGTCACGGTGAAGACCGAGCACAAGGCGACGCTCGACACGATGCGCGAGCTCGAGCGCGAGGGCTTCGCTGTCACGTACCTCGATGTCGCTCCCGACGGGCTGCTCGACCTCGCGCGCCTCGAGGCGGCGCTGCGTCCCGACACCACCGTCGTGTCGGTGATGTACGTGAACAACGAGATCGGCGTGATCCAGGACGTCGCGGCGATCGGCGACATGTGCCGCACGCGCGGAATCGTCTTTCATGTCGACAGCGCGCAGGCCACCGGCAAGATCGACGTCGACCTGTCGAAGCTCAAGGTCGACCTGATGTCGTTTTCCGCGCACAAGACGTACGGCCCGAAGGGCATCGGCGCGCTGTTCGTGCGCCGCAAGCCGCGGGTGCGGCTCGAAGCTCAGATGCACGGCGGCGGTCACGAGCGCGGCATGCGCTCGGGCACGCTCGCCACGCACCAGATCGCCGGAATGGGCGAGGCGTTCCGGCTCGCCCGGCTCGAAATGGACGCCGACAACGCGCGCATCCGCAAGCTCCGCGACCGGCTGTGGGAAGGGTTGTCGAGCATCGAGGAGGTGTACCTGAACGGCGACATCGAGCGGCGGGTACCGCACAACCTGAATGTGAGTTTCAACTTCGTCGAAGGCGAGAGCCTGATCATGGCGATCAAGGACATCGCCGTGTCGTCGGGCTCGGCATGCACGTCGGCGTCGCTCGAGCCGTCGTACGTGCTGCGTGCACTCGGGCGCAGCGACGAGCTGGCGCACAGCTCGATCCGCTTCACCGTCGGGCGCTTCACGACCGAGGAGGAGATCGACTACACGGTGGCGCTGGTGCAGCGGAAGATCGCGAAGCTCCGCGAGCTCTCGCCGCTGTGGGAAATGCATCAGGAAGGCATCGACGTGAACTCGATCGAATGGGCAGCGCACTAGGAGACGGGAATGGCATACAGCGACAAGGTACTGGATCACTACGAGAACCCGCGCAACGTGGGCTCGTTCGCAAAAAGCGAGGCAGGTGTGGGCACCGGCATGGTGGGTGCGCCCGCGTGCGGCGATGTGATGAAGCTGCAGATCAAGGTGGGCCCCGACGGCGTGATCGAGGATGCGAAGTTCAAGACGTACGGTTGCGGCTCGGCGATCGCGTCGTCGTCGCTCGTCACCGAGTGGGTCAAGGGCCGCACGCTCGACGAGGCGATGACGATCCGCAACACGCAGATCGCCGAGGAGTTGGCACTGCCGCCGGTCAAGATTCACTGCTCGATCCTTGCCGAGGACGCGATCAAGGCTGCCGTTGCCGATTACCGCGCGAAGAACGCAACGACCGACGAACCGGCCGCGCAGACGGCCTGCCGGGCAGACTGACATGGCCGTCACGATGACCGAGAGCGCGGCGCGCCACGTCGCAGCGAACCTCGAAAAGCGCGGCAAGGGCATCGGGCTGCGTCTCGGCGTGCGCACGTCCGGGTGCTCGGGGCTTGCCTACAAGATCGAGTATGCCGACGATGTGCAGCCCGAAGACGCGCAGTTCGAAAGCCACGGCGTGCGCATCCTCGTCGATGCGAAGAGCCTGCCCTATCTCGAGGGCACCGAGCTCGACTTCGCACGCGAAGGATTGAACGAGGGATTCAAGTTCAACAATCCCAACGTGCGCGACGCCTGCGGTTGCGGCGAATCGTTCAACGTCTAGAAGCGCGGCCGTCGCGCGCCCGCGACTGCCCAATACGCTGCGGGTGCCGATGATCGGCGGCCTCGCGATCCGCCCCTCGCTGTTTTCCGCGTCGCCAATGATCGATTTTTCGCGCAACCACTTCGAGCTGTTCGGATTGCCGGCGCGCTTTGCGGTCGATGGCGCAGCACTCGAGCACGCGTACCGCGATATGCAACGCAGTGTGCATCCCGACCGCTACGCCGGCGCCGACGATGCGCAAAAGCGCCTTGCGCTGCAGGCTTCGGCGCGAGCGAACGAGGCGTATCGAACGCTGCGCGACCCGTTGACACGCGCCGAATACCTGCTTGCGTTGCGCGGCAACGACATGGGCGGCGAGACCGACGCACGGCTGTCGGTCGACTTCCTGACGCGCCAGCTCGAGCGGCGCGAGGCGGCCGAGGAAGCGACGCGTACGCACGACGCCGCCGCACTGGCGGCGCTCGTCGACGAGGTGCGCCGCGACGCCGACGCGCTCGCAGCCGACGTTGCGCCGCTGCTCGATACAACCGACGCTGCCGCAGCGGCCCGCGTTCGCGAATGGCGCTTTCTCGTCAAGCTCGCCGACGACCTCGATGCGCTTCGCGCCGCGGCCGACGAAGCATGACGCTGTTCCAGATTTCGGAGCCCGACCGATCGCCGCTGCCACAGGCCGCGAAGCGCGCGATCGGCATCGACCTCGGCACGACCAATTCGCTGGTGGCGACGGTGCGAGATGGCGTCGCGGTCGTGCTGCCCGACGACGAGGGCCGGCCGCTCGTGCCGTCGGTCGTCCACTACGGTGAAAGCGCCATCGACGTGGGCTACGCCGCGCTTGCACGTGCGTCGCAGGATCCGCACAACACGATCGCGTCGGTCAAGCGCCTGATGGGTCGCGGCTTGGCGGATGTCGCCGTCGAGCGGCGCCAGGCGTATCGCTTTGCCGACGGCGAAGGCATTGTTCGCATCGCGACGCGCCGCGGCACGAAGACGCCGGTCGAAGTATCGGCCGAGATCCTGAAGGCGCTTCGCGCACGCGCAGCGCGTGCACTCGGCGGTGCGGTCGATGGTGCGGTTGTCACCGTGCCCGCCTATTTCGACGACGCGCAGCGCCAGGCGACGAAGGACGCGGCAACGCTCGCCGGCCTCCCGGTGCTGCGCCTGCTGAACGAGCCGACGGCCGCAGCCATCGCCTACGGGCTCGACAACGCCGCCGAGGGCACGTACGCGGTGTTCGATCTCGGCGGTGGCACCTTCGACATCTCGATTCTCAGCCTGACGCGCGGCGTGTTCGAAGTGCTCGCGACGAACGGCGATGCCGCACTGGGCGGCGACGACTTCGACCACCGCGTGTTCTGCTGGGCGCTCGAATGCGGGCGATTGCCGCCGTTGTCGCCGATCGACGCGCGGCGATTGATGGCCGCGGCGCGCGAAGCGAAGGAAATGCTGACGAGCCACGACGCCGCACCCATCGTGGCGACGCTCGCCGACGGCATGCGCGTCGAGCTCACACTGCGAGCGGATGCGTTCACCGACATCACGCGCACGCTCGTCGAAAAAACGCTGGCACCCGTCCGGCGCGCGCTCGGCGATGCGAAGCTCGGCGCGGCCGACATCAAGGGCGTCGTGCTTGTCGGCGGCGCAACACGGATGCCGCAGATCCGGCGCGCGGTCGCGGAGTTCTTCGGCCAGCCGCCGCTGACGAACCTGAATCCCGAGGAGGTCGTCGCCCTCGGTGCCGCGATGCAGGCGAACAAGCTCGCCGGCAACCGCGAGAGCGACGACTGGCTGCTGCTCGACGTGATCCCGTTGTCGCTGGGCATCGAGACGATGGGCGGGCTCGTCGAGAAGATCGTGCCGCGCAATTCGACGATTCCTGTCGTGCGCGCGCAGGAATTCACGACCTTCAAGGACGGGCAGGCGGCGATGGCGCTGCACGTGCTGCAGGGCGAGCGCGAGAAGGTCGCCGATTGCCGTTCGCTCGCGCGCTTCGAGCTGCGCGGCATCCCGCCGATGACTGCGGGTGCCGCGCGTATTCGCGTGTCGTTCGACGTCGACGCCGATGGCTTGCTGTCGGTGTCGGCGCGCGAGCAGACGAGCGGCGTCGAAGCGTCGGTGGCCGTGAAGCCATCGTACGGGCTCAGCGATGCCGAGATCGCGCGCATGCTGCAGGAATCGGTCGTGCATGCGGCCGACGACGCCGAGGCGCGGGCGCTCGCCGAGGCGCGCGTCGAAGCCGAGCGGATCGTCGCGGCGACCGAAGCGGCACTCGCGATCGACGCCGCGCTGCTCGACGCATCGGAGCGCGGCATCATCGATCGCGCGCTGGCCGAAGTACGCCGTCGGCTCGAAGGCGATGACCGCCATGCGTTGACGTCCGCGGTCGCAGCACTGAATGCGGCCACCGAACCCTTCGCGGCCAGGCGTATGGATCGAAGCGTCGCGCGTGCGCTGACCGGCCGGCGCGTCGACGCGATCCGCTAGCGTTCGATGCCCGAAGTCGTCGTCCTGCCGCACGCCGATATCTGCCCCGAGGGCAGGACGTTCGAGGCGGCGTCCGGCGTGTCGCTGCTGGACAACCTGCTCGAGCAGGGCATCGACGTCGAGCACGCGTGCGAGAAGTCGTGCGCGTGCACGACATGCCACGTGATCGTGCGCGAAGGCTTCGCGTCGCTGCCCGAGGCGTCGGAAGACGAGGAAGACCTGCTCGATCGCGCATGGGGGCTGACGCCCGTGTCGCGACTGTCGTGCCAGGCGATCGTGGAAAATGCGAGGCTCGTCGTCGAGATCCCGAGGTATACGATCAATCATGCGAAGGAGAGGAGTTAGGATCGTTCTTGGCGCATCCTCATTCTTCGATTCTCCCAATGAAATGGACCGACACCCGCGACATCGCGATTGCGCTTGCCGAAGCGCATCCCGACGTCGATCCCGTGACCCTTCGTTTCACCGATCTCCACAACCGGGTTTGCGCGTTGCCGGGGTTCGACGACGACCCGAAGCGCGGCGGTGAGAAGGTCCTCGAGGCGATCCAGGCGGCGTGGATCGACGAGATCGAATGACGAAGATCGGCCGGCGAGTCGTGGTTCAAAATGAAAAGGGGCGCAACGCGCCCCTTTTCATTTGTGTACGAGGTCTCCGGGTCAGTGCGAAATGGACAGTCGCTTCCGGCTGAGTGCGAGCCCGATGACGCCGGCAGCGAGAAGCGCCAGTGGTGCCGGTTCCGGTACGCTCTGCGGACCACACTGATCGCCAGTGCATTCGGCCGGCGGCAGCAGACTGGTCCACACCATGCCGGTTGCGGAGCATTTTCCGTCGACCACGTTGAAGTTGTAACAGATGTCAACACCGAAGTAATTGCCGCTGGCGTTTGCGGTGAACGTGCTTGTCGAAAGCCCGGCGGCCGTCAATGTGAACGCAAGCGGTCCGGGGAACGGATTGCTGCCGCCGCTGCCGCAGGCGTCAAGGGTGCAATCGAAGCCGTAGTCGAAGCTTCCTGCGCCGTCACCCTTGATCGTGGTCGCCCATTGGAAACCACTGGTGAGATTCGAGACGTCGTCGCTGCCGAGCGTGACCGAGTTGTTGAACACGAACGAGGTGAGACCGGTGTTCGTGATCCCTGCGCTCGGCGGATCGATCAGCTTGACAGTGACATCGACGGTGTCGGTGCCGTCGTCTTTGATGTCGACCGTTGCAAAGGGCACGGCGCCGCAGCAATTCGATTCAGAAAGCGTGAACTGGAACGCGTTGGCAAAGGCCGGCGGCACACACAAAGCGCCCATAAGGAACGCGCCGGCCGCTACGGCGGTTGAAAGAAGTCGTTTCATTCAGTTCTCCCTGCATTGGTTGTTCGGGGTACGCCGTCGTCGCCATTTGTTTGGGCGACGTTCGGGCTCGATTGGCGCAATAGCTAAGCAATTCCCGGCCCACACATGCAATACTTTGTTTTATAAGAGAAAAAATGTTGTGTTCAGCATGTTTAGCGAGGGTGGGTGTAAATTGTTCCGCCAAACAAAGTCACCATGTACGCGACAAGGCGTACAGAACCAAAGCATTCGTGTGTTTTGAGAAGACAGGCTCACGAAAACAGGTTGAGCATCGCATCGAGGCCGCAATGGTCGATTGCGTGCATCGCTTTGGCGCGCACGCGCGGCTTCGCCCGATACGCGACGGAAACGTCGGCCCGGCCGAGCATCGGAACGTCGTTCGCGCCGTCGCCGATCGCCACACTGATGCCGTCGCTCGCGCAGCTGCGGGCAAGCTGCGCGAACCGCGTGGCCTTCGCATCGGCGTCGACGATGTCACCGCGCATCCTTCCGGTCAGCCGTCCGTCCGCGACGTCGAGCACGTTCGCCAGCGTGAAGTCGATTCCGAGCCGAGCCTGAAGCCGCTCGGTGAAGAACGTGAAGCCGCCCGACACGAGCAGCGTCTTCG
>Ga0207674_10005361_pt1 | contig 15255 bp, 13 predicted proteins | sample KBSCornC72_FD_184303 | JGI IMG/M metagenome (GOLD analysis project Ga0207674, IMG submission 184303) | Corn rhizosphere microbial communities from Kellogg Biological Station, Michigan, USA - KBS Corn C7-2 (SPAdes) (version 2) | ecosystem: Host-associated > Plants > Roots > Rhizosphere > Soil ... | reverse complement strand
CGTCCGGCTAGGACGACCTAGCCGTACGCCCGTTCCACGCCGCCGTTTCAGCCGTCAGAGTTGTACTCGGCGGAGGACAGCGAAGCTGGCGGCTGGAAGTCGGAGCGGCGGCCGCAGCCCCTCTTGGGCTTCTGCGGACAGTCGAGCGGCGCGCTTGCTGTCCTCCGCCGTGATCAGCCGCGCGCCGGGCTGCCTCCCGCGTTTTGTCCGGCCGCCGAGTGGATACCGACCCGTCCGAGTCAACGGTCCGCAGCCTGCGGCCCTGATCGAAGGGGAGAGAGACGATCGATGGAATCCTCGGCCGAACTCGGTCTCGAGTCCGTGCGGGATGGACGGGCCGCTGCTGCGACGCGATCAGGTTCGCGGACGACGCGGCGTCGGCAAGCGGCGACCCTGATGCTCGTGGGGCTGATGGTGATCCCGGTGCCCAGTTTCGTGCTGGACGTGGGCTTCATCGCCAACATCATGATCTCGCTCGCCGTGCTGATGGTAGCGCTCAACGCCGCCAAGCCGCTCGATTTCTCGTCCTTCCCGACCGTGCTGCTGTTCGCCACCCTGTTCCGGCTCTCGCTCAACGTCGCCTCCACCCGCGTCGTGCTGGTCGATGGCCATCTGGGCCCGGCCGCTGCGGGCCATGTGATCGAAAGCTTCGGCAATTTCCTGATCGGCGGCGATTATGCCGTCGGCCTGTTCGTGTTCGGTATCCTGATGGTCATCAACCTGGTGGTCATCACCAAGGGCGCCGGCCGCGTCTCCGAGGTTTCGGCGCGTTTCACCCTGGATGCGATGCCGGGCAAGCAGATGGCGATCGACGCCGATCTGAACGCCGGCCTGCTCACCCCGGAGGAAGCCAAGGCCCGCCGCCAGGAGGTCGCCACCGAGGCCGATTTCTACGGCTCGATGGATGGCGCCAGCAAATTCGTGAAGGGCGATGCCGTCGCCGGCGTGATGATCCTGGTCATCAACATCCTGGGCGGCCTGATCCTCGGCGTGATGAGCCACGGCCTGTCGATGTCGGAGGCCGCCTCCACTTATATCATCCTCGCGATCGGCGACGCGCTGGTCGCGCAGGTGCCGGCGCTGCTGTTGTCCATTGCCGCCGCCGCCATCGTCACCCGCGTCTCCTCGCCGCTCGACCTGCCGAACCAGATCGTCAGCCAGTTCGGCTCGGCGCGTGCCTGGTATCCGGTCGCGGCGATCCTGGGCCTGCTCGGCGTGGTGCCGGGCATGCCGCATTTCATCATCCTTTCGGCGGCCGCCGTCGCCGGTTTCGCGGGCTGGAAGCTCTCCAAGGCCAAGCAGGTGCAGCAGGCCGTCGAGATCGCGAAGGCGGAGGCGGCGAACGCGCCCGCTCCGGTTTCGCCCAACAGCATCGATTGGAACGAGGTCTCGGACGGCTCGGCGCTCGGCCTCGAGCTCGGCTATGGGCTCGTCAACCTGGTCGACGAGCGCAAGGGCGCGCCGCTGATGGCGCGGATCACCGGTATCCGCCGTCAGCTGTCGCGCGAACTCGGGTTCGTCGTCCCGCTGGTTCGCGTCCGCGACAATCTCAGCCTCGCGCCCAACGCCTATCGCATAACGGTCGCCGGCGTCATCATGGGCGAGGACGAATGCTATCCCGATCAGCTGCTGGCGCTCGACAGCGGCGATCTGGAAGGCCGTGTCGAGGGCCGCGAATGCCGCGATCCGAGTTTCGGCCTCGAAGCGGTTTGGATCCAGCCCGAGCGTCGCGGCGACGCGATTGTGGCGGGCTACACGGTGGTCGATCCGGCCACCGTCGTCGCAACCCATCTGAACCAGGTGATCGCCGCCACCTGCGCCGATCTCTTCGGCATGGACGAGGCGCAGCGCCTGCTCGACGCGCTGAAGGAATCGGCGCCGCAACTGGTCGCCGGCCTCACGCCGCAGCCGCTCACGCTCGCGCAGATAGCGTCGGCCTGCCGGGCGCTGCTGTCGGAGGGCGTGCCGCTCCGGGATTTCCGCCGCATCGCCGAGGCGATGGTCGACGCGGCCGGCCAGTCCGCCGATGCGGCCGCGCTCGTCGAGAACATCCGCGCCCGGATCGGCGCGCTGATCGTCCAGACCCTGGTGCCGGTGAAGATGCCGCTGCCGGTGGTGACGCTTGACGCCGGCCTCGAATCGCTCCTCGCACAGGCGGTTCGCACCTCGCCGGGGGCCGCCCATCCGTTCGAACCCGCGCTGGCCAACCGGATCGTTTCGGCGATCGGCGAAGCCTCGGCGCCGCTGGTCAACACCGCGACGCGTTTCGCGATCGTCACCTCGCCGATCGCCCGCCGCGCGCTCGCCCGTCTGCTCAAGCCGCACCTGCCCGAGACCCCGGTCATGTCCTTCCTCGAGATTCCCGATGGCAAGGCGGTCGAAGTGGCGGCGGTGGTCGGTGGCGGCCCCGCCCAGAACAATGCCGGCGCGCTTGGCCGGCCGATGGAGATGGCTGAATGACCCTCGCCTATCGCACCGGTGCGGACCCGACGGATTTTCCCGTCAGCTGGGGTCAGCAGCGCAGCGCGCGAACGATCAGCATCGCCTGCGGCCGCAGCGGCGTGGGCAAGACGACGATCGCGGCCAACCTCGCCTTGGCGCTGTCCAAGATGCATCGCCGCGCCATGCTGGTCGATTGCGATCCCGGCCCGCTCGATGCGACCCGCTCGATGGGCTTCGATCCGCGCGAGTCTATCGACGACGTGATCGGCGGCCGCCTGACGGTCGACCAGATCGTGGTCGACGGGCCCGAAGCGCTGTTCGTCGTGCCCGCCGGCCCGGCCGACAGCGCCGGCCGGATCGACCTGGCCGCGCGGCTCAAGCTGGCCGACGCTTTCCGCCCGCATCGTCGCAGCCTCGATTTCGTGATCGTCGACACCCCCGGATCGGGCGATCCGGACACGCTCGACATGGTCGCCTCGGCCGATCTCGCCGTCGTCGTGCTGGCACCGGATTCGGAGCGGTTCATGGATGCCTATGGCACCGTCAAGCTGCTCGCGCTCGATCATGACCTGGCCGACATCTCGATCGTCACCAACCGGACCGCCGACGATGCGATGGGCCGCGAACTGTTCCGCCGCTTTCGCGATGTCGCCTCGCGCTTCCTGGGTCACACCATGCTCAACCATCTCGGCAACATCCCGCACGACGAGCGGGTGCGCACGGCTTCGTCGCGCCGCCGGCTGGTCGTAGACCAATATCCCAATGCACGCGCCGCGCAGTCGATGACCCAGCTGGCGCGCACGATAGACTCGCTCGCCATCCCGGCCACGTCCGGCGGCGACAGCTTCTTCGGAATGGAGGCCGTATTCCATGCTGGCTGAGGCCGCCCAGCCCAACCTCACTTATGGCCGCAAGCCGAAGCGCGCGGGCCAGGAGGAACTCGTCCGCTCGCATATGCAGCTTGTGCGCAAGATCGCATGGCATGTGCACGGCCGCGTTTCCTCGGCGATCGACGTCGAGGATCTGATCCAGATCGGCATGATCGCGCTGGTCGAGGCCGCTAGCGGCTATGAGGATCGCGGCCACGCCTTTTCGACTTACGCGTCGATGCGGGTGCGCGGCGCGATGATCGACCATCTTCGCCGTCACGCGGCGATGACGCGCAGCGCAATGACCAAGCGGCGCGAACTGCTCAAGGCCAAGGCGGATTTCGAGAAGCGCCATGGCCGCAGCCCGGGTGAATCCGAGCTGGCTCAGGCGATGGGCCTCGACGGCGCCGCGTTCCGCGCACTGCTGGACGATACCGCCGCGACCTATCAGGAATCGATCGACGAGGTATATTCGGACCAGTCGATGTGGTTCGCCGACATCGAGGAAAGCGCCGACCAGACGATCGAGCGCGAAGAACTCGCGGAGGCGCTGGCCGAGCATATTTCGGATCTGCCCGAGCGCGAGGCGATGGTGCTCCAGCTCTATTTCGTCGAGGAGATGAACCTCGAGGAAATCGGCCAGACCCTGGGCATCGGCGCGGCCCGCGTCTGCCAGATCAAGAAGGCCGCGCTCGACAAACTGCGCACCTCGCTCAAGGAGTGGCGCTGATCTCGTCCAGCGCAACGGCCTGGCCCGGCGCATCCGCCGCCTGACATCGCTCTCATAAACGTCGGCGGCCGGCGCGGAGCGCCGATGAAGACCCTAGGCGGCCGGGCGGCGTTTGCGCGGAGGGATCGGCTCGATCGCGCCCGCCTTCCCGGCGCCAGGGGCGACGACCGGTCAGGCTCGGGCGCACGCCCGCTTACCTGCCCGCCGCGCCGACCCGATCGATCTTCATGCCGAGATCGCCGAGCCGCGAGTTGGTCTCGGACTGGCCCTGGTGGATCGCCTCGATCACCTGGGTCACAGGCTCGCGCTTGGCAATGCCCTCCTGCAATATATCCATGCGGTGCTGCAGCTCGGCGCTGGTCACCGGCGTGCTCGCCAGCTGCGCCTGCTGCGCCTTGAGCAGTTCGAGCTGCCGATCGCGGACCAGCTCCAGATCGCGGATCAGCTTGCCCGCCTGTTCGAGCTGTTCCTGCCGCTCGCGCGCGCTCGCGACCACCAGCTGCGCCGACATGATCGTGCGCTCGGCGATGACGAGGCCAGCGGCGGACACGACGCTGGACGCAAGGCCAAGGCCGATCGCGATCTTGCTCAGCCGGCCCGGCGCGGTGGGTATGATGGGCGCGGCCGCGATCGGCTGGGGGATCGCGAAGGCGGGAGCATCGGCCGCAACGGCGTGCTCGGGCTGCTCGGTGGGAACCTGGAGCGGAGGCACGGGATGACCGGAGGCGATCTCCGCCGCCGGCGCCGCCGTGATCGCCACGGGCTGCGCTTCCAGCTCGCCGTCGGAGAAGGCCAATACGCCGGTCACGGCGAGTTCGGGCTCGGAGGCGGGAGCGACCGACCCGGCCGCTGCGGTCGGGGCTGGGGCCGAACCCTGTACCGGCGCGGCCTCGTCGCGCCCCTGCGCCACGCTGGTCTCGAGATCCTCGAGCGCACGCAGCGCCGCGTCGAAACCGTTTCCGTCGGAAGCCGTGCCGGCAGTTGCGTCCATCGCCCTGATCCCATCGTCTCGGAATATGAAAAAATTCAAAAGAAAAGGCCCCCGGCGCGGGGAAACGTTGCGCCGGGGGCCTGTTCGGACGGCCGAGGTGTTTAGGCCGTCCTGTTCTTAGCGGAGCAGGCTCAGCACGCTCTGGCCGCTCTGGTTCGCCTGGGCCAGCATCGCGGTCGATGCCTGGGCCAGGATGCCCGCCTTCGCCAGCGCGGTCGATTCCACCGAGAAGTCCGTATCTTCGATCCGCGAACGGGCCTCGGACAGGTTGGTGACGTTCGCGGTCAGCACGTTGACGGCGGCGTCGAGGCGGCTCTGAGTCGCGCCGAGACCGGCGCGGACCGTGTTCACCTGGCCGAGCGCAGCGTCGGCGGCAGTGATCGCGAGACCGGCGTTGGTCGTAGTGTCGACCTTGATCGTGTTGGCATAAGCCGCAGCGACCTTGTCCAGACCGCCGACCGAGATCGCGGTCGTGTCACCGGAGTTGACGCCGGTCTGGATCGAGAAGCTGGTCGCGGTCGAGGTGGCCGAGAACAGCGTGTTGCCGTTGAACTTGGTCTTCGTCACGACGTCGGTGATCTGCGACTGCAGGGCCGCGACTTCGGTCTGCAGATTGTCACGATCGGTCGACTGGTAGGTGCCGTTGGAGGCCTGGACGGCCAGTTCGCGGACACGCTGCAGCATGTTGCTGACTTCGCCGAGCGCGCCTTCCGCCGTCTGCGCCAGCGAGATGCCGTCGTTGGCATTACGGATCGCGACGGTCATGCCGCGGACCGAGCTGGTCATGGACGAGGCGATCGCCATGCCGGCGGCGTCGTCCTTGGCGCCGTTGATGCGCTTGCCGCTGGACAGGCGCTCCATCGCGGTCGCCTGCAGCTTGTCGGCCAGACGGCCGGCATTCTGCGAACGCAGCGACGAAATGTTGGTGTTGATGACAGCCATTGAAAAATCCTTCCGCTACAACCGGCGTGTCGGGTCGTATCTGACCGTCCTCGCCACGAACCGGGTAACGGCGCTGGAAAACCGGGCTTAAGGAAGAAAGATGGTTAGCACGGGTTAACCATAAATAAATTGGGTAAATCGGCCCGGCCCTTACGCGCGGGTGCGATTATATATCGCAATTCCAACAGCTTGGACTTTCCAGGACATTGCCAGGAACCAGGCTTGGTTGGCGTCGACTTTACGGTGAGGGGGCGCGGCGGCGAGGCGTTTCGAGCCGATGGATCGGCCGACGAGAGCCACGATGGGCGGAAGCGCGGCGTGGCGCGCACGCCTCCGGACAGGTCTTGGAGCGATTATGGCCATGCGGGGCTCGGCGAGCGATCCGGGACGCCGGCGGTCCGCCGACGACGGGAGGAGCGGCGCTGGAGCGCGAAGTCCGGCCGCAGGCGGAGCGCAACGATGGGGCTCGCCGAGCCGCCCGCGCGCCGCCTGGACGTCCCCGAGGCGCGCACGAGCTTCCCGACGGGCCCGCCGCCCCGCGGCAGCGGCGCCGATGTACAGCGATCAAAACCGAAACGGCCCCCGATGCGATCGCACCGGGGGCCGTCTCGGCCAGCAACTTCTTATGATTTACTTCAGCAGCGAGAGCACGCTTTGCTGGGTCTGATTGGCCTGAGCGAGCATCGCCGTCGATGCCTGCTGGAGGATGCCCGCCTTGGCAAGGGCGCTCGATTCCACCGAGAAATCGGTGTCTTCGATCCGCGAGCGGGCCTCCGAGAGATTGGTGATGTTCGCTGTCAGCACGTTGATCGCGGCTTCCAGACGATTCTGGTTGGCGCCCAGATTGGCCCGGACGTTCGCCACCTGGACCAGCGCCGCATCCGACGCGGTGATCGCGAGGCCGGCATTGGTCGTCGTGTCGACCTTGATCGTGTTGGCATAGGCCGCGGCGACCTTGTCGAGGCCACCGACCGAAATCGACGTGGCGTCACCCGAGTTGATGCCGGTCTGGATCGAGAAGCTGGTCGCGGTCGAAGTGGCCGAGAACAGCGTGTTGCCGTTGAACTTCGTGCCGGTGACGATGCTGGTGAGCTGCGACTGGAGCGCGGCGACCTCGGTCTGCAGATTGTCGCGATCGGTCGACTGATAGGTGCCGTTGGCAGCCTGGACGGCCAGTTCGCGGATACGCTGCAGCATGTTGCTCGCCTCGCCCAGCGCGCCTTCCGCCGTCTGCGACAGCGAGATGCCGTCGTTGGCGTTGCGGACCGCGACGGTCATGCCGCGGATCGAGCTGGTCATCGAGGACGCGATGGCGAGGCCGGCGGCGTCGTCCTTGGCGGAGTTGATGCGCTTGCCGCTGGAAAGGCGGGCCATCGCGGTGGCCGACTGCATGTCGGCCAGCCGGCCGGCATTCTGGGCGCGAAGCGACGAGATGTTGGTGTTGATGACGGTCATTGGATCAGTCCTTGTTTCTAAAACCAAGTTTAAAAGCAGGCGACGATCCGGTGCTGGCCGTTCTCGCCTCGATCCCATTAACGGCGGTGCTTACCCCCGCTTTAACCAGGAAAATTCACCACGACCCGATTTATGGAATTAAAGGCATGAAATAACTCGATATTTTTTTCGATTTTTGTACTTAAGCCCCTATGGTCCCGCCCGATAGGATCGAGAGCCGTCCGCCGGGCGGCAGCGCCACGGCAATTTTTTGCCGGGTTAGACCATTGGACGAGCATCTTCTTGCCGTCTCAAAAAAAGTTCTTTTTTACAGCTAGATAGACCGCGAGACAAAAGCGCCTTCGCGTGCCCGCGCGCATCGCTCGCGCATGAGGGCGGGCACGGCGCGCGGTCTATTAAGACTTTTTAAGTTAATGGGCCGGTAATCAAGTCGGGCAAGGAATTGGTGCGGCTGGCGCATCGATCCGCGAAGGACCGCCATAACGATGATCGGCATCAGCGAGAAGGCCCAAGGTTCGCATCCCACGCTCGTCACCTGGTTGGCGGGCGCGGGGATCGAAACCGGGCTGGTCGATCCCGCGGCCGCGATCGATCGCATCGGCCAGCGTATCCTGCACGTCACCGAGATGGGTCTCGCCCGCCAGCACGACCTCCTGGTCGACTTCGCCGACGGCGCGCCCATGCTGCGTCGGGCCAAGATCGGCCGACCCGCCACCGTGGTGTTCGGGTTCGAGGACATGGCATTCGGCCATGCGCTGATCGCCGAGCTGGTCCGCCCCCGTTCGATGCCCGCATGCGGCGAACCGGAAAGCGCGCGCTTCATGGGGCTCGCCGCCCGCGTCGCCCGCAGCGACGCTACCGTGCTTCTGCTGGGCGCGACCGGCACCGGCAAAGAGGGCGTTGCCCGTTACATCCACGCAGCCAGCCCCCGTGCCGACAAGCCGTTCGTCGCGGTCAACTGCGCCGCGCTTCCCGAAACGATGCTCGAGGCGATGCTATTCGGCCATCAGAAGGGCGCCTTCACCGGCGCGATCGGCACTGGCGAGGGCCTGTTCCGCGCCGCCGAGGGCGGCACGCTGCTGCTCGATGAGATCGCCGAGCTGCCGCTGGCGCTCCAGGCCAAGCTACTGCGCGCGTTGCAGGAGCGCGAGGTTCTCCCCGTGGGCGCCACCACACCGATCGCCGTCGACGTCCGCGTCATCGCCGCCGGCAACCGCGATCTTGCCGGCGAAGTCGAGGCCGGCCGCTTCCGCGCCGACCTCTACTGGCGGCTCAACGTCATGCCGCTGGCGCTCAAGACGCTCGGCGATCGGCGCCAGGACATCCGCGCCATCGCCGCTGCTCTGCTGCTACGCCACACGCCCGATCATGAAGAGCTCGCCTGGCCGACCGGCGCGGCGCTCGACCGGCTTATGACGCACGACTGGCCCGGCAATGTCCGCGAACTTGAGAATGTGCTGCAGCGCGCCATGTTGATGCGCGACGGCGCCCGTATCGAGGTTGACGATCTGATGATCGACGCCGCGCCGGCGCGCGTCTCGGTCTCTCGGCCGTCGGCCGCCAACGAGGCGGCCCCCCTTCCCGCCCTCTCCGCGATCGAGACCGCTCCGATCCGCCTGGCCGACGCCAAGCGCCTGAGCCAGGCCCGCGCGATCGAGGAAGCCCTTGCCGCCACCGGCGGCCACCGTCTCCGCGCCGCTCAGCGGCTCGGCATTTCCGAACGCACGCTGCGCTATCGCATCGCCGATATGCGCGCCGTGGCTTGAGGGAGGCCTAGATGTCCACCGTCAACACCAGCAATCTCCTGGCGATGCGCAACGCGATCCTGCAGCAGAACAGCGCGCTGCAGAAGGCCGCCGCCGCGCCCGCGACCAATCCGCTCGCCGGGGTCGGCGGGATCGGCCAGGCCGGCAACGCGACCAGCGCGCCAGACGGCAGCTTCACCGACACGTTGCGCGGCGCGCTTAGCCAGGTCAACGCCCAGCAGGCCAAGGCGAACGACATCACCGAAAGCTATGAGCGCGGCGAGACGACCGACATCGCCGCCGTGATGCTCCAGCGCGAAAGCGCCAGCGTCGGCTTCCAGGCTACCCTTCAGGTCCGCAACAAACTCCTGTCCGCCTACAAGGACATCATGAGCATGCCGGTGTAATCGATCATGGCTGACATCATCCCCTCTCCCGCCGCCGCTCCCGCGCTCGCCGCATCCACGCCCGTCCTGGGCGGCGTCGGCACCGGAGCCGCACTCGAACGCCTGAAGGGCTTCACTGCGCAGCCGGCCGTCCAGCGCAGCCTGCCCATGCTCGGCCTCGCCGGCCTGCTCGGCGGCGCCGCGCTGCTCTGGTCGACGATGTCCGGCGCGCCGCAGCGCGATCTGTTCTCCGGCATGGGCGATGCGGACAAGGCCGCCGTCGCCGACGCGCTCAAATCCGCCAACATCCCTTACGAGATCGACCGGAGCACCGGATCGCTGACGGTTCCGGAAACGAGCTTCTACCAGGCGAAGATGCTGCTGGCACAGCAGGGCTTGCCCAAGACCGCACCGGACGGCGATGCGCTGATCTCCTCGCTGCCGCTCGGCGCCAGCCGCGCGGTCGAGGGCGAGAAGCTTCGCTCCGCCCGCGAGATGGATCTCGCCCGCACGATCGAGGCGATCGACGCTGTCGAAAGCGCCAAGGTCCATGTCGCCGCCGATCAGCCAAGTGTGTTCCTGCGCGACGAAGCCAGACCGCAAGCCTCGGTGATGCTGCGCCTGCGCGCCGGCCGCGCGCTTTCCGAATCGCAGGTCCAGGCGATCGTCCATCTCGTCGCCTCCTCGGTCCCGAACCTGACGCCCGATAGCGTTTCGCTGGTCGATCAGGCCGGCCGTCTGCTGTCGGCGCCCGACGGCGATCCGATGAGCGCCGCCTCGACCCGCCAGGTCGAGATCCAGACCAGGATCGAGCAGCGCTATATGGACGCGCTGAACAAGATCCTGACGCCGATCGTCGGCCCCGGCAACTTCACCGCCGAGGTCCATGCCGACGTCGACTTCACCGAGACTCAGGCGACCCGCGAAAGCTATCCCAAGGACACCGCCGTGGTCCGCCAGGAGCAGGGCAGCTGGACCGGCGACAAGAATGGCGCGGGCGGCGAGGCTTCGGGCATCCCGGGCGCGTTGTCGAACCAGCCGCCGGCCGCCAGCCAGGTTACTGCCGCGCCGAACCAGACGGTTCCTGCCCCCGGGACCACCGACGCGGCAAACGCCAACAAGACGTCGGAAAACTACAATCGCACCTATGAGCTGGGTCGCGAGGTCTCGGTCACCCGCGCGCCTGTCGGGACGGTCAAGCGGCTCTCGGTCGCCGTCGCGCTTCGCGAAGGCAGCCGGAAGTTCAGCCGCGCCGAGCTGGCCTCGATCGAGACGCTGCTGCGCGGTGCGGTCGGTGCCGATCAGGCGCGCGGCGACGTGGTTGCGCTGTCCGCTCGCAGCTTCGCGGTCGCCGAGGATGCCGAGGTGAAGCCCAATTGGTGGGAGGCTCCCTGGGTATCGACGCTGGCGCGCAACCTGTCGGCGCTGCTCGTGGTCGCCCTGCTCGTCTTCGGTGTCGCCAAGCCGCTGCTCAAGCGCCGCGCCGCTCTAGCCGAGGAGAAGAAGGCCACGATCGACGCGATGGTGGCCAATGGCGGCCGGATGCCGGTGAACACCAATCCCGCGATCCGCGCCGAGATCGCCTCGGAGCTCGCCCAGCAGGCGCTGGTCGATCCCAACAAGCCGGTCACCCTCGACATGATCGAGGCGACCCCGGGCTACGCCAACCGCGCCGAACTGATCCGCAACTTCGTGAAGCAGGATCCCGACCGCGCCGCGCTGGTCGTCCGTGACCTCATCCGCGCCGACATGCCGGGAGCCTGATGCGATGGCCGACGAAACTCCCATAGACACCGAAAACGCCGCCCCGATCGGCCCGAGCGGCAGCTCCGCCGCCGCGATCCTGATGATGCTGCTCGGCGAGGAAGAGGCAGCGACCGTGCTCAGCCGGCTCGATCCCGACGAGGTCCAGCATCTCGGCGGCGCCATGTTCAACGTCGCCAACATTTCGGAGAACGAGATCGACGGCGTGTTCGACGTGTTCCTCGACCGGGCGAAGGCGCGCACCACCCTGGGCTTCGGGGTCGAACGCCAGATCAAGGGGATGATGCACAAGGCGCTGGGCCAGGATAAGGCCGATCAGGTGCTGCAGCGCATCACCCCGGTCCAGCACACCACCGCGCTCGAGAATCTGAAGTGGATGGACGGGCGCCAGATCGCCAATCTCATCGAGTTCGAGCACCCGCAGATCGCCGCGATCGTGCTGGCCTTCCTCGACTCTCAGCGCGCCGCCGACGTGCTCCAGATGTTGCCCGAGGATGTGCAGGCCGATCTCGTCTACCGCGTCGCCACCATGGGCCCGGTGCCGGAAACCGCCCTCGAGGAGCTGGATGAGCTGCTGAGCCGCCCCGCCACCAGCCAGTCGGCCGGCGCCACTACCCGTCGCGGCGGCGCTGGCGAGGCTGCAAAGATCGTCAATAGCTCGCGCAAGGCGGCCGAGCAGCGGATCATCAAGGCGCTGCAGAAGCTCGACAAGACCGTCGCCCGGACGATCGAGGAGGAGATGTTCGTCTTCGACAACCTCAACGCGCTCAGCGAGAAGGATCTCGGTGCGCTGCTTCGCGCGGTCGACAACGACATCCTGGTCGTCTCGCTCAAGGGCGCCGACGAGAAGCTGCGCGCCAAGATCTTCGGCTGCATGTCCAGCCGTGCCGCCCAGTCGGTGCAGGACGAGATCGCCGACCGCGGCCCGATGCGCCTCGCCGACGTACAGGAAGCGCAGAAGGCGATGCTCGCCATCGCCCGCAAGCTGGCCGCGGAAGGCTCGATCAGCCTGGGCGGCAAGGGCGACGACTTTGTCTGAGGTCTGGACGCACGAATGGCGCGAGGCCGCCACCCGGGTCGATGCCTGGGCGCGCCCCTTGCCCACCGCCGAGTTCACCCCGTGGGGCGGCGACGCCACCCATCCCCGCCGCCGGGCGAGCGACTTCGCGCCCACCCCCGCGGCGCGTGAGCCCGAGGCCGTGGTCGACATGGACGCCGAACGCGCCGAAGCCTTCGCGCAAGGGTTCGAGCATGGCCGCCAGACGATGATTGCCGAATTCGCCCGTGACCGCGAGACGCTGGCCGCGCTCATCCGTTCGGCCGAAGCCCTCGCGCCCGAGCCGAGCGGCCCGCTCGCCGCCGTGCTGGCGGAGACGGTGACACGGCTCGTCCGACAGATCGTCGGCGAGGTGACGATCGACCCGGCGACGCTCCGGGAACGCGCCGAGGCCATCGCCGAACTGGTGACCGCCGAATCCGGCCCGGCGCGGCTGCGCATGAACCCCGACGACATCGCGATGCTCGACGGGATCGAGCTTGGCATCGAGGTGGCGCCCGACCATCATCTCGCATCGGGCGCGATCGTGCTCGAAAGCGGCGAAGGCTGGATCGAGGATGGTCCGCAGGTCCGCCTCGCCAAGCTTCGCCAGCAGCTCGACGGCATGGGGCTGCCGCGATGACCGGCCTCGCATCCTCCACGCTGGCCGCCCGGGCCGAAGCGATGCTCGGCACGATCGGGATCGAGCAAGTCGGGCCGCGCCGGGTGGGTCGGCTCGCCTCCTATGACGGGTTGATGCTCGAAGCGACCGGATTTCCGATGCCGGTCGGTTCGAACGCCCGCGTGATCGACGCCGACGGCCATGCGGCGCTCGCCGAGGTCGTCGGCTTTCGCGGCAATCGCACCCTGCTGATGGCGCTCGACGCCGATGCCCCCCACAGCGCCGGGGCGCGGGTCGAGCCCGATCGGCGCGGCGGATCGGTGGACGTCGGCGAAACCCTGCTCGGCCGGGTGATGGACGCGCTCGGCAACCCGATCGACGCTATGGGGCCGATCACCACCTCCGAACGCTGGCCGCTGGCCGGAAAACGGGGCAACCCGCTCGACCGCGCGCGCGTCACCGAACCGTTCGACATGGGCGTGCGCGCGATCAATTCGCTGCTGACCGCCGGCGTCGGACAGCGCATCGCCATCGCCGCCGGCTCGGGCGTCGGCAAATCGGTTCTCATGGGTCAGATGATCGCCGGCGCCGACGCCGACGTCATCGTCGTCGGCCTGGTCGGCGAGCGCAGCCGCGAGGTTTCCGACTTCCTGGCGACGAAGCTGTCGGGCCCGGTGCGCCAGAAAAGCGTCGTCGTCGCCGTTCCCGCCGATCATCCACCGGTTCTGCGCCTGCGCGCCGCGATGCGCGCCACCGCGATCGCCGAATATTTCCGCGCCCAGGGCAAGCGCGTGCTGCTGCTGATCGACAGCCTCACCCGCGTGGCGCACGCCCAGCGCGAGATCGGCCTGTCGCTGGGCGAGCCGCCGACGATGAAGGGCTATCCGCCATCGGCGCTGAGCCTGATCCCGCGGCTGATCGAACGCGCCGGTGTCGACGCCAACACCGGCGGATCGATCACCGCGCTCTACACGGTGCTCGCCGACGGCGACGACACCGACGATCCCATCGTCGATACCGCTCGCGCCATCGTCGACGGCCACATCATCCTGTCGCGCGCGTTGGCCGAACAGGGCGTCTTCCCCGCGATCGACGTGGGCAAATCGCTGAGCCGCGTGATGAGCGACATCGTCACGCCCGAGCACAGCCAAGCCGCGCAGATCCTGCGGCGGCTGTGGGCGGTCTATGAGGAGAATCGCGACCTGATCCTGATGGGCGCCTATCGCACCGGCAGCGATCCGATCGTCGATGTCGCGATGGCGCGGCACGACCATATTCTCGAGTTCATCAGCCAGGGCCAGAACGAGCGGGTCGACTATGCGCATTCGGTCCAGGCGCTGCTTGAGGCGTTCGGCGGATGAAGGCGCTGGTCAACAAGCGGGCGCGGATCACGCGCGTGCGCGCGGCGCAGCATCTGCTCGCCGCCTCGGTGGCCGCAAGCGCCGAGGCGCAGGTCAACTCGCTGGAAACCAACGCGGCCAAGCTCGCCACGCTTCGCGACAGCCTGACCTTGCCGATGGGTCCGTCCAGCGGCGCCATCCTGCAGAACCGGGGCGGACTCGCCCAGCGGCTCGACAGCGCCCGCCACGGCCTTGACGGCGCCATCGCCTCGGCGCGGGTTACCGCCGAGCAGAAGGCCGCCGAACGGCTGGAGGCACGGCAGCGGCAGGAGAGCGCCGCGAAGCTCGATCAACGCGCCGTCAAGGCGCTTCAGGACTGGACCGAGGCGCGCATGGCCGCCCATTTCCGGTCGAAAGCGAAGAACATTGAAAGGGAAGACTGACATGGCCGTTGCCGCGCTCTCGACATCCGCGATCGCACTGACCGCGAATCCGGGGCCGCAGCCTGGCGCCGTACCGGGCCCGGAAGCCGCGCAGGCCTTCTCGCGGCTCGTCGTCGCGGCCAAACCAGACGATGCTTCGGCGCAGGGCCGTGCCAGCGCCGAACCCGGAAGACATGGTGAAGCCGAAGGTGACGCAGCGACGGGGACCGCCGAGGGCGGCACGGGCGCCGATTTCACATCCGGGGACACCACGGCCGGCAAGCCGCTCGACATCCTGTCCGATCTGGAAGCGATGGCCGCCGCCGCCAGTCAGATCGTCGTCGCGGCGCCCACCATCTTGCCCGCTCCGGTAACCGCCATCGTGCCCGTTTTGGCAACGGCCGCCGCGCCCGGGGCGGTGCCCGGCACGGAGAAGGGCGCGCCCGCGCCAGCCGCCATCGATCGGTCCGTGCCGAAGGCCGTCGCGCCCGCCGCGACGGGCCATCCCTCG
>Ga0207674_10005360_pt1 | contig 15255 bp, 9 predicted proteins | sample KBSCornC72_FD_184303 | JGI IMG/M metagenome (GOLD analysis project Ga0207674, IMG submission 184303) | Corn rhizosphere microbial communities from Kellogg Biological Station, Michigan, USA - KBS Corn C7-2 (SPAdes) (version 2) | ecosystem: Host-associated > Plants > Roots > Rhizosphere > Soil ... | reverse complement strand
TAGACTCGTGAAGCGTACTTATTCGGCGCTGGCGATGGGATGCTCACCGGATGACCGCTATGGCCGACGGCGGCGCGGATAGTTCAAGGAGGGCGGTTCGACGCCGGACCATTGAGAGGAGCACAACGTGGCCGCATTCTGGTATGTAATTAGCGGGATAGGCATCCTGGCTGCTATCATCAATTTCTCCCTCGCGTTTGCCCGGCGCAATCAGCCGATGGTGGCGCTGGCGCGCGCGATTGCGGGTGTGGTGGCGTTGGCGTTGCCGGTGGTCATTCTCTACGGCAAGCTGGTCTCCCATCTCCATCCGCCGTTCCCACTGGACTGGCCGACCGTCTTTATCGCGACGGGCGCGTTTGTCTTTGCCGTGCTGCTCCTGCCATCCTACGTTGATAAGAGCGAGAAGAAGGAAACGCTTCAGGAGCGCGCTGCCCATGTCGTGCGCAAGACCAACGCCACCATCCGGCTGGAGAAGCCCGGTATTGGCGATGAGTGGGTCAACTAGAAGCCACCGGCAGGGCTAACAGAACCGCCACGACCAGGGGAACCAGAAGGGACGCCATCCAACGATGGGTGCGCGTCCCTTTTGCGTGCGCGCGCGTTGTGGCGTATGCTGTCATATGCTGTCGTATGCTTCCACTCGTTGAGACAGCGCAACGAGCCACGCGCTAGCAGAGCAGGCAATCCTGAGTTGGGCAGTTGGGCCAGAGGTGTCGAACGTCATGTCCTCCGTCAATGGCAATGCCATACGCGCCGTCTTGCAGCTTACGGGAGTCATTGGGGCGGATACCTCGCCCACCATTCGCCGCGAGCCGAGCTATGGGGATGAGGAGCGCTTCCACATCTCGACGGCCACATCGCAGTTGATACTGGTGCGCTACCCACCCACCGCGCGCGAGCGAGCGCACCGTGAGGCGGCCGGGCTGCGTCTGGCGGGCGAGATGGGGCTGGGGCCAGCGCTGCTGATGGAGGATGAAAGCGGCAAGGCGCTGGGCGCGCCAGTGGTCGTCTATGCCGCGCCGCAGGGGCGCTCGCCGGGCAACGGTCCGCTGAGCACCGACGACGTGAAGTGGTGGCTGTTTCTCCTGCTCACCCTGCATCATCTGCCGCCTGACCGGGTGGATGTTGTCTCCAGTATGAGTCCCGACGTCGCGACCTGGTGGCAGCGCATGCAGGCGCCGTGGCTGGCCTGCCAGACCGCCTATGCCGCGCCAGTCTATCGCCCACTGCTCGATTCACTCAAGCGGATGGCCGCGGTGGTGAGTATTCACATTGACGTGCAGCGCGAGCAGTGGCGCGGGGTGATGCGGCGACCGTGCCACGGTAATCCGGCGCCATCCAGCCTGATCCACGATGGCAGGCGCATGATGCTGGTGGAGTGGGATGGCTTTGGCCTGGGTGACCCAGCACTGGAGGTCGGACGCGCGGCGGTGCTGGCGACGCTGGCCGGTTCGCTCACGAAAGAGCAGTACGCCGGATTCCTGCCTAACTACCTCGCGGGCATGCGCGATCTGGGCGATACGACGCTGGAGGCGCGGCTGCGGCTGGCGACCGATGTGATGCCGATGGGCTTCTGCCTGACGGTGCTCAACCTGCTGGCAAAGCAGCCCGTCTCTCCCCAGGAGCGCTCTCACCAGCTCGATGCCGTCGTCCGCGCGCTGCTCTGGCTGCAGCGGACGCTCGGCCTGAAGGAAGATGATCCGGCGACGCTGCTAGCGCCGTTGCGCAATCCACCGCGCCACGGATAGCAGACCATACAGCGCTAAAGCGAATGGTCAGGACTCGTCGCCTGGCAGGCGCTTGTGCGGTACAATAGAACGGTTGTACCGATGGTCTTTTGTGTGGTGATAGCCACATTGAGGATAGATGCACCATGACTTCCCCCACGTCAGACGCCGATGGGCAGATTGACTTGCTCTCCGGGTTGAACCAGCCTCAGCGCGACGCCGTCACCACGACTGAAGGGCCGCTGCTGGTCTTCGCCGGTCCTGGGAGTGGCAAAACGAGGGTAATCACCCACCGCATTGCCTGGCTCGTTACTGAGAAAGGCGTCTTGCCGTGGAATATCCTCGCGGTGACATTCACCAACAAGGCCGCCGCCGAGATGAAGGAGCGGCTGGAGAAGCTGATCGGCTCGTCGGCGCGCGATGTGGCGGTGGGCACGTTCCACGCCATCTGCGCGCGCGTCCTGCGGCGTGAGGTCGAGCGGAGCGCTATCGGCCTGAATCGCTATTTTGTCATCTACGACGACGACGATCAGATTGCGCTGGTCAAGCGTATCCTGCTCGATATGCAGTTCGACCCGAAGCAGTTCAATCCGCGCATGGTCCACAGCATCATCTCGCGCGCTAAGAACGAATTGCTCTCGCCCGCCGAGTTCGCGAAGAGCGTCAACCGCTATCCTGAAGAGATCGCCGCCCGTGTCTTCGCCCGCTATGACGACGAGCTACGCAGCAATAACGCGGTGGACTTCGACGACCTGATTCTGCTGACGTGGCGCCTGTGGGAGCAGAACCCCGACATCCTGAGCGACTACCAGCGCCGCTATCGCTATATTCATGTGGACGAGTTCCAGGATACCAATCCGGCGCAGTATGAGCTGGTGCGACTGCTGGCTGGCGGCACGGCGGAGACGCCCGGCCACACGAATATCTGCGCGGTGGGCGACGATGATCAGTGTCTCGTTGCCGGAACGCGGATCACGATGGCCGATGGGACGCAACGCGCCATCGAAGATGTTGTGGCGGGCGATAGCGTGCTTTCGGGATACGGCAGCGGCGACTTCCGAGCGGCGCGGGTAATCTCCTCGGCACGGCGTGACGGGCGCACCACAGGAATCGCGATTACCACGCACGCGGGACGGCGACTCGTCGGCACGCCTGAGCACATGCACTTCGCAGGTTATCACCATACTCACGCTCTATCGCGTCCTCCAAGTCGCAATCGGCTTGTTTTGACGTTGTGTGATGATCGCAATAACGTAACGCCGATGCACCGCATCTCGCTGGTCGGCAATGATGTCGCGGCGAGGACTGCGCTGGAGGTTGCGGGCCTAAGCGTTCGTGCGTCGGGGCATGGCGATGCTAGCTGGCGTCACGAGACGGCGAACGCCAGCATGGCAAGCATACAGAAGACCGCCGAGCATATCAGCGGCCTGCTCGATGTCGAGGTCATCCGCCATGCGCGGCTGGGAAAGAACGATGGAGAACGTCCCGGAAGCAATTCACTGCCATTTACCCCAGCGGCCTCGGTCCGGCCAGGAATGGTCATGTTTGACGCGGATGGCGGCTATGATCTCGTGGAATCGGTTGAAACCGTGCCTCTCGATGCGCCGGTCTATGACCTGAACATTGAGAATACGCACAATTTCATCGCCAATGGCATCGTTACCCATAATTCCATCTATGGCTGGCGAGGGGCCAACCCCGAGGTGGTGCGCGACTTCCAGCGCGACTTCCCGACGATGCGTGTGATCGTCCTCGAACAGAACTATCGCTCGACCCAGAATATCCTCGATGCCGCGCAGGGCGTCGTGAAGCGCAATGTCAGCCGCCGCGAGAAGCAGCTCTGGACCCAGCGCGGCGGCGGCGACAAGATCACCGTGCATGAGGCGTATAACGAAGAGGATGAGGCGGCGTTTGTCGTCAACGAGATTCGGCGGCTGGTGGCGCGCGGCGTCTGCGAGCTGCGCGATTGCGCCGTCATGTACCGCACGAACGCCCAGTCTCGCGCCCTGGAAGAGCAATTCATCCGCAGCGGCCTGCGCTACGTCGTCGTCGGCAGCAAGAAGTTTTACGAGCGCAAAGAGATCAAAGACATGCTGGCGTATCTGCGCCTGCTGCTCAATCCCGCGGATACCGCCTCGCTCCAGCGCATTATCAACGTCCCAGCGCGCAAGATTGGGCCAAAGACCCTAAATGAGCTGCTGATGTGGGCGGAACAGCAGGATCTGTCGTCGCTCGAAGCCCTGCATCGCGTCGAGGAACATCCCACCTTGACGACCGGCAGCAAGCGCGCCCTGGCCGGTTTCACCGCGCTGTTGGATCGCCTGCGCATCGTAGCGCACGAGCGCCCGCTGCCAGAGGTCATCGACCAGATTGTCCTGCAGACCGGCTATGCCCAGGATCTGCGCGATGGCACCGACGAGGGCGACGACCGCTGGAACAACGTCCAGGAGTTGCGCCGCGTCGCCAGCGATTTTGCCGAGATGGACCCCGAGACCGCGCTGCCGCTCTTCCTCGAAAACGTCGCCCTCGTCGGCGGATCCGATACCGTCCAAACGGGCGAGAACGGTTCGCTGGCCACCGAAGAGCAGCGCCACGACGCCGTCACACTGATTACGCTACATGCCGCGAAGGGGCTGGAGTTTCCAGTCGTCTTCGTCGTGGGATTGGAAGAAGGCATTCTGCCCCACGCGCGTTCGATGGAGAGCCAGCGCGAGCTGGAGGAGGAGCGGCGGCTGGCCTACGTCGGCATTACGCGGGCGATGCATCAGCTCTATCTCGTACGGGCATTCAGGCGCTCGTTCTTCGGCGGCAACGCATTGATGCAGGAGCCGTCACGCTTCCTCGAAGAGATACCAACTCAGCTGGTGACATTCTCTCGCCAGCGCACTCGTAGCGATGTCGGCGGCTCGCGTACCGGCGCGCGGGGTGGCGCCAATGGATCGACCAATGGGCGCGAACCAGAATCCACCGCGCCAGCGTCGCCAGCGTCCTCGATGTTCGGTCAGCCGCAGCCCATGCGCTCAGCCGCTCCTCAGAATGGCGCCGCACCCGCGGACCAGTCTGGCGAGCCGCCCGCCCAGCAGCTTCATGAAGGCGACCGCGTCATCCATCGCCTCTTCGGGCGCGGGCTGGTGCTCAACGTCACCGACGACAACGGCGTGCAGACTGCCGAAGTCTTGTTCGATCAAGTTGGCAAGAAGACCCTTGACCTCAATTTCGCGCGTCTGGAAAAGATATAGCGCGCGTTGTGAGACTTTCAGGCGAATGAGCGCGAATTTCCATCGACGCTCAATACCGTATGTGTACAATTGGGCGATAAAACTCATGCGTTCGCGGATGGAATCGCGGTAGTTGAGATATGCCGAACTCGAAGCCTCGGCAGGAACGCGCATGTGTGTACAGTGTGACGCCACGCAACGCGGCTCGCGATTGAGCGGATCAGCGGATGAGCTTGTATCACGCTGGTCTGGAGGTGCGAGATACCCTCCCGGCAAATCTATTGAGGGCTAACCTCAAGATAGCCTCAAGAAAGCTGACTGCGGAATGGACGACACAACCATCTGGGGAGACTTTTCTATTGAAGGAAACACAAGAGATGGTCTGGTGTCTCGCATGGAGATTGTGACCGAGCACGGATGTGGTCCAGTGGAGAAAAGGTGGTCGCGACTTATTGAGTAGAGCGAAGCTAATGGGCAATCCTGGCGATATGAGTCGGGATGACACCGCTCAGTAATGGTGGTCATTTTGCCCTTCGCAGCCACTGACGCTATCGCGCGATCCTTCTTAATATGTGCGCTGTCATCCTATCATGTTACAGGTGCGCGCTATCTCAGCAGCCATTGTGATAATGCAGATATAATCGACCCATAGCTGAATTATCAACTGAAAATTGACAGCACTTTACAGTGTGTGCTATAGTAGAATTACTGGAGATTTCAATGGAGTGACTGCGCGACAAAATGGAGCGTGTTCCTCCCTGATGTCGCGCACAGACGAAACAGCGCCGAGTCTGGTGAGTGGCTTCTGAAGTCAGTTGTCCATGTGGATGGCTGCTGTTTCTACTTTTCAAATGTTTGTCTGTTCGCCCGATGAAGGCAAGACACGCCTTCTGTTGCACTAAGGCCGAGGGCTGTGACCGAGGGGCTGGCGCCAGGAGGCGGAAGCCCTTTATCGCACTATGCGTGCAATAAAACACGCACAAGGAGAATCAGCGGTATGCCACCCGATGCAGCAGCAGTGCGGCTTGGCCAGCGTCTGCGTAAGGCACGACTCGCCCGAAACTTGACCCAATCTGAAGTCGCACAGCAACGTTTCAGTGTTTCGTATATTTCGGCGGTTGAGCGAGGCCAGATCAGGCCCAGCCTCGGCGCGCTCGAAAAGCTCTCCGAGCGTCTGCGCGTCCCTTTATCGGACCTGCTGCGTGACGATGGCGATATCGAAATCCCACACACAGCTCCAGTAGAACGAAGTGCAGCGACAGAAGAACGCGATGAGATGGACGCGCGTCTCCTCTTTGCCCGCATTCTCGCGCGCCAGGGACATCCACAGGATGCGCTCGAATCGCTCCAGAGCCTGCCGACCTCTCGGCTCACGCCTCTTCAGCATGCGGAGATGCTCTGGCGCAAGGCTTACTGCTACCTCGAGCTGCGGCGTCCCGAAGAGGCGCGTTCTGCCGTCCTCGAAGCGATCCCGCTGGCCGAAAAAGCGAACAATCAGGAGCTGGTCGAGCGGCTCCGCTTGGAGCTCGCGAATGCGTTCGGCCTCATGCATAAATATCAACTGGCGCTGGACGCCTACAAGAGTTGTAACGAGGCCATCGACCGCGGTGTGATCCTAGATCCAGTGTTCCGCTTCGTCGTGCTCTACAACATTGGCAGCCAGTATCGAGCCCTGGGCGACTTCGCGACGGCGATTGACGTTCTCAGGCATGCGGCTGAGGCAGGCGAAAGCGTCGTCAACCCATCGCGGCTCGGCGCGCTCTATGCCACTCTCTGCGATTCGTACCTCGCCGCGCGCGACTTCACGCGGGCGAGGCTTGCGGCGACCCAGAGTATGGAGAGCTATAAGGTAGCCGATAACATTCGGATCATGGGTGAGGTGCATAATCGCCTCGGACGCGCCTTTGCACAGTCCGGGCAACTGGACGATGCCCTCGAAAACCTTGAGGATGCCCATCAGATCGCCGAGCGGGAGGAGAATACGCGGGGACTTGCCGAAGCCGAACGCGGCCTCGCGGCGGTCTACATCAAGCAGAATCGTGTTGAAGAGGCAGCGGCGGCTGCCAATCACGCCCTCGCGCTCTCGCATGAGCTGGACGATGCCGTGGACCTCGCCGAATCATTGTTGGTGCTGGCGGATGTCGAGGAGGCGCAGGACGATTTTTCGGCGGCTGAGAAGAACTTCAAGCAGGCGACAGATCTGCTCGACAGCACCGATGCCATCCAGGCCAGAAGCGACGCCTATGCCCGCTATAGCGAGTTCCTCGAGCGGCGCGGTCAGGGTGATAAGGCGCTGAAACTGCTTAGAAAGGCCTGGCAGCTCAGCGGCCATTCCCCTATCCTTGCTGGATAGTAGCTCTGGCGCCTCTCATTATCAGATTCGAATCCCCTCAAGCCCCACTCCCGCTCTGGGAAGGGGGCTTGCGCGTTCTGGTGGCGCCACGCCTACGGGCGACGGTCAGGAGTCGGAACAGGCTGTACCGCGCCACCCCAGCCAGCCATCCCCCGACCAGACAACGCTCCCATTTCCCCGCCAAGACGCCTTGTGGCGCGGTACACTGAGCAGTAGCCACGAGAGACGTACGCTGAAAAGTGGGCGCTGCTTGCGCGTCTCTACCGTGGACTGGTATCATGCTCGCTCGGAGACACCTGATACATCTGACACAGGCGGGAGGCCGCGCCGAGCTCCAGGTATAGTTGCAAGACAAGGAGTGGTACATGCGTCTGGATGAGGCTTCGCGTAGTGGCCAGCAGACGGAGTCGCCTTCGGCATTGCCACCTGGCGTAGCCTGGCAGGCGCGGCGCGCGGGATTCTTCTCTGCCGCGCGACTGGCATTGCTGCGGGCGGCGCATACACGCTGGCTGCTGCTTGTGGTCGCCCTCGGCATCCTCGTGGCGGACGTCCTCATCTGCACTGTGCCGCTCTACAATACCCTCGTCTCAGACGTGCAGTTGCAGAATACGCTGGCCTCTGCCGACTCGTTGGCGCGCAACATGCAGATCAGCATCCGAAGTGACACGATCAGCCAGCAGCTCAACCAGCAGCTCGACCTGTCGGTCCAGAATGAGGCAAAGGGGTATCTCACCCCGTTCAGCACGCCCCATCCCACCACATACCTTTCGAGCGGCCTGATGAATCTGAAGCAGGCTGGCTCTCATCGGTTTGGCTCGGCCGGTAACATCGCCGAGGCGCGGATGCTGGCCTTTGACTATTCAACGATGCGCCCGTATGTGCATTTCGTCGCGGGTGGGCCGCCAGAGACGGCGGGCGCAGGCCAGCCCATTCAAGTGATCGTCACCAGGGAGATGGCGGACGATTGGCATCTCGCGGTGGGGCAGACGGTGACGGTTGCCGCGCTGGGAGACTCATCCGTCATTCGCACCGGCGCCATCAGCGGCATATTCGAGCCGATCAGCGCCACTGATCCCTTCTGGAACGGTTTGAGCTTTGCCGCTGAGCGCGGCGACAGCGCGCCAACCGTCTATCCAATCCTCACGACGAACGACAGCTTTTTCCAGGCATTCAGCGCCTTCACCGGCGCCGGGATGACGCAGAACTGGATCTACTATGCCGATGTGAATAAAATCACCACCAGCAACATGGACGCCATCGCCAATGATGTCGTCACCTTCCGCACCTACCTCACCTCTGACATACAGGGAACCACAAGCGTCGCCAATGTCGTGACATTGGGCGGACTTGACCAAATTATCCAGAGTGTCGAGCAGCAGTTGAGCCTGATTGCGCTGCCGCTCTACGTGATTGCCGCGCAGATTGTCGGCCTGGCGCTGCTCTTCGTCGCCGCGATGGCGGGCCTGCTGATCGAATACCAGAGCCAGGAGATCGCGACGCTCAAGAGCCGGGGCACCAGCGGCGTGCAGCTGCTCGGTATCTTTGGCACACAAAGCGCGCTGCTTGGCCTGCTGGCGGTGATCGCCGGGCCATTCCTGGCGGTGGCGCTGGCGCTGGCGCTCATTCACTATTTCCTGCCCGGCGCTACAGCGTCTGGAGCGGGCGCTGGCGCGTCCTACATCACCAGCATTGCCTCACCCCAACTGGTGATTCTGCCTGCCATCATTGGCGGCGTGCTTGGTGTCGCGGTCGTCACGTTCTCGGCGTGGCAGGCGGCGCGGCTGGATGTGCTGGCCTTCCGCCGCGAGATGGCGCGGCCCTCGCGCAAGCCCTTCTGGCGCCGCACCTACCTCGATGTGGGGTTGGCGCTCCTCTGCCTTGTCGGCTATCTCGAGCTGGGGCAGTTTGGCGGCACGCAGACCAGACTGGACCTCGGCAGCCAGGCCAACAGCCCGCTGCTGCTCATCACGCCAGCGCTGCTGCTGCTCTCCGGCGGACTGCTGCTCTTGCGGCTCTTTCCACTGGCCGCCGGCCTGGGCGCGCGTATCGCCAGCCGTGGGCGCGGCATCGTCTCAATGCTTGCCTTCGCGCAGATCGAGCGCACGCCCAGCCGCTACTCGCGGATGATCCTGCTGCTGGTGCTGGCCGTTGGGTTGGGGGTGTTCGCCCTCACCTTCGATGCCTCGCTGAAACAGAATGTCCACGACCGCACGACCTACGCGGCGGGCGCGGATGTGCGCATGATGCTCAACCCGGCGATTGATAGAAAAGATGCCGGGTCGTACGTTTCGCATCTCAAGACAATGCCCGGTGTCACCAACGCGACAGCGCTCTATCGCACCAATAGCAGCACGTCGCCGAATGTCGGCAATCTCGCGGTCGATATGCTGGGGGTGGACTCGACAACATTCGCGGGCGTCGCCAACCCGGTCTCATGGCGCTCCGACTACGCCTCGCAATCACTGCCAACGTTGATGGCGCAGTTGCAGGCACATCAGAGTCAGGGCGGCACGCCAACCTATACCTGGGCCATTGTGAGCGATACGCTGGCTCAGCAGCTGCGGCTGAAGGTTGGCGCCCACTTCCAGCTTGGAATATCTGATATCCCATTCAGCACGATCCCGTTCACTGTGGGAGCTATCGTGCACGACTTCCCAACGCTCTATCCTAGCGGCGCGCCAGGAGGCTTCATCGTGCTGGATCTGAGGGATCTAGAGTCCGTCATTGCCGCGAACGCGGAGCCAAGCGCGCTGATCGGGCCAAACGAGTTCTGGCTGCGTACCACCAGCAACGCGAGCCAGCATACCGCCCTGATGCATGACCTCGACCGCCAGAGCAACGAGCTCTCGATCAATTCCCTTGACAGCCTGCGTGAGGATTTGCGTCTGGCGGAGTCTAACCCAACCAATGGCGGCATGAGCGGCCTGTTGCTGATTGGCGCGTTGACGGCAGTGCTGCTGGCCGTCCTGGGCAGTCTGGTGCAGGCGGTGATGTCCGCGCGCCAGCGCACCACTCAGTTTGCCATCTTCCGCACGCTCGGCATGGCCAACAACCAGTTGACGCGGCTCTTGCTTGGCGAGCAGACCGTCGTCTATCTCTTCGGGCTGCTCGGTGGCGCCGCGCTGGGCCTTATCCTGACGACGGCGACCTGGCCGTACCTGACGTTTAGCGATTCGACCGTTGATCCTACGAAGATTGGCGTGCCTCCGTACGTGCTGATTGCGAACTGGCCAGCCATTGGGCTGTTCTTTGGCGCGCTGGTGGTGGCATTCGTGCTGGCGCTGGCAATCACTGCCCGCTACTCGGCAACCATCGGCCTGGGGAAGGCACTGCGCCTGGGTGAAGACTAACCGGTCGTCTCGATGTTTTCATGCGCTAGCCGGAGACTGATTGGCCAGAAGGGATAGAGAGTCGTGGCAGAGCTGCTCGTCGAAAGTGCGAATCTCGTCAAAATCTACAAGTCGGCGGACCTGGAAGTGGTCGCGCTTCAAGGGCTTGATCTGCATGTGCCGCGCGGCGAAATGCTGGCGCTGGTCGGGCCATCGGGCGCGGGCAAGAGCACTCTGCTCAACATTCTCGGCGGGCTCGACGAGCCAAGCGCGGGCCGCTGCTCCGTCGCGGGGATTGACCTCTCCCGCCTGAGCGGACGCGAGCGCATCTACTATCGCCGCCGCATCGTTGGCCATGTCTGGCAGCAGACCAGCCGCAATCTCTTCGGCGACCTGACGCTGCTCGATAATGTGCTGGCGCCTATGGTGCTGGCGGGCTACCCCTCTGGATTGCGTCGCAAGCGCGCGCGTCGTCTGCTGGAGCTGGTAGGCCTGGGCGACCGCATGAGCTATCGTCCCGACCGCCTCTCTGGCGGCGAGCAGCAGCGCGGCGCATTGGCGGTGGCGCTGGCCAACGAGCCGCAACTGTTGCTGGCCGATGAGCCAACCGGCGAGCTTGATAGCGTCACCGCGCGTGAGGTCTTGCTGCTGCTCCGCCAGCTCAACGCCGAGCTGAGCCTCACGACGGTAATCGTGACACACGATCCGATGGTGGCGTCGGCGATGGATCGTTCGGTGGCTATCCGCGATGGGCGCACCAGCACCGAGGTGGTGCATGCGGAGGAAGCCGAGGAGACGGTCATCATTGATGGCGTGGGTCGTCTGCAAATCCCCCGCCCGCTGCTCGAAGCGATCCCCTTTGGTGGGCGCGCGCGCGTTCACCTGGCGGGCGATCACATCGAGCTCTGGCCCGCTGGTCTGCCGGAGCGAAATGGGCATACGTCTCAGTCGTCTCAGTCGTCTCAGCGTCACTGAGGATCTTCCCCTTGTTCCGCGCCTCCAAATCGCGTATGCTTCTGCTGCAAGCCAGCGTCTCGGCGACCTGGCGCACGTCACGGAGAGCGATGGAAGCAGATCGCTGTGGCCAGCGGCCTGGAGGAAGTGCGTGAAGAGACTATGGGTTCTGCTACCAATGTTGCTCCTGCTGGTGGTGTTGATCGCGGGATGTAGCGTCGATTCATCAGGGGTCTATGGCCCCACGTCCGCACCGGGCGCGTTTCCGGGCGATGCTGCTCACCCGACGCCAAATACCACCTCATTTCAGGGATGCCCGCCCGGTGGTGATGGGGGCGACCAGGCGCTCAATACGCTCAAGAACCGCACCGACGATGGCGATAACGGCGCGTTCCAGGATGTCTCGTTTGATACGCTCGTCAACCTGAGTTATCCGCAGGACATCGGGCGCACCCAGCGCGCGAACTGGAGCCAGAGCGATGTCGCGGCTGTCGACAAATATGAGGGCATCGCCGTACGCACGACGGGATATGTCCTCGGCGTGAGGCACGAGGGCACCGAGTCCACCAATTGCCATTCGACGGACTACCGCGATTACCACGTCTGGCTGGGCGCGAACGCAAGCGACCCCAGGAGCAAATCGATGGTGATCGAGGTGACGCCGCGCGAACGTGACCAGCGTCCCGGATGGACGAGCAGCGCGCTCTCCAGTCTGACGGGCGAGCAGGTGCGCATCAGCGGCTGGTTACTGATGGATCAGGAACACCCTGAACAGTTGGGGCAGACGCGGGCGACGCTCTGGGAGATTCATCCCATCATCCATATCGAAGTCAATCAGGGTGGGAGCTGGCAGAGCATCGACAGCTAGGCGGCACGAGTCGTGCATGCCGCAATCTGCTCGGATATCTTCGAACGTCGCCGTCGAGAAAGGGAGCGTTGCCGCATGATGAAGGGCGTGATGATGTCTGCCACGGTGTCGGTGTCGAACGTCCCCACAACCGGGCAGAGCGGGTCCGCGGACAACACGACCGAGGCGAACACACAGGTGGTGACCGCGCTGGTGAATGCTGGCAAGCAGACATCTGTTGGCTCATATACTGTGACGGTCAGGAAGATCGAGCCGATTGCCGGGAGCGATCAGGTGCGTGTCACGTTCTTCGTGACGGGTGACGATGAGCCAGCTCACGACTTTACCGAGACGGGACGCCAGGTAGTCTCGGCATTGCTCAACGCGGGCATGCACGCCAACGTCACCGGGGCAGGCACAGCGAAGGTGGAGCAGATCGAGGCGGTCGAGGGCGGCGACGACGATTCCGACGAGGATTCGGACACCGACGCGCTGAGTGGCCTGGTTGATGACGATGATCCACCACAGCAGCCTGCCCGCCCGCCAGATGCGCAGTAATATTGCTAGCAGGGCTGTTGTGCATAACTCACGCTTTGCCACGTAGCCACGGGAGTGGTGAGCGTTTCAGCCAGGGCCACCACGCCAGCAACAGTCCGAAGGAGATTGCGCCGAGCCACGCGCCCATCGCGAAGGTAGCGCCTGGCCCAAACTGCCCCCAGAGCCACGCGCCGACCAGATTCGCCGGGAGCGCCGCCGCGCCCGTCAGCCCACTGAACCAGCCGAGCGCGGTTCCACGGCGCGCGCGCGGAACGAGGTCAGCCACGAAGGCTCTGGCGACCCCGTCCGTCGCCGCATAGTACGCGCCATAGAGCAAGAAGAGCGCCCAGATGTTCCAGGTCGTGCGCGCCTGCGTCCAGCCGAGATAAACCAGCGTAAAGGCGGCGTAGCCACCCGCCAGCACCGGCAGCCGTCCCCAGCGGTCCGAGAGCGAGCCGAGCGGCGCCGCCAGCAGCGCATAGACGAGGTTGAAGGCAAAATAAACGAGCGGCACGGCCACCAGCGAGCTTTCCAGTCCCTCAGTGCGCAGGAAGAGAAACGCATCGGACGAGTTGCCCAGTGCAAAGCAGGTGGCAATCGCGGTGAAGAGCCAGAAGCGCGCTCCCAGCGCTGGCGTATCTGCTGGCCGAGCGATGGACGATTGCCCCGTGGCCACGGCTTCAGGCAAGACTGTGGATGAGGATGAGGATGAGGATGAGGATGAGGATGAGGATGAGGATGAGGACGACGGGGCATTGCGTCGGCGGCGGTCGCGCAGGAAAAGCAGCGCCACCGCAACCGCCAGCACGCCCGGAACCAGCGTCCAGCCGAAGACGGCGCGCAGGTCGCCATTCGTCGCGTTGAGGATGACCAGCGCCACTAACGGCCCAATCGCCGCGCCCAGCGTATCGGCAGAGCGATGGATGCCGAACGCGCGTCCTCGCTTCTGCGTTGGTACGGCGTCGGCGATCATCGCGTCACGCGGGCTGACACGCACCGCCTTGCCCGCACGATCCATCAACACCAGCCCCAGCGCGGGCAGCCAGCTTGGAACCAGCGCCAGCAGCGGCTTAGCGGCGGCGGAAATACTGTAGCCCCAGGTCACCAACCCACGGCGAGACGGCGACTGATCGGCCAGCCGACCGGCCAGAATCTTGAGCAGACTGGTCGCGCTCTCCGCCAGCCCTTCGATCAACGCCGCCAGCGCCAGTGGAGCCCCCAGCGCCTGTACCAGAAAGATGAGCCGGAGCGGCATAATCATTTCGCTGGCAATGTCGGTGAAGAGGCTGGCCGCGCCAAGCACGTACACGACGCCGGGAATCGCTCGCAGCCCCGTCCGGCCCTGTTCTGGTGGCGTCTCTGTCTCGTCAATCAATTTCGTCGTCATCGGGACTCCAGTACAGGGCGTTGATCTTCCCGGATGGGCTGAATCGCTGGACGACGCGGCCATCGAAATCGCAGACGTAGACCTGGCCATGGGCGTCGCGGGCGAAACCGCCTACCTGCTGGAACTCGCCTGGCCAGATGCCATGCTTGCCCCAGGCGCCGAGCGGCTTTCCATCGGGTGTGAACAGGTCAAGACGGTGCAAACCCAGGTCCGTCACCGCGATGTGGTTCGCGTCGAGCGCCAGCACCGCCTGATAGGGTGTGCGCAGTGTGGTGGTTGGCGCGGGCAGCGCCCATGAGCTTATCGCCCCCGTCCTCGGATTGATACGGTAGACTCGCGACGTCGAGAGCGCGTAGACCGTCTTGCTATCGGGCGCGACGGAGATGCCGCCAAACAGGCGCTCAGGGATGGTCCAGCGCGCCAATAGATGACCACTGGTGTCCACTCGCAGCACCGCGCCGTGGGTATCGCTGAGCAACAGGTCATTTCCGAGCATGGCGATGCAGTTGAGTGACGGCTCATAGCCCTGTGGCAGAGTCCAACGCGCCAGCAGCCGCCCGGTTGGGGCGAAACGCAGCATGCGTCCGCGCATCCAGTCGGTCACATAGAGGTCGTGATTGGTGGCGACTGTCATGCCGCAGAACCAGAAATCGTCCACGCCATACGGGATGGGATTGAGCACGCCGGAGATGGCGCGCGCGCCGGGTGTGCTCCGCGGCACGCCCAGCCCATCGGGATCGTTGTACGGCCCAGGCGGCATGAAGCCCGGCCCAGGCGGACCCTGCACGCTGGCGAGTCCGGGGCGCAGCTTATAGCGTAGCGCGCCGTCCGGCCCGAAGACGCGGATGACGGGCGCGTAGGCATCAGTGACGTAGAATGTGCCGGTGCTATCAACGGCGACGT
>Ga0207674_10005358_pt1 | contig 15258 bp, 19 predicted proteins | sample KBSCornC72_FD_184303 | JGI IMG/M metagenome (GOLD analysis project Ga0207674, IMG submission 184303) | Corn rhizosphere microbial communities from Kellogg Biological Station, Michigan, USA - KBS Corn C7-2 (SPAdes) (version 2) | ecosystem: Host-associated > Plants > Roots > Rhizosphere > Soil ... | reverse complement strand
CCGTGAAAAGAAAGGGAAGATGATTGACTATATCATCCATCGGTTTGCAAAAACCCTTTAAAATCACGAAGATTCCAACACGGAGCATCTCTGCCAGACCATTCCCTTAGAATGAGATGCTGGTGTCCGGGGCCACGGCGATGCGCTGAAATTTTATTGTTGCTGATGGTGATGCCGATAGGTCGCGAAACCGAGGACTATCAGTGCGAGATAGCTCCAGATCACCGTCACATTGTAATAGCTCCAAGGGAGCATATGGGGGACAAGCGGCGCGAAGTGGGACAGGACGGTCAATGCATACATCGCCGTCAGCCATAGCGGCCAGAACTTTTGAGAGCGAAGCGCCACCGCGAATATGAAAACGAATACGACGAAATCCACTAGCAGGATCGAATACTCGATATGCTGAAATCGTTTCGCAAAGGGACCGACGAGCAACACCGTCAGGTAGGATGTCACCACCATCAGGGTCGATACGAGCCGCTCCTCCCTTCCACCGCGTCGCAGGGCGTAGATCAATACGCCCCACATCAACGCGCCGTAGAGGATTGTTCGGATCACCCTCAACCCATCTCGCGAAGACGGCCTAGGGTCAAGGGTGATCCAAACCTTAAGCGACCCGCCGCGGGAGCTCTTCGGTGTGAATGGGAAGCGCCGGGCCGCCGCCGCCCTTGTCGCCGTTCGAAACGACAGGCAGCTTGAACTTCCGTTGCACGACGGCGAGCTCGCGATGGCCGTCTACGACCTGCCCCCGCGCTGCAATGATTGTCGACAACGATCCATAAAAGTGGGCGAATGCGCCGTGCGCCACCTCCATGGCAAAATTGCCGTCGAGGCGTGCCTGCGGCAGTTCGGCGGCGAGCTTGGCGCCGCGGTTCGCCGCAATATCCAGGGCGCGCTCATATTCCTCGAGCGCAGCATAGACGCGCAGCGTTGCTTCATCACGGTTGTTGGACATGATTCTCCCCTCGCGCCCGGACGGGCGCAATTGATCGGTTGAAGAAAAATCCTAGTGCTTGAGCGCCAGGAGGATATTTGTGAGCGTGGCAAATCCGGACAACAACGCGCCGGCCCCCAGGCCCATTCCGAAGATCAATGCTGCGATCCAGAACAGGCGTTGGGCGATGGTCAGGTCATTGTTCGGCTTTCCCCTGGTGGGCACGGGAAGCGGGAAATCCACGATGCCTATCTCTCGGTAGGTCCGGTAGGGAGCCTGGTCCTCGTGAAGTGCGCTGTACATTTCTCTCTGCCCGTCTCCGGCATCGGCCGGTGAGGACATGATGGGCGATTGGGCCTGGGACACAACGCTGTCCGGTTGACTAGTCAATTGCTGACTAGTGTCCTCGCGCTCCCAGGAATCGAGCAACAGCGCGGCTTCGAGCCGGTTCGAGACGCCAAGCGTCTGGATAGCGCTACGAAAATGATTGTCGACCGTCATCGGCGATATGCCGAGCTCACGGCCGATTTCCTTGGATTGTTTATGCTGCAGAACGAGGCGCAGGCAGTCGCGCTGCCGAGTGGTTAGCTTCGATATGCCCTCATAACCCATCGTTAAAAAATACCGCATCGACGAGCTAAGTCGACGCAATTCTTGGGCCTATCGGTCTAAGTAGCTGATCCGGAACGGGACATTCATCACCGCATCGGCGCGTTATCTCCATTTCGGGCGACGCATCAGGCGTCTGGATAGCGAATCGCCAATATCTCATATTCGCGCGAGCCCGCAGGCAGGTTAACTCGGCGTACATCGCCTACACGTGCACCCTTGAGGGCGTTGGCGAGCGGCGAGATCCAGCTGATGCGGCCGGTGCCCGCGTCTGCCTCATCGATCCCGACCAGGGTGACGGTACGTTCCGCATCGTCCTCGTCGACGATCGTCACCGTCGCACCGAACAGAACCCGGCTGCGGTCCTCTTGCCGGGCCGGATCGACGATTCTCGCGGCCCTCATGCGCCGGGAGAGATGGCCCAGCTCGCGGTCGATCTCGCGCAGCTTCTTGCGGCCGTAGATATAGTCGCCGTTTTCGGAGCGGTCGCCATTTCCCGCCGCCCAGCTGATGACCTCCACCAGCGCCGGGCGCTCGGTGCCGAACAGCAGTTCGTAGCGGGCCCGCATCGCCGCGAAACCTGCCGGGGTGACGTAGTTGGGGCGTTGTTCGCTCATCGGGCTCAGCGCGCGCGTCGCTGATTGAGCACTTCATAGGCCATGACCGCCGTCGCCACGGCGGCGTTGAGACTGTCGGCCTTGCCCAGCATCGGCATCTTCACCAGCAGGTCGCACTCCGCCTCATAATCGGCGGGTAGACCCTGCGCCTCGTTGCCGACCAGGATGAACGTGGGCGCAGCATAGCGAGGCGCCTGATAGTCGTGGGTCGCCTTCAGGCTCGTCCCCACCAACTGCCCTGGTCCGGCGCGCAGCCATCGGACGAAGTCCGGCCAGCGTGCGGCGGCGATCCTCTGGGTGAAAAGCGCGCCCATCGTCGCACGGACCGACTCCACGGAGAAGGGATCGACGCAGTCGTCGAGCAGGATCAGCCCGCCGGCGCCCACCGCGTCCCCCGTCCGCAAAATCGTGCCGAGATTGCCGGGATCGCGCAGCGACTGAGCGACGATCCAGATGTCGGCGCTCGAACGGTCTATCCGGTCGAGGCTCGTGTCGAACTCGCGATAGACGCCGATCAGGGTCTGCGGGTTATCCTTGCCGGAAAGCTTCGAAAGGATGTCACGGTCTGTCTCGATAGCCTCGCCGCCGCTGGCCTCGACGGCGTCGACGAGCGCTTTCGCGAGTGGATGTTGCGCTCCGTCCTTCGCGAAGAACAGGAATTCCGGTAGCACGCCGCAATCGCTGGCCTCGGTCAGGATACGCAGCCCCTCCGCCAGGAACAGTCCCTCCTCGCGCCGATGCCGCTTCTCGCGCAGCGACCGCACGCGCTTTATGAGCGGATTGGAAAAGGCGGTGATCTGGCGGGGCAGGGACAGGATCCTTTCTTGTCACCCCGAAGCTGTTTCGGGAGCCACCGCGCCACGGGCGGCGGTAGCGCGGAGGAGGGCCGGACGCCGAAGCAAGTTCATCAGGACGGTAAATATGCAGCGGCCACTATAAACCGTGGCTCACTCTTCGCCGAACTTTCCCTCAACCAGTTCGACGAGCGCGGCGAGCGCCTTAGCGGCGCCGTCGCCGCTGGCCGAGATCGTCACGCTGTCGCCCTTGGCGGCGCCCAGCATCATCAGCCCCATGATCGAGGTGCCCGCCACCTTCGATCCGTCCTTCTCTACCTCGACCTCGGCGCTGTGCGCGCTGGCAAGGGTGACGAACTTGGCGCTCGCGCGGGCGTGGAGGCCGCGTATGTTGGTGATCTGCACCTCGCGGGACAGCATGGTCATGCCGCGGCTTCTCCGAGAACCTCGGATGCGACCGAGATATATTTGCGGCCGGCATCGCGGGCAGCCGCCACGGCGGCCTTGATCTTCATCATCTTGCGGGCGCCTTCGAGGCGGATCAGCATCGGCAGGTTGATTCCGGCGATCACCTCGATCTTGCCCGGTTCCATCAGGGAAATGGCGAGATTGGACGGCGTGCCGCCGAACAGATCGGTGAGCAGGATCACTCCCGATCCGTCGTCTACCGTCTTCACCGCGCGGGCGATGTCCGCGCGACGGCTCTCCATATCGTCGTCCGGCCCGATGCAGATCGCCTCGATCGCTGTCTGCGGACCGACGACATGTTCCATCGCGGTCACGAACTCGGCCGCCAGTCGGCCATGGGTAACGAGCACCAATCCGATCATCAGACTAAAAACCCAATCGTCATGACCCTGCGCCCGGCACCCTTGCATCCTGATCGGCCGACTTCTGCTGAGTCAGCTCGCGGTGGCGGACCGTGGGCGAAAAACCCGCCTCGCGCAACCGGATTGCGAGGCTCTCGGCGAAATGCACCGACCGATGCTTTCCGCCCGTGCAGCCGATCGCAATCGTCACGTAGCTTTTCCCCTCGGCCTCGTATCGCGGAAGCAGCAGGAGGATCAGCGACTCGATCCGCGCGCGCGCCTCGGCATATATCGGGTCGCCTTCGATATAGGCGCCGACCTCGGGATCGAGGCCCGTGCGCGATTTCAACTCCGGCACCCAGTGAGGGTTCCGCAGGAAGCGCATGTCGAACATCAGGTCCGCATCGCGCGGAACCCCTCGCGAGAAGGCAAAGGACATGATCGTCAGCGTAGCGCCCGATGCCGCCGCATCGGAGAATAGCCGCCGCAGCTGAGCCTGGAGCTCGTTGGTCGAGCGTTCGCTGGTGTCGATCAGTTCGTCGGCAGCCTCGCGCAGAGGGGCGAGCAGTTCTCGTTCATGGACGATGCCATCCTCGATGCGTCGATCCTGCGCCAGCGGATGGCGGCTGCGGGTTTCCGAGTAGCGCCTGGTCAGCTCCGCGCCCGAGCAATCGAGGAACAGGATCGCCGCATCCCGGCCCTGTCCGCGCAGCGAACGGGCGCGCTGGACCACGCGGACGCTGTCGAAATCGCGGGTGCGGCTGTCGATGCCGAGCGCGAGCGGGCGCTCCTCGTCGACGCTGCCTTCGGACGGGCCGGCTGCGATCAGCCGGTCGAGCAGCGACAGCGGCAGATTGTCGACCGTCTCCCAGCCCATGTCTTCCAGCGCCTTGAGCGCGGTTTTCTTGCCCGCGCCCGACATGCCCGTGACGAACAGGATGCGGCGCGGTCCAGCAGCCTTGGTCATGGGGCCTCCTCGAGGCCCAGACGTCGCAACGCCTGCTCGGCCTTGATAGGGGCGGAGGGTTCATGGGCCGCGAACGACAGCGCCGGAACGTCGACCCCCTCGATCCGAACCGACCCCACCGGCTCGGGGGCCATGCGTTCGATCTCGCCGTCCAGATCGAGCAGCAGTGCGACGGGGCCTTCGGCGGCAAAGGCCATCTCGACGATGCCGAGGCCCCTGATCTCGATCTTGCCGGCTATCGCTGCGGGCGGGCTGGCGATCAGCCTGTCGCCGCGCCGGTCCAGCCGGGTGTAATCGTCGGCGACGAGCAGCGCGCCGCGATCGATCAGCCGAAGCGCCAGATCGGATTTTCCGCTGCCCGACCTGCCGGCGATCAGCAGCACCCGGCCGTCGATCATCACGCTGGATGCATGCAGGGGATTTCGCGGCGTCACCGCCTATCGGCTCCAGGCCGGCAGCCGGATGACGAAGCGGGCGCCGGTGGGGGCGTTGTCCCGGTCGGTGGCGATGATGCTCCCATTGTGACCCTCCACGATCGCCTTCGCGATGGCGAGGCCCAGCCCGCTATGACGGCCGAACTGCTCGCCCTCCGGGCGGTCGCTGTGGAAACGGTTGAAGATCGCCTCACGCGCCTCGGGCGGCACGCCGGGGCCTTCATCCTCCACCCGGATGACGACATCATCGCCATCGCGGGTGGCTGCAACCTGAACGAGCCCTCCCGGCGGCGAGAAGGAGACGGCGTTCTCAACCAGATTCTCGAGCACCCGGGTAAGCCGGGATCCGTCACCGAACACGACGGCGGTGCCGCGATGCGGACGCGCGAAAGCGACCCGCACGTCGCCGTTGCGGCCTCGGTCCTCCCGGGTCGTCAGCAGGCCTTCGATCATGATTCCCAGATCGATCGATTCGAACCGCGCGCGGGCAAGCTCGGCGTCGACCCGCGACGCCTCGGCAATGTCGGTAATGAGCCGATCCAGCCGGCCGACATCGTCGCGGATCACGTCGATCAATTGCTTCTGGAGATCGGGATCCTGCACCAGCCCGAGACTGTCGACCGCGGAACGCAGCGAGGCGAGGGGGTTCTTGAGCTCATGGGTGACGTCCGCGGCGAAGGCTTCGGTCGCGTCGATCCGCTGGCGGATCGCCATGCTCATGTCCGACAGCGCGCGCGCCAGCGTGCCGATCTCGTCGCGGCGCTCGGGCAGGCGTGGCACCTGCACCTCGCGCGCACGGCCGAGCCGGACCCGGTGCGCGGCCAGCGCCAGCCGGCGCAGCGGGCGAACGATGGTACGCGCCAAAAAAAGCGACAGGCTGACCGAGACGAGCACCACGATCAACAGAACCACGCCAAGCCGGAGCCGCTCGGCGCGGACGATGCGGGTGATGTCGCGCTGGTTCTCGGTGGAGAGCAGCACATCGCCGCCGCCGCGCGGGCTGCGTATGTCGATCGCCGCGACGATCATCGGGGTACGGTCGGGTGCGCGCTGGACGTCGGTGACGAGGCCGTGGACGGCCGCCGCACGCATCGCGATGGGCCACGCGCCCAGCCGGTCGGCGGCGGGTTCGGTAAAGGTTTCGGGCCGGTCGGCGCCGACGATGACATCGATCGATCGATCGAGGAAACGCGCCACCCGCTTCTGCCATTCCTCCTGGGTAGGATCGCGCAGCTGGTAGGTTGGGGGCGAGAAGGCCCAGCTGTCGAGCTGCGCGGGAACGCGATCGGGTGATACCGGCGGCGCGGGATAGGAGTAGATTCGCAGCCGCGTTTCGGTCACCTGGCCGAACTTGGCGAGCAGGCTCGGTCGCGCTTCGGTGGGGGTGACGGCATAGGCCTCGGCTATCAGGCGAACCTGCGTCGTCGTCTCGTCGAGCCGCGCGTCGATCAGCTGCGATCGATAGCTGTCCAGGTAGAAGAAACCGCCCGCCAGCATCGCCAGCGCGAAGATGTTGACCGCCAGGATGCGGCTGGTCAGCGACGTTCGCGCGGCGGCCTCGGGGGTGCCGAGGGCGGCATGGTCACTCCTCGGCAAAGCGGTAGCCTACGCCGTAAAGGGTCTCGATCGCCTTGAACTCGGAGTCGGCCTGGCGAAATTTGCGCCGGAGCCGCTTGATGTGGCTGTCGATGGTGCGGTCGTCGACATAGACGTCGTCCTGATAGGCGGTGTCCATCAGCTGGTCGCGGGACTTCACGAAGCCCGGACGCTGCGCCAGCGCCTCGAGGATCAGGAATTCGGTGACGGTCAGGGTGACGTCCTGCCCCTTCCACTGTACCCGGTGACGCGCCGGATCCATTTCCAGCCGGCCGCGCACGATCTTTTCGGCGGCGGGCGTATCGGGCTGGTCGTCGGGTGTCGCGCGGGCTTCGGTGCGGCGCAGGATCGCCCGGATGCGCGCGATCAGCAGCCGCTGCGAGAAGGGTTTGGTGATATAGTCGTCCGCACCCATGGCGAGGCCCAGCGCCTCGTCCAGCTCGTCGTCCTTGGACGTCAGGAAGATGGTCGGGATGCTGCTTTTCTCGCGCAGGCGGCGGAGCAGCTCCATGCCGTCCATGCGCGGCATCTTTATGTCCAGGACCGCGAGATCGGGCGGGTTCTCGAGCAGCGCTTTCAGCGCGGTCTCGCCGTCCGAATAGACCCGGACGGTGAAGCCCTCGGATTGCAGGGCGATCGAGACGGAGGTGAGGATGTTGCGATCGTCATCGACCAGCGCGACGGTGGCGGACATGGACCGGTTGGTCTCCCGAAATTGTTCTGGCGGCGCCAGGGCCCGAAACGCTCACACTGCCTAACGCCTGATCGGTGAAAGTGGAAGCAGCTTTGCACCCCCGAAGAGGCGCCGGCGACCGTCGCGGCGGGCCGCAGGAATCCGCTTCGATCCGGCCGCCTTTCCTGATAGCCGGAGGGAATGCCGATGGAAGAAGCCCCGCGTCTTTTCACGAACGACGAGGAGATACGCGATGTCGGCCGAGGTCTGCTGGACCGCAGCCTGCCCAAGGCCGAATGGACGCATGAGGCGCATCTTGCGGCCTGTCTGTGGATCATAACCGAGCGGCCGGACATCGATACGGTGCGCGACATGCGCGGAATCATCAGCGCCTATAACGAGGCGGTCGGCGGCGTGAACGATGATCGGACCGGCTATCATGACAGCATCACGCACAGCTTCATCGCCGGCGTGCGCAGCTGGCTGAGCAGGACGGAGACGGACAGGCTGGTCGATCGCGTCAACGGCCTGCTGCTCGCTCCGGAAGGGCGGCGCGACTGGCCGCTCGGCTTCTACAGCCGCGACCGGCTGTTCTCCATCGAGGCGCGCCGCAACTGCATCCCGCCCGACCTGAAGCCCTTTCCGGTGACTGATACCGAAAATTAAGGCGCTGCGGCTATGCCGGTCCGGATATTTCGGAGCCGATACCATGTACGAAGGAAAGCCGCCGTCCGCCGCTGGTCGTAAGGGGTGGAGCCTCGATGCGCTGTTCGGTCGCGCGGACGAGCCCGGCTCGGCCGCGCCGCCGGCCACAGCGCCCGGCGGCGTTCCCGATGGCCCGCCCGCGACGGATCTCTTCTCGCGCATCGGCGGCTTCCTGCGCGCGCATCGGCTCGATCCGACACCGGGCCATTACGATCTCGCTTATCATTATCTCGGCGGTCATGATCCGGCGTTGGTCGGCGCGGTCGAGGAAGCGATAGCGCGCGATGGCCTGTTGCTGCCCGAGGTGGCCGAGAAGCTGGCCGAGGCGGCGACGAACAAGGTCTCGTCCGAACTTCTCGAAAAGCTGATCGACCAGGCGCACCAGAGCGTGTCGCTGGCGGTTACGCTCGTCGGCCAGTCGCGAACGGACGCCAACGCCTATGGCAGCGCCCTCGACAGGGGCCAGGCTGCGCTGGCGGCAGGTGGGGAGCCTGCGGGCCGCGCGCTCGAGCTGATGGTCGAGCTGACCCGGACGATGATCGGCAAGACCCAGGACGCCGAACGGCGGCTCGCCGAGATGGGCAACAAGATGGAATCGCTGCAGGGCGACCTCGCCGAGGCGCAGGCTGTAGCTGAGACCGATCCTCTGACCGGCCTCGCCAACCGTCGCGCCTTCCAGTCGCGCCTCGCCCGCGCGATGGCTCAGGCGTTGAAGGATGGCACCCCGCTGTCGGTGGCCTTCTGCGACATCGATCACTTCAAGCGCATCAACGACAATTTCGGCCATGACACCGGCGACCGGATTCTCAAGCTCGTCGCCGACGCGCTGGTCGAGGGTGTCGGCGAGGATGCCTATGTCGGGCGATTCGGCGGCGAGGAGTTCCTGGTGCTGTTCGACGGTATCATGGCGCGCCGCGCGGCGATGCGGGTCGACGAGGTCCGCGACGAGCTGTCCGGCCGGCATCTGGTCTCGAAGACCAACGGCGAGCCGCTGGGTACCGTTACCTTCTCTGCCGGCATCGCCCAACTCGGTCAGGGCGAGGATGATGGCGCGATGCTCAAGCGCGCGGACGAGGCGCTCTACGCCGCCAAGAATGGCGGCCGCAACCGGGTCATCATCCACGGCGAGGACTGATTCCGGCCCGTCGGCGTCGCCGGCCGCACATCTGGCCTCGGCCCCCTGAGGCAGAACCGATACAAGCGGGCTGGCGGTTCCCGTCCTCGCATCATATATGGCCTCGAATCCTTCACCACCTCGCGGGGATTCGACCTCATGGACATCAGCCTCGGCCTCACTTTCGACGACGTGCTCCTCAGGCCGGGCGAGTCGGACGTGTTGCCGAGCCAGGCGATCACGGCAACCCAGGTGACCAAGGCGATCGGGCTCAACATCCCGATCCTCTCCTCGGCGATGGACACGGTTACCGAGGCCGACATGGCGATCGTGATGGCGCAGCTCGGCGGCCTGGGCGTGCTTCACCGCAACCTGACGGTCGAGGAGCAGGCGGCGGCGGTCCGCATCGTCAAGCGCTTCGAATCGGGCATGGTCGTCAATCCGATCACGATGCGACCCGAACAGACGCTGGCCGACGCGCACGAGCTGATGACCCGCCATCGCATCTCGGGCATTCCGGTGGTGGAGGCCGACGGCAAGCTGGTCGGCATCCTCACCAACCGCGACGTCCGCTTCGCGGAGAATCCGAACCAGCCCGTCGCCGAACTCATGACCAGCCAGAACCTGGCGGTGGTTCGGGCCGGCGTCAGCCAGGAAGAGGCGCGCCGCACGCTCCACCAGCGCCGGATCGAGAAGCTGCTCGTCGTAGACGAGGGGTATCGCTGCGTCGGGCTCATCACGGTCAAGGACATCGAGAAAGCGGTCAATTATCCCGACGCCACCAAGGACTCGAGCGGCCGGCTGCGCGTCGCCGCGGCCACCACGGTGGGCGACAAGGGCTTCGAGCGTACCGAGGCCCTGGTCGACGCGGAATGCGACCTGATCGTCATCGATACTGCCCATGGCCATAACCGCGACGTCGCCCGCGCCGTCGAGCGGGTGAAGCGGCTGTCCAACTCGGTGCAGGTCATCGCCGGCAACGTCGCCACGGCGGAGGCGACCCGCGCGCTGATCGACGCGGGCGCCGACGGGATCAAGGTGGGTATCGGCCCGGGATCGATCTGCACCACGCGCGTGGTCGCCGGCGTCGGCGTGCCGCAGCTCACGGCGGTGATGGAATCGGCCGAGGAAGCCGCCAAGTCCGGCGTTCCCGTGATCGCCGATGGCGGCCTGCGCACCTCTGGCGACATCGCCAAGGCCCTGGCCGCGGGCGCGGGATCGGTAATGGTCGGATCCCTGCTCGCCGGGACGCAGGAAGCGCCGGGCGAGACCTTCCTCTACCAGGGACGCACCTACAAGGCGTATCGCGGCATGGGATCGGTCGGCGCGATGGCGCGCGGTTCGGCGGACCGCTATTTCCAGCAGGACATCAAGGATCAGATGAAGCTGGTGCCCGAGGGTATAGAAGGGCAGGTGCCCTACAAGGGTCCGGCGCGCGACGTGATCCACCAGCTTGTCGGGGGCGTCAAAGCGGCGATGGGCTATACCGGATCGCGCACGATTGCGGAGCTGAAGCAGCGCGCGCGCTTCGTGCGCATCACCAATGCCGGCCTGCAGGAAAGCCACGTCCACGATGTGGCCATCACCCGCGAGGCGCCCAATTATCCGACGCGCTGAGGCCGGGGTGATGTCCCCGACCGGCAAGGGCCCGACCGGCAGGGGCGTGCGTCGGAGGGAACCCCGACGATGACGCCCGGCGCGCGCGCGCAGGCAGCGATCGAACTGCTGGACGAGATCGTCGCCGCCGCGCGAGCGGGCGGGGCTGCCGCGGACACGCTGATCGCCCGCTATTTCAAGACGCGGCGCTATGCCGGCTCCAAGGATCGCCGCGCGATCCGGGAACTGGTCTATCGCGCCATCCGCCGCGCGGGGGATCCGCCCGTGAACGGCCGCGCGGCGCTGGTGGCCCTGGCGCGTGAGGACGAGACGCTCGCCGCCGCCTTTTCCGGCGCGCCGCACACCCCTGCGCCGATCGATCCCGCCGAGGCGGGGGCGCCGGCGGGAATAGTTCCGGGCTGGCTCGCTCCGCTGATCGACGCCGAGGAGCATGGTGCGCTGCTGGAACGCGCGCCGCTCGACATCCGGGTGCAGCGCAGCCGCGCCGCCCGTGACATCGTCGCCGGGCAGCTGGGCGATGCCGTATCGACGCCCTTCGCGCCGCATGGCCTCCGGCTGCCCGAGGGCATGGCGGTGGAAGCTTCGGAGCCCTGGATCGAGGGCCTGATCGACGTTCAGGACGAGGGAAGCCAACTGATCGCCCGAGCGGCGCGGGCGGGCCCCGGCATGACGGTGCTCGATCTCTGCGCGGGAGCGGGGGGCAAGACGCTTGCGCTGGCCGATGACATGGAGGGGCAGGGGCGGCTGATCGCAAGCGACAGCAATCGCGACCGGCTGTCGCGGTTGCAGCCGCGCGCGCAGCGCATGGGCGTCGGCGCGGTGGAGACGCGATTGCTCGACCCCGGCCGCGAGGCCGCGGCGCTCGCCGATCTCGCCGGCGCCTGCGATGTCGTCCTGATCGATGCGCCTTGCTCGGGCACTGGCACCTGGCGACGCAATCCGGAGGCGCGCTGGCGGCTGACGCCCGGACGCCTCGCGCAGCTCTCCGAACTGCAGGCGCGATTGATCGAGGTGGGCGCCCCGCTCGTGAAACCGGGCGGAGCGCTGATCTACGCGGTCTGTTCGCTGCTCGATGCCGAGGGCGCAGACCAGATCGCCGCCTTCCTGGCCCGTAACGAGCTCTTCCGCGCCGATTCCGAACCCTTCGCCGCTGGTCGGCCGCGCGGTGCGGGAAAGCTGCTCAGCCCAAAATATGACGGAACCGACGGCTTTTTCGTCGCCAGGCTGGTCCGATCATGATAGATAGACCGCAATCTGCTTGGTTGGAGATGTTGATGCGTTTTTCGCCTGTTGCGATCGGCTTGTCGCTGACTCTGTTGGCGGTTTCGAGCGGGGTGAACGGCCAGAAGGCCGACGATCAGATCAATCCCAGGTCGATGGCGCTGCTTGCCGAGGGGCAGGCGGCGCTGCGTGCGGGCAATCTCGAGGCAGCGAACGACGCGCTCGAGACGGCGCTGGCGATCGATCCCCGCAACCGTTCGGCCTTCGTCGCGCTTGGCCGGGTCGCCCAGGCGCAGCAGCTTCCGGGCAAGGCGATCCGCATGTATTTCGAAGCGCTTTCGCTGGAGCCTAACGACCTGAACGCCTTGTCCGCGCAGGGCGAGGCAATGGTGCAGAAGGGCGCCGTCGAGCGCGCCCGGGCCAATCTCGCCCGGGTCCGTACGCTCTGCAAGAGCGAGTGCGCGCCCGCGCAGCAGCTTGCCGCCGCGATCGCCAAGGGGCCGCCGCCGGCGATCGTCGCCGCGCAGAACAACAGCAAGGTGCCGCCGAAGGGCGCCGAGCAGAGCACCGCCGGACAGAAATAATCCGCCGCGCCGCAGCGGCCCCGGTCAGCTTTCCAGCGCCCGGCCCAGCGCCACGAACTCTTCGACCGTCACCGTCTCGGCGCGCCGCTCGGGATCGATGCCGACGCTCGTCAGCGCCTCGACCGCACCCGTCACGCCCTTGAGGCTCTGGCGCAGCATCTTGCGACGCTGGCCGAAGGCGGCGGCGGTGAGAGCCTCGATCGTGCCGATCGAAACCCCGGCGGGCTGTTCGCCGGGCACGACATGGATCACCGCGGACATCACCTTGGGCGGCGGCACGAATGCCGAGCGGTGGACGTTCATCGCGATCGTCGGCCTCGCCCGCCACTGGGCGAGCACCGCCAGCCGGCCATAGGCCGCGCCGCCCGGTTTCGCCACGATCCGCTCGGCAACTTCCTTCTGGAACATCAGCGTCAGCGAACGCCACCAAGGCGGCCAGGCGTCGAGCGCCATCCAGCGCACGAACAACGCCGTGCCGACATTATAAGGCAGGTTGGAGGCGATGTGCGCGCCGTCGCCCGCTTCGGCACGCTCGTCGATCTTCATCGCGTCGGCGGAGATCACCCGCAGGCGACCGCCGGAGGCCTGGTTCAGTTCGTCGAGGGCGGCCAGGCATCGATCGTCGCGCTCGACCGCCACCACCGAAGCACCTGCGCCGAGCAGCGCGCGGGTGAGCCCGCCGGGGCCGGGGCCGACCTCGTAGACGGTAGTGCCGGCGAGATCGCCGGGGACGCGCGCGATCCTATCGAGCAGCTGGCCGTCGAGCAGGAAGTTCTGGCCGAGCGCCTTGTTCGCGCTGAGCCCGTGGCGCGCGATCACGTCGCGCAGCGGCGGCAGATCCTTCATGCGTAGACGAGGCGGTTCCGGGCGGCATCGGCGGCGAGCGCGATCGCGGCGATCATCGCGCCCGGATTGGCCATGTTCTGGCCGGCGATCGAAAAGGCGGTGCCGTGATCCGGCGCGGTGCGCACGATCGGCAGGCCGAGCGTCATGTTCACGCCCTCGTCGAAATGGAGCGTCTTGAGCGGGATCAGCGCCTGATCGTGATAAAGGCAGAGCGCGCAGTCATATTGGGCGCGGGCGCGGGCATGGAACATCGTGTCGGCCGACAAAGGCCCGACGATGTCGATACCCTCGGCGCGCAGCTGCTCGACTGCGGGAATGATGATCTCGATCTCCTCGCGGCCGATCGCGCCCTGCTCGCCGGCATGGGGGTTGAAGCCGGCGATGGCCAAGCGGGGGCGCTCGATCCCGAAATTGCGGGTGAGGCCCCGTTCGGTGGCACGCGCCTTGGCCAGGATAAGCTCGACGTTCAGGTGATCGGGCACGTCGCGCAGCGGAATATGGGTGGTGATCGGTACGGCGCGCAGCGTGGGGCCGGCGAGCATCATCACCGTGTTCGCCTTGGCCACGCCGCAGCGCTCGGCGACGAACTCCGTCTGGCCCGGATGGGCGAAGCCGATCGCGTAGAGCTGGTGCTTGGCCACCGGCGCGGTGACGAGCGCGCCGACCATCGACGATCGCGCCAGCCCGGCGGCCATTTCCAGCGAATCGAGCGCGCAGCGCGCACCGGCGAGATCGGGCTGCCCGGGAATGATCGGACCGGTGTCCTCGATCTGGATCAGCGGCAGCGCCTCGTCGAAGCAGCCGGCGGCGTCGTCGGGGCTGGCGATCTGACGGATCGGGCCGGCCCAGACCGTTTCGATCGACCGCCGGTCGCCGACCGCGAAGAAAGGCGACAGCGCATATTGGCCGCGGGCGTCCCACGCCTTGGCGACGATCTCCGGACCGATCCCGGCGGGATCGCCGAGCGCGACCGCGAGGGGGGCTATCGCCATGGCCTCATCGATATTCGATCACCGCGTCGCGGCGCAGATCGCGCAGATAGCGCTGCGCGCGACGGTTCACGCGCTCCTGCTCGATCTGCGACTGAATCTGATCGAACGACGGGCCCGACGTGGGGGCCGGATCGTCGCGGCCGCACAGAACCAGCGCGCGAACGCCGTCGGAGAGCGAACCGAACGGCGGTGTCGCCTCGCCGACCTGCATGCCCAGCATCATGTCCTGCAGCTGCGGCACTACGCCGAGGACGACGCCCTCGCGATCGACCTCGACGGTGAAGCTGGCCTTGTCGGTCTCGACCTCGGCCACGATGTCACCGGCGGCCACACGGTCGCCAGGCTGAACCATGACGCGCAGCAGCCGAACGGTATCGTCGTTGTTATTGACCCTTGGGGTGTAGAGCGGCGTGGGCATCAGCGGGGGTCGACAGCGGTCACGAACGAGACGAGCGCATCGAACAACCGCCGCGCGTCCGGCAGCACAGACGATTCGAGGCTGCGCGCGGCAGGGATCGGCACGGGCGGCGGAGCGATCCGCTTAAGACGGCCGCCGAACCCGCGTTCGAGCAGCGTCGCCGCGAGCTCGGATCCGAATCCGGGCCCGAGCGGACTCTCCTCGATCACGGCGACACGGCTCCGCGACATCAGCTGCGAGGCCAGCGTGTTCCTCGGCAACGGCTGGAGCAGCGAAGGCGCCACGATCTCGACGATCAGGTCCTCGTCTGCAAGGCGATCGGCCA
>Ga0207674_10005357_pt1 | contig 15258 bp, 16 predicted proteins | sample KBSCornC72_FD_184303 | JGI IMG/M metagenome (GOLD analysis project Ga0207674, IMG submission 184303) | Corn rhizosphere microbial communities from Kellogg Biological Station, Michigan, USA - KBS Corn C7-2 (SPAdes) (version 2) | ecosystem: Host-associated > Plants > Roots > Rhizosphere > Soil ... | reverse complement strand
GCTATTAATTTATGGGTCAAAAGACAAAGCAACACCTATAAAGTATGGACACATCCTCAACAGGTCGATCCGAGGTTCCCGGTTGGAGCTGACTAGCGCCGGCCATTTCGTACATCAGGACGAGGCCAGCAAAGTTGCCAGTCTTATCAAAAATTTCTTGAGCGATAATTAGATGCTTAAGGCCGTCATATATCTTTATCGCCCAGCTTACGTCAGAGCGGTCGTGTATATGCTGCAAGCCGCTGAATACAAACCGGCGGCATTCCTCAAGTGGTATTGGCGGGCGAAGGATTTCAGCCGGGTAGCTTACCGCAAAGACCTCATACCGACCAGGCCGGCCCGGCTGCTGCTTATAGCATTCAGAGCCGGAGCTTTAACAGAGGTGATTGTCTCAATCATCCTGCTGATCACCGGAATAAGCAATCACAATCGTGTCTCGATAATCTATGCTATCGCCCTATTCCTGATAACGCCTGTGCTATGGGCGCACTTGATTATTATCCCGTTATTTTTAGGCGAGTGGTTAATAATCAAGCCCCTATACGGCTTGAAAGTCCGCCGGTCGTCCCGGGTTTTTGCCGCTCATACCGGCGCCAGAATCGCCATCGCCGGAAGTTATGGCAAAACCACCATGAAGGAAATACTACTGAGCGTTCTAAGCGAAGGCAAAAAAGTCACGGCTACGCCAGCTAACCGCAACGTCGCTATCAGCCACGCGCTGTTCGCCGCCACGCTGAAAGGCGACGAGGACATTTTGATAATCGAGTACGGCGAAGGCGCGCCCGGCGATGTGGCCAGGTTCGCTAAAAATACCCATCCCACAGAGGGGGTTATTACAGGTTTGGCGCCGGCCCACCTGGATAAATACAAAAGCCTGGCTAACGCCGGACGGGACATATTCTCGCTGGGCAAGTTCGTGAAACCAGGCGAGCTTTTCGTTAATGGTGAGGCCGAGGCTACGAAGCAATTCATCCATAAGGATAATGTGGTTTTTGACTCGAGCGGCATCGCCGGCTGGAAAGTGACTGATGTGAAAGTCGGTAAGGATGGCCTTGATTTTAACTTGAGCGGAAAAGCCGGGAGCCTAAAGATTAAAAGCCAGCTTCTGGGGCGCCACCAGATCGCGCCCTTGGTTTTAGCGGCTTTCCTGGGCAAGAAGTACGGACTGAGTGATGAGCAGATAAAGTCGGGCATAGCCAAGATCGAGCCGTTCGAGCACCGGATGAAGCCGTATGAACTGTCCGGCGCCTGGATAATCGACGATACCTACAACGGCAACATCGAGGGCATGAAAGCCGGGCTGGCGCTGCTGGACGAACTACCGGCCAAGCGGAAAATTTATATAACACCCGGACTAGTGGACCAGGGAGCCGAGGAAAAGCCGGTGCATCGGGAACTGGGGAATGCTATCGTCAAAGCCAATCCGGACAAAGTCGTGCTGATGAAGCATTCGGTCACGGAGTTTATCGTTGAGGGCCTAGCTGATTACAAAGGCCAGCTGGTCATCGAGGACGACCCGCTGGATTTCTACACCAATCTGGACAAGTCCGTGGCGGCTGGCGACCTGGTGCTGATGCAGAACGACTGGCCGGATAACTACAATTAATCTGCATTAATTGTGTATTGTAATTGTAAAACGGGAGTATAATAAGTTTATGAAAACAGTCGCGGTCATCTTTGGCGGGCGCTCGACGGAGCACGACGTATCCGTAGTCACGGCCATCGCCAGCATCATCAAACCACTTGAACTTAGCAAACGGTACAAAGTTGAGCCAGTTTATATCTCCAAAGACGGCAGCTGGTACTGGGATGAAAAGCTTAAGGATATAAAGCTGTACCAATCCGGCGAAATCGAAGAGTTTCTGCGCCGGGCGCCCAAAACCCATCTGTTATTCGATGACGGGCTGACTCTAGTCAAGTCCAGCCAGTTCGCCGGCCGCAAGATGTACAAGAAAATCGACATGGTATTTCCAGCTATGCACGGCACCCACGGCGAAGACGGCGAGCTGATGGGGCTGCTGGAGATGGCCAACGTGCCGTACGTCGGCTGTTCGATGCCGGCCGGCGCGATAGCTATGGATAAGGTCCTGGCTAAGCAGGTCGCCGAGGCGGACGGCATAAAAAGTACACCTTGGTTTTGGTTTTACTCGTCCGAGCTGGGGCGCAACCAGCCCGGAATCATGAAGTCGTTAAACGGCTTAAAATACCCACTTTTTGTCAAGCCGGCCCACCTGGGTTCCAGTATCGGCATTTCAAGGGTCGAGACTGAAAAGGAGTTGGCGAATGCCCTGGAAGTGGCCGCCCACTACGACGATAAAGTCATAGTCGAACAGGGCGTAGACAACCTGATCGAGGTGACGCTGCCGATTATCGGCAATGACCATCCAAAACCCGCACTGCTGGAGCAGCCGCTGACCAAGCCGGAGGATTTCTTTGATTTCGATACCAAATATATGCAGGGCGGTAAAAAGGGGAAGGGCAAGGCTTCCGGCTCCCAGGGATACAGTAAAATCCCGGCTGATTTACCTAAGGAGCTTTATAAGACAGCTGAACAGACCGGCCTGGATGTCTATAAAGCGCTGGGCTGCAGCGGTATCGCCCGGGTCGATATGCTGATTGATTCCAAGACCGGCAAAGTCTACTTCAACGAAGTCAATCCGCTGCCCGGCGGCCTGTATGCCCATAACTGGGCCAAAGCCGGCATATCCAACGTCGACCTAGTCCAAAAACTGATTGATTTCGCCGAAGAGCGCTGGCGTGCCCGCCAAAAGCTGGCTACCAGCTTCAGCACGAACTACCTGAAACAGTTCTAGCCAATCTGTTAGAATAAGTCTTGAGATGAGGCGGTACAACCCGAAAGAAATAGAGCCGAAGTGGCAGCAGGTCTGGGACGAGTCCGGTATTTATAAAACAGATATGAGCCGGACGGCTGACAAGTTTTATGTCATCCCGATGCTGCCGTACCCATCCGGTGACCTGCACATCGGCCATTGGTATAACTTCGGCCCGACCGACGCCGTAGCCCGCTTCCGCCGGATGCTGGGGCAGAATGTCCTTACGACTATCGGCTTTGACGCCTTCGGCCTGCCGGCCGAGAATGCCGCCATCAAACGCGGCATCCAGCCGGCCGTCTGGACACACAGTAATATCGAATCGATGACCAAACAGCTGCGTCAGATCGGCGCCAGCTATGATTGGAGCCATACCCTGGCGACCTGCCAGCCCGATTACTATCGTTGGAACCAGTGGCTGTTCTTAAAACTATATGAAAAAGGCTTGGCTTACCGGGCCAAGCGGGTAGTGAACTGGTGCCCCAAGGACCAGACGGTCCTGGCGAATGAACAGGTAGTCGGCGATGATAACGTCTGTGAGCGCTGCGGCACGCCGGTAATCCAAAAAGAGCTGGAACAGTGGTTCTTTAAGATAACCGACTACGCCGACCGGCTGCTGGACGATCTGGACAGCGTGGAATGGCCAGAGAAGGTCAAAACCATGCAGCTGAACTGGATCGGCAAGAGCCAGGGCGCATTAATCAAATTCGAGGTGTCGGATTCCAAAGATCAGATCGAGGTTTTCACGACCCGTCCGGATACGATTTATGGGGCAACCTATATGGTTTTGGCGCCCGAACATCCGCTGGCTAAAAAAATAACGGCCGATGAGTGCCGCGAGCGAGTCGACAATTACATCGAAGAAGCCTCTCATAAAACCGAACTGGAGCGCAAAGAGGGAGAGAAACACAAGACCGGCACGTTCACCGGGGCATATGCAATCAACCCGGCGACTAAGCAGAAAATCCCCGTCTGGATTGCCGACTATGTATTGGCCGGCTATGGCACGGGAGCCATTATGGCGGTGCCGGCACACGATGAGCGTGACGGCGAATTCGCCCAGAAATTCGATTTGCCAATTACGGAAGTCATTATAAAGCCGGCCGGTTTTGAAGGGTTTTATACCGGCGAGGGCCAACTGAAAAACTCTGGCCGGTACGACGGACTGGATTCTGGCCAGGCTCGGGAACAGATAGTCGCCGACCTAAAACGCGAAAAAGTCGCAAAAGAACAGGTGAACTACAAGCTGCGGGACTGGCTGATCAGCCGTCAGCGCTACTGGGGTACGCCGATTCCGGTTGTTTATTGCGACAACTGCGGCATCCAACCGCTGCCGGAAGACCAGCTGCCCGTAATCCTGCCGGAGGATGTGGAATTTGAATTATCTGGCCGCTCACCTCTGTTTGAGCGAGAAGATTTCGTCAATACTACCTGCCCGAATTGCGACGGCCCAGCCAAGCGTGAGACTGATACCATGGATACTTTCGTCGATTCCAGCTGGTACTTCTTACGATATCTGGACAGCCAAAACGATAAGGCGGCGTTCGACACAGGACTGGTCAATAAATGGATGCCGCTGGACCATTACATCGGCGGCATAGAGCACGCTATCCTGCATCTGTTATACGCCCGGTTTATCACTAAATTCCTGCACGATTATCACGGCCTGGCGGTCGAAGAGCCGTTCAAACGTTTAACCAACCAAGGTATAATCCTGGGCCCCGACGGCCATAAGATGAGTAAAAGCAAAGGCAATGTGGTCAACCCTGATGAGCAGGTAAACAGCTACGGGGCGGACAGTCTGCGGCTGTATCTGATGTTCATGGGGCCGTACGAGCAAGGCGGACCGTATAATCTGGGCGGTATCGCCGGTACCCGGCGTTTCCTGGACCGGCTGTGGACTCTAGCCGAGGAGTTCTTAGAATCGCCTAAGAGCCCCAACAATTCGAACGATTTGGAGATTACCGCCGCTGTCCATAAGACCATTAAAAACGTCACCCAAGATCTGGAAAAACTGGAATTTAACACGGCCATCGCCGCCATGATGAGCCTGGTGAACGAGCTATATAAATTCAAGGCCAAGCAGCCGATTACACAATCTGAGGGCTGGCGCTTTGCGCTGGAGACTCTGACGCAATTGTTGGCACCACTGGCGCCGCACATTACTGAAGAGCTGTGGCAGAATCTGGGTCACGAAGAGTCAGTGCATATAAGCTCATGGCCGGGCTGGGATGACAAGCTGGTAGCCGAAGAAATTATCACCCTGGCTATCCAGGTTAATGGCAAAGTCCGCGCCGAGATCATAATTGCGGCCGATGTTACCGCTGATGATGCCATCGCCGCTGCCAAAGCTGATGAGAAAATCGCCGCCCAGATATCCGGCAAAGATATCAAGAAAGAAATCTACGTACCCGGCCGTTTAGTCAGTTTAGTTGTTGTTTAACCCTTGTCAGCTGCTGTAAAACACGCTATAATACGCCCCAAGCTACAAGTTAAATTTAAGGCTTCCAAAAGGAGTTAGTGCTAAGATGGGCAAACCCAAGAAACGAACCAGTTCCCGCCGCACCGGTATGCGCCGCAGCCACCTGCTCGGCAAGCTCGCCAGGCGCGTAAACGCCAAAAGCCCCGTCAAAGTGGGCGCCAAGACCAAACCAAACACCGAAGCCAAAGCTTAAGCTTGCTAGCCAAAACGCTGGGGTATACTAGTTAATAGTGTTCCTCGAAGCAGAAAGATTAACAATATAAAATGAGTGCAAACCGCCACCTTGGACGAATCGTCGCCCTGCAGACTCTTTACGAGCAGGATTTTAGACGTGAGGTAGAAGATCCAGGGCTTGATCTTGAGGATGTCTTAGCGCGCAACATCAGCCGCTACGAAGAGACGATTGAAGATAAAGCCTTTATCGAGAACCTGGTCCGAGGCGTCTCCGGCAAAGAGACCGAACTGGACGCCATAATCCGGCCGGTAGCGCCGGAGTGGCCGATCGAACAGATCGCCCGGATGGACAGGGTTATCCTGCGCATCGGTGTTTACGAACTGCTGTTCGAGGACAGTGTGCCGCCAAAGGTCGTTATCAACGAGGCGGTGGAGCTGGCCAAAGCTTTCGGCGGCGATAATTCCTCGAAGTTCATCAACGGGGTGCTGGGCACCGTGCTGCGGAATCAGGAAGCCGAAACAGCCAAGAAACCAGCCAAAACCACTAAAAAGACAGCCAAAGCTAAGAAGGAATAGAAGTTAATCCATGATGAAAAGGCCTAAGCCTATTTCGGGCTTTAAAAATTTTGTCAAAACCCACCGGCCGGCAATCAGTGAAGTGGTCCGAGAACCGACCGCCGGCGGTATAGTCTATAGGCGCTCCAAACAGGGAGAAGTCGAGATTCTGCTTATCCAGGATTCGAAAGGCCGCTGGACCATACCTAAGGGTCATATCGAAGAGGGCGAGACTGCCCGACAGACCGCCGAGCGTGAAATCCGCGAAGAAACCGGACTGCAGGAAATGAAAGTGCAGGACTGGCTAGGAAAGATTAATTTCCGTTACCGCCGAGCCAACAGCCTGGTTCTGATGACTACCGAAATATTCCTGGTCAGGGCTGAGGGTAACGACAGCGCAGTCAAACCCGAAAAATGGATGACTAGCCTGGGATGGCTGCCGGCCAATGAGGCGCTGGATAAGATCGAATATGAAGATATCGGCAAATTGATACTTTTAGGATTAAAGAAAATCAGAACCCGCAAATAAGGAGAATATAAGTTCAAATGGACATTACCAAATACCAGGATTTCGCCCGCACCAGCCTTGGTGATTTCGGCGATATCAACCTGTTAATTACCGCTTTTACCCATCGGTCTTACTTAAACGAGCACAAGAAGACAGCTTTAGAGCACAATGAACGCCTGGAGTTCCTGGGCGATGCCGTTCTAGAGCTGGTCGTCACCGAATACTTATACACTACCTATAGCGAGCCGGAAGGCATTTTGACCAACTGGCGCAGCGCTTTAGTACGTACCGAGAGTATCAGCGCGGCGGCGGCTCGGGAGGGGTATGAGCCGCTGCTGCGGCTAAGCCGCGGCGAGAAGCGCGGTTCGGAACGGGCCCGCCAGCAGATTCTGGCCAATACTTACGAATCCGTAGTCGGCGCGCTTTATATCGATAAGGGCTACGAAGCCGCCAAAGCCTATATCACCAAAACTTTACTGCCGACATTCGAGGAAATTCTGCGAGCCGGCAGCTGGCTTGACCCTAAGTCTCGTCTGCAGGAACTGGTACAGAATAAGGAAGGCTTCACTCCAATCTATAAAGTTATGAGTGAAGAAGGGCCTGACCACGATAAGGTGTTCGTAATCGGCGTATTCGTCGATAACCAGCTCAAAGGCGAAGGCACCGGCCCAAGTAAGCAAAGCGCCCAGGTAGCCGCTGCCGCCAATGCCTTGAAGCACTATTCGGAGGAAGGTTAGGTTGACAACAGAGGTGCATATCTGTAAAATTACCATGACTGTTAAGGAGAAATTTAACTAGATGCTAGTAATCCGTTTAGCGCGGACCGGCCGGTCTGGCCACGCCCAATTCCGCTTTGTCGTTCAGGACAAACGCTTCAGCCCATCCAGAGGACGGGTTGTTGCTTATCTGGGCAATTATGACCCTCACGCCAAGACTATGACGATTGACGGAGAAAAGGCTAGCCAATACCTAAGCAACGGCGCGCAGCCGTCCGACCGGGTCGCCAGGCTGCTGCAAAAAGAAGGCATCAAACTTCCAGATTGGGTAAAGGTCGCCGAGCCTAAACAGCGGACTACCCGCAATCCGGATAAGCGCCGCAGTACAGCGCCGGCCCAGCCGGAACCTGAAACTCCGGCCGAAGCCCCGGCTGCCGAGGAAACACCGGCCGTGGAGGCGGCTCCAGCTGAGATAGCTGAGCCTCAAGCCGAAGAAACTCCCGCCGGCACTCCCGAGGAGGCTCCATCCGAGCCGTCTGCCGAGCCTGAAGTCCCAGCCGAAGACGCTTAAGCTAAAAATTCTTACATACAGACAGTCAGAACCTACTGATATAATTATTGTTGCAACCTAAAGGAGAGACAGATGGCCAACAGTATCGACCAGCAATTCATTGAATACATCGTAAAATCACTTGTCGGCAATCCTGATGCCGTTAAAATCGATCGCACAATTGACGAAAAGGGGGTGCTTTTAGAGCTGACAGTCGACCCGGAGGACCTTGGCCGCGTAATCGGCAAGCGGGGCGCTACCGCCCAAAGCCTCAGAACCTTATTACGAGCCTTAGGCACTAAGAACGATGCCCGCTACAATCTGAAGATTATCGACGTCGGCGGCCCGCGTCCAGCCCGCCAAAGCGCGGATGACGCCGTTAATGCCGATAAGCCGGCGGCACTGGACCAAACCGCAGACGATGTCGCACCAGTCGATGACAGCCTGGGGTCGTCAGACGTTGAAGATGATGCTGAACCGGAAGTAATTAAAGACGAAGAATCGGATGTAGTATCGCGCACTCGCGCCGAGCTGGCCGATCTAGACGACCTCGACGTTTAAAATACTTAACAAGTTAAGTATTTTTTCAAATGAAGATTCAAATTATCACCTTGTTTCCGGAGATGTTCGGCGGCGTGCTGAATTCCAGCATGCTGTGGAAAGCCCAGAAAGAAAATCTGGTCGAATATAAACTGATAAATCTGCGTGATTACGGTATTGGCCCCCGCAAACAAGTGGATGACACCCCATATGGGGGCGGCGACGGTATGGTGCTGCGGCCGGAGCCGCTGTTTGAAGCAGTCGAGGCCGCTAAGCAGATTGACCCTGATGCTCAGGTGTTATTGATGACGCCGCGCGGCGAATTATTCAGTCAGGAAATGGCCCGCGAGTTCGCCGCCACCGAAGCCGGGTTAATCATTATCTGCGGACATTACGAGGGCTACGATGAACGTATAACCACGCTGGTAGACAAAGAGATATCGGCCGGCAAATATATTCTGACAGGCGGAGAGTTACCTGCGATGGCGGTCACTGATGCGGTCACTAGGCTTATCCCTGGTGTGCTAGGAGGCGAAAACAGCGCTGCCAATGAAAGCTTCAGTTTGGACAGCGAGAAAGAGCACCCCCACTACACCCGGCCGGAAGAGTTCCGCGGACTGCGCGTGCCAGACGTGCTTCTAAGCGGACACCACGCAGAGATTGAAAAATGGCGCAAAGAAAATCAAAAATAAGTCCGTTTAGTGCTATTATAAAATCAGAAATAATAAAAGCGAGGGGAAATATGAGGTCATTGACTGACTATCGTGCGAACTGGGGTGGAACAAACGAGAGGGTCGAACTGCGGCAGACTCACTGGAACATCTTAGCCATACCGGCGATCGTGTTGGCGGTGATGGCGGTTCTGCAAATCGTAAGCTATGGGAAATTTAAAGATTGGCTGGATAGCATCCGGGTCGGATGGCCGGGCGTAGTCGCGGTTGTGCTGATCATAGCCGAATTGTGGGGTGCCGCCAGCCTGCTGCAGCTGAATTGGAATCGGATGGTACGTTTCGTCGGCCTGACTCTCGCAGTTCTGGTCAGCGGCTTCTGGTTCATCGAAAATCTACAGCTGGCAGCCAATGGCGGTGCCGGGCAGCTGCCTAATAGCGGTTTCTTCGGCAAGTATCTCACCCAGTCGCCTGGATGGTGGACAATCTTGGAAGTTTCCATCTTATTGTTCTGGGTGATTTATGCGGCCGAGCTGCTCAAGTGGCGCCCAAACGAACGCTAAGCAGAGTTTGAGTTAAAGATAAAAGGCCGGTTTTAAGCCGGTCTTTTAGATTCTGGATGACGGCGCGATATAATAGATATATAGAAGGAGGGAAGTATGAGTTTTACTTTGCCGGATTTAAGTTATTCGTTCGACGCGCTCGAGCCTTATATCGATGCGAAGACAATGGAGATCCATCACGATAAACACCACGCCGCTTACGTCGATAAATTAAACGACGCCCTCAAGGGGCATGAAGATCTGCAGAAGATGGATATAGTAGAGCTGATCACTAATCTTGATAAGGTTCCGGAGGATATCCGGACTGCCGTACGTAATAACGGCGGCGGGCATGCTAATCACAGTTTCTTCTGGATGATTTTATCGCCTAAGGGCGGCGGCCAACCGAGCGGTGAGCTGGCTTCGGCTATTACCGCTACGTTCGGCAGCACTGAAGATTTTAAAACAAAATTCAAAGAGGCGGCTGTCGGCCGCTTCGGCAGTGGCTGGGCATGGCTGTGCTATCAAGATGGTAAGCTGCATATCTGCACCACGCCGAACCAGGACAGCACGGTCATGGAAGATAAGGACCATGCCCCGATACTGGGCCTGGATGTCTGGGAGCACGCCTACTATCTTAAGTATCAGAATAAACGGCCGGATTATGTGGACGCCTGGTGGAATGTGGTCGACTGGAATAAAGCCGACAGATTCTACGGTATGCTCACCAAGTAAAATCAGCCTAGGATATTAACCGCGCGGGCTGTAACCAGCACTACGGTTACCAGCGAGACGATCGCCTGCAGGCTCATCAGCAGCTTGGTGAAATGAGTCAGCGGCATAGTGTCCGTAGGGCTGAAAGCCGTGGCATTAGTCAGCGAGGTGTAAAGATAGTCAAAGAATAGCGGATTCCAGCTGGCTGTATTGCCTTGAGGGAATTGGAAATGCCGTTTGTTTTTATCGTGGCGGCCGATCAGACCGGGGCTGTCCAACTCCCAATACCAAAGACCGAACACGATAATGTTGGTCAGGAAAATCGCCAAAGCGCCGGTCAGCAGGCTTTTGCCTGGCAGGTCGGTATTGTGTATCAAGGCATTGACCAGAAGTGCGAGTTCGCCGGCGTTGGCCATTGAAACGATTCCAATAAGTAAAGTGGATATAGTGGTATGCGATGTGGCTTTGCCGATGTGGCGCCTGGGAGCGGTAAAGGCTATTCCAAAAATTAATAGCAGCAGGAGGATGGCTACCAGGTATTTCGGTCCGATACGTAACCTGTCGGAGATGGTCAGCTGCAGGCCGGCGGCTGCTAGTAATGTGAGTTCGGCGATCCAGAGTTCCTTACGGTCAATCGGAAGCATAAGCAGAGTATACCCCCTTGCTGGCATTTATGGCGAGAGCTGGGTATAATAACAGGGGTCGTTTTATATTAATAAAATCGATGGGGAGTGGCCAAGCGGTAAGGCACCAGGTTCTGGTCCTGGCATTCGGGGGTTCGAATCCCTCCTCCCCAGCCAAGGCCGGGAAATGGGTCGTAAGACCCGTTTACCGGCCTTGTTTATTTGCTGGACTGCTAGTTAGCCGCGCGACGGCGGGTGTAGGCTAGGTGGCCGACTGTGCCCAAGACCGCGCTTATGCCGCCCAGGCCTAACGCGTCACCAGGGCCGGTGTTCGGCAGAACCGCGGTAGTTGCCGGAGTTGCAGTCGCGGCCGGCGCAGCGGCGGGCGCAGGCGCCGCGGGCTGGGTGACATTGACTGTCTGGCTTTGTGATTGAGTCTGGGTCTGGGATTGTACCGGGGCCGGCGGCTGAGTGGCAGTCGGCCTGACTGTAGTCGCAGCCTTCACTTTTTTAGTGACTGGCGTGACAGGTGTAGCTTTTACAGGGTTTCCGCAGCTGGCGATGATTGCGAAAGAAAATTTTCCATCGTTCATCACCACGAAGGACGGCAGGGAATTCGATTGGAATGACACGCTTGGCGGACGGGAATAAAAAGTCGTACTTCCGTTTGAAACTTTCGTGCTGCCAGGCATGAATTGACGTCCCGCAGTCATGGCGTTCGTAGCGACTAAGCATAGGTTTGGGTTGTCCCGTACGGCTTGCTGATCATGACTGCTCAGAGTAGAAGTATCGACATCGGGACACAGCCCTGAGCTCCGGTGTATCCACACGTTATTATTACTTGTCACGACGCCATCGACAGCTGAGCCAGACAGGTTATTGATATCCTGGGATGTTATCCCGAAACTTGAATAAATATCAGCGACTCCGCTGCCCTGATAAGCCGACATAGCGTTAGCGGTATTCGTCAAACCGCAATTTATCACGGCATTGGCATCGCAATCCTGTGGCGAATCGATTGATAGGGCCAGGCCGCGTCCCGGTAAGGCCACCACTCCGAACAATAACGCGATAAAAATAAGTCGTTTCACAATAAACCTCCTATCAACTCAAGATTAGACTAAGCTATAATTTTTTCTGCGAAATCGCTTACACACCGTTCCGCCGGGTGAAAACTGGTATAATTATGCTTAAGCATGAGCAAAAAACAGAAATTTGTTCTGGGAGCTGTGTTGGCCGCCGCGCTGCTGGCCACTATCATCCATTACTTATTCACCGCTAACATCCCGGTGCTCCAGCCAGCCGGCGTCATCGGACAGAAAGAGAAGCACCTGATGATTCTAGCCATACTGCTGTGTCTCATAGTCGTATTGCCGGTTTTCACTATGACTATCTTTATCGCCTGGAAATACCGAGAGAGTAACCATAAGGCCAAATACAATCCTGAGTGGGACCATAGCCGGCTGTTCGAAACGGTCTGGTGGGCGATCCCGTTTATCATCATCGGTATTTTATCGGTAGTGGCCTGGAGAAGTTCCCACGACCTGGACCCTTTCAAAGCCTTGGCCGCACCCGGCGTGAAGCCGCTGAATATCCAGGTAGTCTCGCTGGATTGGAAATGGCTTTTTATCTATCCTGACCAGCATGTCGCCAGTGTCAATCGAGTCGAATTCCCGGTTAATACGCCAATTAATTTTGAACTGACATCCGATTCGGTGATGAATTCGTTCTGGGTGCCGGCGCTGGGCGGCCAGATTTACACAATGCCGGGGATGAGTACTCAGCTGCACCTTATGTCCGACAGACTAGGCAGTTATAACGGCTCGTCGGCTAATATCAGCGGTAACGGCTTTGCCGGTATGACATTTACGGCCGTGTCCGCCACTGGCGAAAATTTTGGCCGTTGGATCAAGACTGCTAAAAACTCAAGTAAGAGTTTAGATACAGTGGCATATCAGGCGCTGGCCGAACCAAGCCACGACAATCAGGTGAGCTACTACTCATCACCGCAGCCCGGACTTTTCGAGAATGTCGTAATGAAGTATATGATGCCGGAGATGTCCGGCAGCCTGCCGCCGAGCCATATGATGGACGGCATGCCGGGAATGGCGGGAATGTGATGAATAGCTTCGCGAGCCTCCTGGGCAAGCTCGATATCCACGCCCTGCCGCATGACAAGATTACCCAAGGCGGGGCCGCCAGCCTGGTGCTTGGAATGGTCGCCGTAGTGGTCCTGCTGACTTACTTTAAACGCTGGAAGTGGCTGTACCGGGAATGGCTGACTACGGTCGATCCTAAGAAAATCGGCATCATGTACATAGTAGTCGCCCTGCTGATGCTGCTGCGCGGCGGCGCCGACGCACTGATGATGCGGGCCCAGCAGGCTACGTCGGTCGGCGCGGCGCACGGCGTACTTAGCTCTGATACTTTCCAACAGGTATTCTCGGCTCATGGCACCATCATGATTTTCTTTGTGGGTATGGGTTTGATGTTCGGGCTGTTCAACCTTATCGTACCCCTGCAGATCGGTTCGCGGGACGTGGCATTTCCGGTACTGAACGCCACTAGTTTTTGGCTATACGCCGCCGGTATGGCGCTGGTCAACTTATCACTGGTCGTAGGTGAATTCTCGGCCGCTGGCTGGCTGGCCTATCCGCCATTGTCTGAGCTGAAGTATAGTCCGGGCGTAGGTGTAGATTACTGGATATGGAGCCTGCAGATCGCCGGTATCGGCAGTCTGATGAGCGGTATCAATTTTTTCGTGACGATCGTAAAGATGCGCTGCAAAGGAATGGACCTGATGAAGATGCCCCTGTTTTGCTGGAGTGTACTGACTACTTCAGTCATGATCATGTTCGCTTTCCCGATACTGACGGTAACGCTCACACTGCTGGCTCTGGATCGCACCCTTGGGATGCATTTCTTCACGGCTGGCGCTGGCGGCAACGCAATGATGTATGTGAACCTTATCTGGGCCTGGGGGCACCCGGAAGTATACATCCTGGTCCTGCCGGCCTTCGGCGTTTATTCGGAAATCGTCGCCACTTTTTCCCGCAAATCACTGTTCGGCTATAAATCGATGGTCGGGGCGCTGGCGGCTATCGCTATCCTGTCTTTTACGGTCTGGCTGCATCACTTCTTTACGATGGGCGCCGGCGCCGACGTGAACGCTTTCTTTGGCATCATGACGATGCTGATCGCTGTACCCACGGGAGTTAAGATATTCAACTGGCTGTTCACTATGTATCAGGGCCGGATTCACTTCGCTTCGCCGATGATCTGGTTTATGGGGTTTGTATTCTTATTCACTTTAGGCGGAGTCGCCGGGGTGATGATGGCGGTGCCGCCGATAGATTTCCAGGTCCATAACAGCTTGTTCTTAGTCGCCCATTTCCATACGATGATAATCAGCGGTGTGATATTCGGCTACCTGGCAGGTATAACCTACTGGTTCCCTAAGTTTTTCGGTTTCAAGCTTAACGAGCGGCTAGGCAAATACGCCGCCTGGTGCTGGATTGTCGGTTTTATCCTAGCGTTCGGACCGCTTTATATACTAGGACTGATGGGAGCTACCAGGCGGCTGGACCATTACAGCGCGGCGATGGGTTGGCAGCAGCTGTTTATCGTGGCGGGCATCGGCGTGCTGATTATCGGCCTAGGTGTCTTTTTCCAGCTCTTGCAGTTCGGGGTCAGTATTTGGCAGCGTAAGGCTAGATTGGACTACGCGCCGGACCCCTGGCGGGGCCGCACCCTGGAATGGGCTACGCCGTCACCGGTGCCGGTTTACAATTTTGCCAAATTACCAGAGGTCAGCGGCCGCGACGCTTTTTGGGCTATGAAGCAAACCAAACAGGCGGCCGCGGATAAAGATTTTATGGATATCCGGCTGCCTAAAAACACGCCGGCCGGCCTGCTGGTCGCCGGTTTCGCATTTGCCGCCGGGTTTGGAATTATCTGGCACATCTGGGCTCTATTGGTAATCGGCGGGCTGGGAGTCCTATCATCTATAATAATCCGCTCAACCGCCGAGCGTACCGAATATACGATTCCAGCCAAGCAAGTAGAGCGAATAGAGACCGAAGCCCGCGCCAGGGAGAGCTACGCTTAAGATATGGAAGAATCAGCCGTGGTCCGGCCCCCGAGCTTAAAAGAAGAGCGGCAAGAAGCTGACTCTAAGACGATTTTCGGTTTCTGGGTATATATAATGACCGACTGCGTGCTGTTTGCCAGCCTGTTCGCTACCTATGCCGTTCTGCACAACAATACTGTTGGCGGCCCTGGCGGCAAGGAGCTATTCAGCCTGCATTATGCATTAACCGAGACACTGCTGCTGCTGACCAGCAGCAGCAGCGCGC
>Ga0207674_10005354_pt1 | contig 15262 bp, 17 predicted proteins | sample KBSCornC72_FD_184303 | JGI IMG/M metagenome (GOLD analysis project Ga0207674, IMG submission 184303) | Corn rhizosphere microbial communities from Kellogg Biological Station, Michigan, USA - KBS Corn C7-2 (SPAdes) (version 2) | ecosystem: Host-associated > Plants > Roots > Rhizosphere > Soil ... | reverse complement strand
CTCGACTTGCGCCGAAAGATAGTCGAGCGTGACATCCTCGATCCGGCCGATGATCTCACCGAACATGGCTGGGTCGGCATAGGCCAGCCGCCGCGCCTCAGCCTGCTCGCGACTTCCTTGCCCGGCAACCATGTACGTCGCCACAGTCCAGGGGCTGCCCGCGAAACCAATCAGAGTCTTGTCCGCCGGTAACGCCGCTTTGACCTTGCCGACTGTCTCGTAGATTGGATCGAGACGCGCTGGATAACTGGTCAGCTGGTCAAGCGCGCCGCTCACCAGTGGCGGAGTGAGGCGCGGACCTTCACCAGTGACGAAGCTCAAATTCTGGCCGATCGCGAACGGCACGATCAGGATGTCGGAAAAGAGGATCGCGGCATCGAGCCCAGGGAAACGCTTGAGCGGCTGGAGCGTGATCTCGGCCGCTGCGTCGCTGTCGTACACGAGGTCTATGAAACTGCCCTTCTCCTCGCGCAGCTGGCGATATTCGGGAAGGTAGCGCCCCGCCTGACGCATCAACCACATTGGCGGAGGGTCACGCCGCTCACCGCGAAGCACTGCCAGCAAGGGCTTATTGGCCTGCGTGTTCGAACGGTCGGCAGGCTTCGGGGCCACCCTTCTTCACTCCCTTATATATAATTGAATCTAAGATTGATGATGTAGTTGGTCGCTGGAGAGCGGGGTTTAGGCAGGCTTTCCGGAGTTGCCAACAAGTGTCCCGGATGCGCTCCCCTATGAAGATTGGCGAGTCGCGGCGATTCCATCCCATGATTCACAGTCTGGGGATTGATTCTGTCCCCGGGGATGAATCTTGGAGCAGCTATTGCGCGGATCGGCTGAACTCAGTGGTTGAGGACGTCCCCAGGCGCGCGCTAGCGTTCACACGCCTCTTTTCCACAAGGTTGTTCTTTGGCCCTGATCCTTGCCTCGACCAGTGCAATCCGACGCCACATATTGGATGCGGCGGGCGTCGCATATCGAGCAGTAAAGCCCGATGTGGATGAAGATTCCGTCAAGGCAAGATTGAATGATGCCGCGGAAATCGCTTCCGACCTCGCGGCTGCCAAGGCCTGCAGCATCGGCGGCGATGATTGGGTGATCGGTAGCGACAGTGTCGTCAGCGCCGGCGGTCGCCTGTTCGACAAGCCGCGCGGCCGTGAAGAGGCCGCGGAGCATCTGCGCTTCTTCTCGGGGAAGACGATGCTGCTCACCAGCGCGGTGGCACTTGCCCGCGGCGGAAAGCTTGACTGGCGCCACGTCGAGACCGCGCGATTGGAGGTACGGAGGCTCTCGCAAGGATTCATCGCCGACTATCTCGATGCCGAATGGCCGCAGGTGGGCTACACTGTCGGCGTGTTCCGGCTGGAGGCGCGCGGGGTGCAATTGTTCGATCGCATCGAAGGTGACCATTTTACCATCCTTGGTTTGCCGCTGATCCCCTTGCTCGGTGCGCTGCGCCAACGCGGGTTTCTGCTCGCATGATCATGATCGCGCTCACCGGGTCGATCGGCATGGGCAAGTCGACGGTGGCGAAGATGTTCGAACGCGCGGGCGTGCCGGTGTTCGACGCGGACGCGGTTGTCCGGCAGCTTCAGGGATCGGGCGGCAGTCTCGTCGAAAAGATCGGTGAGCTGTTCCCGGGTTGCGTGCGTTGCGGCACGCTCGACCGTGATTGTCTGGCGGAGATCGTGCTTGCCGATCGTGAGAAGCTCGCGCTGTTGGAGGGCATCGTCCACCCTGCAGTGCGCGAAGCGCGGCAAGCGTTCATTGCTCGGCACTCAAATTCTCGCGCTCTCCTGTTCGAAATCCCTCTGCTGTTCGAGACGGGCGGCGAGAAGGACTTCGACAAAGTCGTGGTTGTGTCAGCGCCGCTCGAGGTTCAGCTCGGGCGCGTCCTTGAGCGGCCAGCAATGAGCATCGACAAGCTGCAATCCATTCTCGCGCGGCAAATGCCCGACGATGAGAAGCGCGCTCGCGCCGACTTCGTGGTCGATACTGGCACCGACCTATCCACAACTGAAAGCCAGGTGCGCGACATTCTGGCTTGTCTGGGAGTCGGCGACCCCCGATAGTTTTGCCGATGCGCGAGATCGTCTTTGACACTGAAACCACGGGGTTGAACCCGGCCGGCGGCGACCGCATGGTCGAGATCGGCTGCGTGGAAATCTACAATCGCGTCGAGACCGGCCGCCACTTCCACGCTTATTTCAATCCCGAGCGCGACATGCCCTTCGAAGCTCAGGAGGTGCATGGCCTCAGCAACCTCTTCCTGTCGGACAAGCCGCGCTTTGCTGAGAAGGCCGGGGAGCTCCTCGACTTCATCGAGGATTCGCCGCTCGTCGCGCACAATGCGAGCTTCGACTTCGGTTTTCTCAACCATGAGCTGGAGCGCTGCGGTCGGCCGAGCGTCTCGATGCACCGGATGGTCGATACACTGCAGCTCGCGCGCTCGAAACATCCCGGCGCCAAGCACAGTCTGGACGCACTGTGCATGCGCTTCGGGATCGACCGCAGCCACCGGGTGAAGCATGGCGCGCTGCTCGATGCGCAGCTGCTTGCTCAAGTCTATGTCGAGCTAACTGGCGGGCGCCAGATCGGGCTCGGGCTCGTTGCCGACGCCGGCACCGTTTCAATTCAGCAATCGGCGCGGCCTGTCACGATCCGTGAACCCCGCCCGCCGCGGCCGCATTCGGCGCTCACGGAGGAACTCGAACGGCACCGCGCGTTTATTGCAAAGCTGGTCAACCCGCTTTGGGAACGCTTCGCGGCTACCCACTAGGCGCTGGTTGACGCGGGGTTCGGCGCGGTCCTAAGCGCCTCCCAGATCTAAAGGAGCCGGCAAAGTGGACGTACGGGTCGCGGGTCATCAGGTCGATACCGGCGAGTCGCTGCGCGAGCATGCACAGCGGCGAGTCGCGGAAATTACCGAGAAATATTTCTCGCGCTCGGTGGGAGCCAATGTCACCTTCGGCCGGGGCCCCAACAACGATTACACCTGTGACATCGTCGCGCCTGTCGTCCAGGGAGTGGTGCTCAAGGCGTCCTATAGCGCGCGCGAAGCACAGATGGCGTTTAACGGTGCCGCCGACCGGATCGAGAAGCAGCTCCGCCGCTACACCAACCGGCTGAAGGAACATAAGATCGACGAAGCTGCCCAGGCATATGTCGAAAACGCCGCTTACACGATCTTCTCCGGCAATCGCGAGGGTGAGCAGCAGCAGACGAACTTTCCGGCGATCGTCGCCGAAACGCGTGTCGACATTCCCGAATCCAGCGTTTCGGATGCGGTGATGCTGATGGACCTGCGCAACACTCCCGCCTTGATGTTCAAGAATAGCGCAACCGGCGAGCTCAACATGATCTACCGCCGTGAAGACGGAAATATCGGCTGGGTTGAGCCGCACACCGACTGAGCCCATCTGAACCAAGCGGCCAAGGTGCGACCGGTCGCACCAGTGACGAGTATCGCCTCTATGCATCTTGCCGATTTTCTCGATACCGACGCGATCAAAACTGCGCTTCCGGGTGGTAACAAACGCTCGCTGATGAAGCAGCTGGCGGAGCTTGCCGCGCAGCGGCTCGGACTCGATTCGAGCACGATTCTCGCAGGGCTCAACGAGCGCGAGCAACTGGGCTCTACGGGGTTCGGGCAGGGCGTTGCGATCCCGCATGCGAAGGTCGAGGGACTCGACCGGATCTATGGCCTGTTCGCCCGGTTGGGTGAGCCGGTCGACTATAAGGCGATCGACGGCCGTCCGGTCGACTTGGTCTTTCTTTTACTCTCGCCGCCCGACGCCGGCGCCGAGCATTTGAAGGCTTTGGCGGCGATCAGCCGGGTGACGCGTGACGCGGCGACGCTCGAGCGGCTGCGCGGGGCCAGAAGTCGCGATGCGCTCGCCGCTTTGCTGATGGGCGCCGACGAACTGGACGCCGCCTGAGCAACGATCGCCTCCCGACGCATGTCGAAGTCGCCGGAATCCTCCGGCGCGTAGCTGCGGACGGTGGTTTCGCTACAGTAATGAGGAAAGGCGATCCAGAGCGCGGTTCGCTCTTGCTGTTTGTGAGCAGCCGCGGCGCGCACGTGGCCGCATTTGAGCGCGTTCTGAAGCTCGACGGCAGGTATCAATGGCAGCGGGTCGGCCCGGCCGAATCAGCCGGTTCCGCAGAAATCGCCGATTTCCTCGCCCGCCGGGCACGCTTCGACGAGGATTTATGGGCGCTGGAACTGGATATCGCGGACGCCGAACGGTTCATCGCTGAAACGACCGCCGCGGGTTGACCCGTCCGTTCGCCCGGGGGAAACCCTAATCAACAGCAAGAGCGGGGGGCATTTCTCGGCGGCAAATGTCGAAAATGCCACGCGAGACGGGGAATCACCACGGGTGCCTGCGTAAGTAATCGCAAGTAAAACGGCACACCATTCGGGCGTTTCACCGCAGATTTTACGGTTAGAATGTTGGCTTCTTTTCGCTCGGCGCTGCTGATGATTGCTGCGCTTACCGCGACGATTATTGCTCCAGCCCAGGCTGGACCTACCGCTGAACCGCTGGTTTCTGCGGCTAGCGAGTCCCTTCCAAGGGTCGCTGTTCCCGATTTGCTCGACCCACAGGGTGAGCCCACTTTGTCCCAGCCGGCGGACGCGCAATCTCAGACCGACTCCGACGTGACTGAGCAAGCGGCGGTCAAGCCGAGCGGCGACCTCGCGTCGATGGTCGCGCAGCTGCGCGGGCCCGAAGCGGGCAGTCGCGAGCTCGAGTGTCTCGCCACGGGTGTTTACTTCGAGGCCAAGAGCGAGCCGCTCGCCGGCCAGCTGGCCGTTGGCCAGGTAATCGCCAACCGCGCGCAGAGCGGCGGCCGTTTCCCGGACAGCTATTGCGGTGTGCTGTTTCAGCGCGGGCAATTCTCCTTCGTCCACGGCCGGACGCTGCCCACTGTTCCGCGGTCGAACAAACAATGGCAGACCGCCGTTGCGATCGCCAAGATTGTCGACCAGGGGTTGAAAGAATCATCGGTCGGCGACGCGCTGTTCTTCCACGCACGTTATGTATCGCCGGGCTGGCGGATGAAGCGGATCGCATCGATCGGAAACCACGTCTTCTTCCGTTAATCGACAAAAATTCCAGGAATTGCGGGCGGGCGTCGGCTCGCCCGCTTTCTTTTTGGCCACGGTTTGTTCTACATGAGTCATGGCCACAACTGCCGAGTCTCTCTGCTTCACCGATGCTCCTCCCATTGCTGCGGACGTCGCCCGCGGGGTGACTCGCCTTTTCTGCCGCCAGGATCTGTTTGCGGCATGCGAGATGCCGCTACCCAACGGCCGACGCGCCGACCTGATGGCGATCGACGGCAAGGGCGGTTTCACCATCGTCGAGATCAAAGTCGCCAAGGCCGATCTCCTCGGCGACGGCAAGTGGACCGACTATCTCGATTATTGCGACCGCTTCTTCTGGGCAGTGCCGCCGCATCTTGCGCGAATCCTCGAGGAGGAACGCTATCTGCCTAATGAAGCGGGACTGATTGTTGCCGATCGCTACGACGCCGCGATCGTCCGCGAAGCCGCGCATCGGCCGCTTGCGCCGGCGCGCCGCAAATCGGAGTTGCTGAGGTTTGCGCGCCGGACCGCGCGGAGACTGGCAACGCAGTTGGATCCGTCGCTCGGCGACTTTACTTAGCGGCCGCAGTTTTTGGTTTCTTGTCCTCAATCAGCTTGAGAATGTCGCGAGCGCGGGTGTCGCGCGTCGCATAGTCGCGGGCCGAATAGCCCGCTGCATGATCGGTTCGGTCGGGGTTGGCACCTGCGTTGAGGAGGAGGCGCACAATCGCCGTCTGCCGCTGTTGCACGGCGATGATGAGCGGAGTTTCGCCCATTCTGTTCGGAGTATCGATCTTGGCGCCAAGCGCGAGCAGCCAGTCAATCGCATTCTCGAAGCCGACGCGGGTCGCGGCGATCAGCGGCGTGTCACCGCCTTTGCCGGCAAGGTTGGGATCGGCGCCCTTGTTCAGCAGAAAGCCCGTCCATTGCTCGTCGCCACGGCCGATCGCGAGGATCAGCGCGGTGTTCCCGTCGCCGTCCTTGGTATTGATGATCCCATTGGGGTGGGCCGAAAGAACCTCGAGCGCTTTGTCGCCGTCGCTCTTCTTGACCGCTTCGACGAACTCATAGCCAGGCGTTACGAACGACTGCGCCGCTGCCGGAGCCGCAACGAGAACTGCAGCGACGATCAAAGCAAAACCTAGCTGTTTCACGACCTTATGCCCCCAACGCCCGCTTGATTGCTTGGCGATAGCAGAGCAAGGCTCGACTTCAAATGAACGGCCGCACACCATTTTGGGAAAAACCGCTCCCCGAGCTCAACCGCGGCGAGTGGGAAGCGCTGTGTGACGGCTGCGGCCGCTGCTGCCTGCACAAGCTGGAGGACGAAGAGACTGGGCTGCTCTACCCGACCAACGTCGCGTGCAAATTGCTCGATCGGCGCAACGGGCGCTGTCTCGATTACAAGAATCGAAAGCGACTCGTCGAAGATTGCGTGAAGCTCGACCCCAAGAATCTCGGCGGCCTGGACTGGCTTCCGGACACGTGCGCCTATCGCCTGCGCGCGGCCGGCGAGCCGCTCCGGGAGTGGCATTATCTGATCTCCGGCAGCCGCGAGACGGTTCACGAAGCGGGTCACTCAACGCGCGGTTGGACGGTCAGCGAGGATGACGCCGGAGATCTCGAATATCATGTGGTCGAGCGCCCGCTCTGAAGCAGCGCTGGAGGCGGCGCTTCCGGTACCGATAGAGATTCGCCGATTGCGTACGGCGAAGCGGCTGCGCTTGCGGTTCGATGAAGCGAGCGGCACTCTGTTGCTGACCTGCCCGTGGCGAACGAGCCGGCGTGCGGCGCTCGACTGGGCGCTCGATCAGCGCAACTGGATCGAAGCGCAGCTGGCCCGGGCGGAGCCGAATGAGCCGTTTGAGCCGGGCGCGATCGTCCCGATCGAAGGCGAAGATATCCGGATCGCCTGGGATGCCACTGCACCGCGAACACCGCAACTTCGCGACGGAGAGCTGCGGGTCGGCGGTGCGGAAGAAGGCATTGCCCGCAGGGTCGAGCTGTTTCTCAAGCGCCGTGCGCTCGACACCATCTCTCGCGAAGTCAGCGAATTTGCCGCGGCGGTTGGGGTTTCTGCGACGGCCGTCAGCGTCGGAGATGCGGGTTCCCGCTGGGGCAGTTGCTCGTCGCGCGGGCGGATCCGCCTCAGCTGGCGCCTGATACTCGCGCCGCCGAACGTGCGCCGCTACGTGGTCGCCCATGAGGTTGCCCACCTCGTTCACCTGGATCACAGCACCAAGTTCAAGGCGCTCGAAGCACGGTTATTCGGACCGGGACTCGCCGAAGCGAAAGCGACTCTACGCCGTGTTGGGCCGCGGCTGCGGAGGCTCGGGCGGAGGCGTTGATTCAGGCTCGCGCTGCGCCGGAGCGGGCTGGCGCGGCTGCTGCGGCGGGAAGGCCTGATCGAGCTCCTGTTGAGTCGGCTCACCGGTGCCGTCCGGCCGCACCATCGGCTGGGGGGGAACTCCCTGATCGGTCGGAGGCGGAGTGCCGAGCGGCATTCCATTCTCGTCGACCATTGGCACCATAGCGTTAGCGTCGAGCGCCTGGTCGCCGTAGATCTCCTCCTCCGGGGTCAGCTGCCAGTCGGGCATGGGCACTTGGGTTTCGAACTGCTCGACCGGCCGCCGCGCGACTGCAACCGTCATGAAATCGTGGAAAGCGCGCGCTGGCGCGGTGCCGCCCTGGAGACCGCCGACACGCCGGGCATCGTCGCGGCCCATCCACACGCCGGTCGTCAGCCCGCTCGAAAAGCCGATGAACCAGCCATCCTTGTTGGAGCTGGTGGTGCCAGTCTTGCCCGCGACCGGGCGGCCGATCTGCGCTGCTCGGCCTGTCCCGGAAAGCACAGCCGATTGCAAGAGGTCGGTCATCTCAGCGGCAACCCAAGGCGCGACGAGCACGCGCTCCTCATCACCATCATGCTGGTACAGCATGCGCCCATCGGCGGTGACCACTCGGCGGATACCGTAGGGCGTCACCGCGACACCCTTGTTCGCAACCGACGCGAAGGCGCGGGTCATGTCGAGCAGGCGAACGTCGCTGGTTCCGAGCACCATCGAGGGATAGGTCGAGATCTGGCTCGTGATTCCGAACCGGCGCGCCATGTCAGCAATCGTCGAGAAACCGACCTGCGCGCCGATCTTGGCACTGATGGTGTTGATCGACCGCGAGAAGGCTTCGCGAAGGGTCACTGGACCGAGGTTGGTGCGGGTCGAGTTGCGCGGCGTCCAGCCGTCGATCGTCACTGGCTCGTCAACGATCGTGTCGGTCGGCTTCATGCCCGATTCGAGCGCACTCAGATACACGAACAGCTTGAATGCCGAGCCCGGCTGGCGCTGCGCCTGCGTGGCGCGATTGTAGATCGATGAGACATAATCTTTCCCACCGACCATGGCCCGCACCGCTCCGTCGCGATCCATCGCAACGAGCGCGCCCTGAGTTCCGTCGGGCGCGTTTGCGCGGATCGCCTTATCGGCCATCGTCTGCATTCCCGGGTCAAGCGTAGTCCAGACGTCGATCGGCTCATTGGTCTGATCGATCAAATTGTCGAGCTGGGGCAGCGCCCAATCAGTGAAATAACGGACGCTATTCTGGTTGGTGGGCTGCTGAATGCGGACCTGCGCTGGATCGACTGAGCCCGCGGTGGACGCATCGATGAAGCCGTTTTTGACCATCGTCTGCAGCACCACTCCCGACCGTGATCGCGCGGCCTCCACGTCCGCGGTCGGCGAATAGTTGGACGGAGCCTTGACGAGGCCGGCGAGGATGGCCGCTTCGCCTAGGCTTAAATGGTCGGCGCCATGGCCGAAGAATTTCCGCGAGGCGCCGTCGATTCCATATGCGCCACCCCCGAAATATTGGCGATTGAGGTAGAGCTCGAGGATCTGATCCTTGCTGAACTTGCGCTCTAGCGCCAGGGCGAGAATCGCTTCCTTGGCCTTACGTACATAATCTCGCTTGTTGGTCAGGAAGATGTTGCGCGCCAGCTGCTGCGTAATTGTGGAGGTGGCGCGCACCCGATGGCCTTCGATGAGGGCGGAGCCTACCGCGCGGACCAGGCCAATCGGATCGACGCCCACATGATATCTGAAGCGCCGGTCCTCGGTCGAGATCAGGGCTGCACGCATTTCAGGTGGGATCTCATCGTAGGGCAGCCAGCGCCCGAAGCTTGGCCCGAGCGAGACCAGGACCTGACCATTGGCGGCGCGAACGCGGATCATCTGTCCAAGATCGTTGCGCTTGGTGAGGTCGGCGTAGCTCGGTAGGTAAGCGGTCGCGACCGCGACTGCCACGATGAGCGCAAGAAGTGAAAGCAGCGCCGCATAAGCGATGCCTTTGACGATGCCCATGAAGGAGGAGCGTCCTTTGGTGGCGGGTGCGGAGCGGGCCATTCAGAAAGGTGGGATAGAAAGCTGTTCGTGCCGCGACAATAGGTTCGGTCCAAGGTTACTCTCGTCTTAACCCTGTCTTAGCCTGTCGCGGCCTAGAGGCGAGGCCATGTGCGGCCTCAAGCATCGCGCCCTGCTGATCGCGGGACTTGCCGCGGCGGCGGCGATCTCGTCGCCGGCGGGCGCGCAATGTCGCCTGTGCAATCAGCCCACGGCCGATCGTCCCGAAGACAAGCCGGACGGCGACGTCGAGCTGCAAGTCGAGACCGATCTAAGCTTCGATCGCCTGATCATCTCGGGCTCGGGCGGCGGCGCTGCGACCATTCGGCCTGATGGCGCGAAAAGCGTGGAGGGTTCGGTTGCCGAAATCAGCCCGCGAGCGATGGTCGGCACCGTCCTGGTCCATGGCGAGGCGAACCGCCTGGTCCGCGTCGACCTGCCACGCCGGATCGAGCTTTATTCGATGGGCGGCAGCCGAATTACGCTCGACGACGTCGTCACGGATCTCAAGGGACCACCCCGCCTCGACGCTGCGGGAAACCTCAGCTTCCGCTTCGGCGGCCGGCTCATCGTCAGCGGCGACACCGACGGCCAGTATCGCGGCGAGTTGCCGATCACGGTCGAATATCTGTGAAATCCTCCGATCCGGAGGAATTCCTAAGGCCGCGTTTACCATGAGCCTGAGGGAAGCCGTAAGCGCTTCTGGTTAATGCGGCGGTCACGGTAACCGCGCCGCTCGGGGCAAGGTCGTCGTTGAAGTGGGGCCGACATGAATAGATTTCTCGCGCCTTTCGGTGCGGTTGTGCTGCTGGCGTTGACCAGCACGCCCGCCGTGGCGGTAAGTCCTTCGTCGCAGGCCAATGCGACGGCCAAAATCTACAAGCCGCTGACCATTTCGAAGACGCAGGACCTCAACTTCGGAACGATCGTGCTCGCTGGCACGAGCTTCTCGAACGAGACGGTGACGGTCAGCACGACCGGAAATGTTACGTGCGGAAGTGGTTCGGGCAATTTGAGCTGCGGCGGCACTCCGACCGCGGCAACCTTCCACCTCGTAGGTTCCAACAACGCCAATGTGACGGTGAATTCGCCGACCTTCAGCCTCGGCGGCCCTGGTACGCTGTCGGTCACTCCAAGCTCAACCACGCAGACGCTGAATCTCGGCACGGGCGGACAGAATACGGGTATCGACGTGTCGCTCGGCGCTTCGATCACCTTGTCCTCGTCGACCACCCAAGGCGTCTACACCGGCACGTGGACGGTCATTGCCGATTACCAATGAACAACGCGAATAGCGGTCGCGGCCGCTGAGTGGGGGAGGGGCTGCCGTCAGGCGGCCCCTTTTTCATTGTCAGTGCATCTTTGTGAACAGTCGCCCCATGGTTGACCGAATATCAACCATTTTGGTTCTACCACCGCGCCGTAACGGGTAAGGAACGACTGCGACTTGCGGCTGCCGAAATCCATCCTTTCACGCGTTCTTGCGTCGCTGGTCTGCACCTGTTGGGCCGGCGCGCCCACATGCGCTGCAACCGTGATGGCAGCAGTGTCAGCCAACAACGTAAAGCCGCTCCTCCTAACGAAGCTGCAGGACCTCGATCTCGGGACAGTGACTCTTGGGCCAGGCACCTGGAGCAACGCTACTGTGTCGCTGTCCCAAAGCGGCGCGTTGGGGTGCGCCAATGCCAACCTCATCTGCTCGGGAGCGACGGTTGTCGCGCAATATAATCTTCAAGGTTCCAATCAGCAGACTGTGCGCGTGAGCGCACCGAACGTCACGCTCACCAATGTGAATGATTCCTCGCAAACGCTGATTTTAGTTACCGATGCGCCGGCCACCGTGCTGCTCACCAACTCAGGGTTCCCGGGCGTGAATTTCTCGATCGGCGGCTCGGTGACTCTGAATTCGACGACCACCGCCGGAACCTATGTGGGCACGTTCAACGTAACCGCAGACTATTGAGCAAAATCCGCGCGGAACCGCGCTTTTCAGGTCATGGTTGACCGAATATCAACCATTCCGGACCAAAGTGCATGGCGATCGCTCCGTCGAGGAGCAAAAGTGGGGATCGCCAATATGAAATTCTGGACCAGGTCCATGCTTGCCGCGAGCTTTGTCGCGGCACCTCTTCTATCGTTTTCGACGTCAGTTGAGGCAGGTGTCGGCGACCTCTTGGTCGCTCCGACACGAATCGTGCTCGACGGCCGCAAGGGTGCAGAAGTCATCCTCAACAACATCGGCGACGAGCCGGCGACTTATCGCGTCTCGGTTGAGTTCCGGCGGATGACCGAGAAAGGAGATTTGGTTGACGTCACGACGCCATCGGACGCCGACAAGAAAGCGGAGGAGATGATCGTCTATGCGCCCCGCAAAGTGACGCTCGCGCCGCACGAACCGCAAGCGATCCGGATTGTCGCGCGCGCTGCGCAGGGGCTACCCGATGGGGAATATCGCGTGCACCTGCTGTTCCGCGCTATCCCACCCGCGACACCGGTCGTGCAGACGCCGGGCGAGCAGCCCAAGGGAGTCCAGTTCAAGCTGACGCCGGTCTACGGAGTGACGATCCCGGTGATCGTCCGTTTGGGCAACCTTCAGGCAAGCGCTGCGATTGCCAACGTGCAGCTCGAGAAGAAAGACGGCGCCCCGGCGATCGGCCTTGATCTCACCCGCCAGGGAACGCGCTCGACCTACGGAGAAGTGCGCGTGCTGAAGGCCGGGTACAAGGATCCTATCGCGGTGATAAAGGGCGTGGCCGTCTACACCGAGGTCGGCAAGCGCCATGTTAGCCTGCTGATCCCCGACAGCGCCAAGGCGGCGGCGAACGGCCAGGTCACGATCGAGTATCGCGAAACCTTCGACGACGGCACGCACCTGCTCGCCCAAACGCAGGCGGTGCTGCGCTAGGCCGAAGCGGACAAGCTCGAGCTCGGCCCGATGTTGGGCGGCCGTTCCTGGCTGCGCAAGACTACGGTGCTGCTGGCGCTCAGCGCCGGCAGCCTTGCCGCACCTGCGTCCTCGCCGGCGACTGTCCCGGCCTGGACCGCCGATCCCGACGAGCAGTTCATCCTCGACGTCAACATTCGCCAGCTGAGGCTCGGCGATACAGTCCGCGCCTACAATCCGCCGGAAGGCACTTGTGTCGTCTTAGGCGACTTTTTGGCTGCGCTCGACGTACCGATGCGCATCGATCTCACGCAGAAAAAGGCGAGCGGCTGGGCGTTCAAGGAAAGCAATCGGATCGTAATTGATTACGCTGCGCAGCAGGCGAGTTACGGCGCGCACAAGACTGAACCGATCGCGCCGGGGACGGTCCGTGAAACGCCCGAAGGCTGGTGCGTTCAGACCGAAGCTTTGGCGCGCTGGTTCGGAATCAGCGTCAAACCAATGACTTCGGGATCGGTGCTGATGCTGTCATCGGACCAGAAGCTACCGGTCGAGACGGCGATTGAGCGACAGCAGCGCGCAGCGCGGATCCATCATGCGAGCTTCGACCTTTCGAGTCTTCCGCAAGTGCGCCTTCCCTATCGGATGTGGCGCGCCCCAGCGCTCGACTTCGTCGTCAGCGGCGGGATCACGTATCGCGCGAATGACGGTATGCGCGTGGACCGCCAGAGCTCGGTATACGCCGCTGGCGAGATCGCGCATCTCTCTTATGACGCTCAGGTCACCACGACGAACAAGGGCAAGCCAAGCCTGCTGAGGCTGCGTGCTTTTCGCTCCGATCCTGACGGGCATTTACTTGGCCCGCTCAAAGCCACGCATTTCGGCTTCGGCGACGTGGAAAGCTTTGATAGCAGCCTCACCGGGACCGTCGCGGCGGGCCGCGGCGCCATCGTCACCAACCGACCGCTGACCGCGCGAACGGCGTTCGATCGAACCCGCATCGAGGGGGACTTGTCCACCGGCTGGGAGGCTGAAATCTACCGTAACGGCGAGCTGCTCGGCTTTGCCAAGGCGGATTCGTCACAACGCTATGTCTTTGACGACGTTCAGCTTCTCTACGGCGAAAACAAGATTCGCGTCATCCTTTACGGCCCGCAAGGCCAGGTCCGCGAGCGCGAACAGATTTACAATGTCGGCTTCGACAATGTGCCTAAAGGCAAGACCTGGTACTGGATCGGAGCAAACGAGCCAGGGCGCGACCTTGTAACGCTAGAAAAGCCGCCCGACGATCTCCAGCAGCCGAAAGCGCAGGCAACGGCATCGGTTGAACATGGGCTCGATGCTCGCACGTCGGTCGGCGTGCTGGCTCGGGCGATGCTCGTCGGCGACCAGCGGCTCACCTTCGTCGAGGGAACTGTGCGCCGTTCCGTCGGCGGAGCGCTGATCGAAGTGAGCGCTGCGCGCGAATCCAACGGCGGAAGCGCCGCGCACACCCAGATTCTGGGCAAGATCGGCAGCGTATACGTCAATGCAGAAGCCCTTATCGCAAATGATTTTCATTTGCGAGGTGGTAAGGAAGAGTGTCTGCGCGAAGGACGTGTCTCGCTCGACGCACCGCTAAAGCTCGGAAAGACCATCTTCCCGGCACATGTCGAAGCGCATCTCATCGACCGAACCGACGGTTCGAAGGTGCTGGAAACTGCAGCTCGTCTCTCGGCGAGCATCGACCGGTTCAACCTTGGGACCGAGCTCAGGTATCGCAAGGATTATGTGACGGCGGGGCCGGCGCCGCCCGGTGAGCTCAAGCTTGGACTGCTCGGCAGCGGGCACATCGGAAACGTGCGCCTGCGCGGCGAGACCGATTTTGACATTACGCCGGGAGCGCGATTCAGGAGCGCCGAGATCTCGGCTTATTGGACAGCGACAGAACGTGGCGATTGGGAAGCCGCGCTCGCTTATGACGGACAAGCGCATCGAGCTCGTGCGCGCCTAACCCACATTCTTCGCTTGGATTCGATGGCAGTCGCGCTTTCGGGCGAGGCTGCGAGCAACGGCGACGTCGCGGTCGGATTCAACCTGAACTTTTCGCTCGATGCGCGTCATGGAATTACCCTTTCGCGCCGCCCCCTCGCTCAAGGGGGGATGGTTCACGCGACAGTCTATCGCGACCTCAACGATAACGGTGTGCTCGACACCGGCGAGCCGCTCGAAAAGGGTGCGCTGATCACCACCGGCAGCCGCCAAGCCGAGCGCAAGACTGACGCCAACGGATCGGTCACGATCGGCGGCCTCACCGCCTACGAGCCAGTGCCCGTCGGGATCGACATCACCAGCCTCAATGATCCAATGCTCACGCCGGAGAAAGCGCTGCAAGTTGTCGTGCCACGCCCCGGAATCCCTGCCAATGTGCAGATTGGGTTGATTGGAGGCGGAAGCGTCGAGGGAGCGCTGATCAAGAGCGCTGAACTCGGCTTCGAGGGTGTCGACCTAGAGCTGGTTGACTCGGCCGGCAAGGTAGCCGGCACTGCGCGAACCGACTTTGACGGCTTCTTTCTCTTCGAGCGCGTAGCCTACGGCCGCTATACGCTTCGGATCAGCGCGGCCTCGGCCGAAGCCGCGAAGATCGGAATTGACCTCGGGGCACGCGTGGAAGTGAGCGCTGATCACACGGTTGTCCGCTTGGGCTCGTTACATCCCCAACTGCCGGCACGGATCGCAGCTGCGGGCCTAGCACCGGCGACACCCTGAGAGCGGATTGCGCATGAAAGCGGACATGCTTCGGCATGCCTTGCTTCCTTGCTGGTGCGGTCGAGAAGACTCGAACTTCCACGGCCTTTCGGCCACAGCGACCTCAACGCTGCGCGTCTACCAGTTCCGCCACGACCGCACGTCATG
>Ga0207674_10005353_pt1 | contig 15262 bp, 9 predicted proteins | sample KBSCornC72_FD_184303 | JGI IMG/M metagenome (GOLD analysis project Ga0207674, IMG submission 184303) | Corn rhizosphere microbial communities from Kellogg Biological Station, Michigan, USA - KBS Corn C7-2 (SPAdes) (version 2) | ecosystem: Host-associated > Plants > Roots > Rhizosphere > Soil ... | reverse complement strand
CATAGACGTGGCCGTGACGGTCACAGACTGCCGTCCCCAGCACGGAGCCGCCACCAGGTAAGGGGGCGAGCGCTTTCCATTGCAGCGTCTGGAGATTGAGTTGCCAGGTAGTATTGAGAGATTGATTCTGGGCCGCGTTATAGCCGCCAACGATCACCAGATGCCCCTGTCCATCGGCGCAACTCTCACCTCCGGTCATATTCGCGGGCGTGGTGGATGTCGTCACAAGGCTCCAGCTATTTTGCGCGACATTGTAGCGATAGACCTGGCGTGAGGGCTGGTGTTGTCCCGCGTCACGCGCACCGCCGAGCAGGATAATGTTGCCATGCGCGTCCTGAGCGAGCTGGACATAGCCCAGGCCAACCGGGAGACTGGTCAGAGTGTGCCAGAAACCGGTGGCAATGTCGTAGCGATACCAACCAGTGCCCGCCAGTGCGGAAGGCGAGCCAGGTGTGAGAAATCCCTCGCTCAGATAGAGATGCCCTCGTTGATCGGCCAGCAGTGAGCCGCCGAAGCCAACGGGCAGCGTTTGTGGCACATAAATCGTACGCGAGGTATTGCTAGCTGGTTGATACTCGTAAAGCGCGGCAGAGATTGTGTTCTGATTGGGAGAATAGCCGCCAGTGAAGAAAAGATTACCCTGTTCGCCGAGCGCGGCGGCGTTATTGCCCATCAGAGGAAAGCCCGCCACGTTAAGCTTTTCCCAGCGACCCGCCGTGATGCTATAGCGATAGAGGCCCTGGCTGTATTGTGGCGTTGCCTGTGCGCCACGAAAACCTCCGCTCATATAGATAAAACCCTGGCCCTGGCTCTGTACGTAGAGCGCCGTGTTATCCGCCGCCTCCGTTGGGAACGCCGGCAACGTTTGCCAGATATTGGTCGATGTTGAGGCAGCGCCGAGTTGCTGACTCGCTCCGGTGAGCGAATTTGGCGTAGATAAGCCGCGCAGTAGCGTGTGAGTAGTCATGTAATAATAAATCAGTAACGAACCGGAGATCAGCAGAAGCAAGATGCAGAGCGAGAGGACCAGTCTACCTTTGCGGCGTTTGCGCGGCTTCGGCAGCGTGACCTGGGGCAAAGATGAACGCGGCGTGGGCGGCATCGCGGTGGACGCGAGTGGCGTGGGAAGCGTCGGGGCTTCCAGAATTGCCGCGCCACCGTCGAGGTTGAACGCGGGAATAGTCCCGGATTGAGAGGAGATCCGAGCCAGCGATGTTGAGATGGCGCGCAACTTCAGGCTCTCGTCGAGTGAGGTGAGCTGGTGAGCCATCGCCTCCTGTTCCAGACCGGTGCGCTGGGTGCCGCGCTGGCTCTGTTCGCGCATACGCATATGTTGTGCGCGCAAATCCTGTTCGCGCGCGAGTTCGCTGCTCAAAAAGCCCTGGGAACTCGGCGGAGGAATCAGCATGGGGAAAACTGGCGTCTTCTGTGCGGCAGCTACCTCAGCCATCAATGTGTGATAACGATAAGCCCGCCGTTCCTCGACCGCGCGCACCCGTTCCAGGGCTTGATAAAAGGTGTGCGCCGATTGAAAGCGATACATCGGCTCGGTGCGTGTAGCGACCATGACCAGCCCGCTCAATGCCGGAGAAATGGCCTGATTGAGCTTATGCAGCGACTCCAATTGCTCCATGGTCGTCCCCCGGCGTGTCGGGCGCTGACCGCTGAGCATCTCGTGAATAATGATGCCCAGGCTGAACAGATCGGAACGCGCGTCGGTCTGGCCAATGCCCTCGTACTGCTCAGGCGAAGCATAGCCCGGCGAACCGAAGTCGGTCGTGTCGTTGAACTGGCCCTCTTTGAAATAGCGCGCAATGCCAAAATCGACGATCATCAGTCGCCCATCGGGATGGAGAATAATATTCGCCGGTTTGAGATCACGAAAGACCACCGGCGGATTCTGGCTGTGCAGATAATCCAGCACATCACAGATCTGTAAAGCGTAATTGATTGCCTCTAAAGGCGGCAGAGGAGCGTGTTCACGCACATACGAGGAGAGCGTTGAGCCTGGCACATATTCCATGACCAGATACCAGAAGCCATTTTCCAGGAAATAATCGTAAAGCAGAGGAATCGCCGGGTGGTGCAAACGAGCGATGAGCAAAGCCTCGCGTAAGAAACGATCGGTATTCGCGCCTCCACTCAATGGGAAATCGCCCCGCGATGGTTGGGCTGGCGCGACCTTCTCATGCAAGAGCTGATCCAACTCTTCGATCACAATGGGTGGCAACGGTTCATCGGCGCGCACCTGTTTGATCGCCACCGGCACGTCCACCTCCACATGCGAGGCCAGAAACACCTGCCCCATCCCACCATGCCCTAAGACCGCCTCGATACTGTACTCACCATTCTGAAGCGTGCGTCCGATCAGAATTTCCTGCTGAGCGGCTTTCCGATTCCCAGGTGAACTCGACATCGCCATTTTCCCCTCCACACAACCTGAACCTGATAGTCCTTCTCAGCGTCATACTACCGCTTCACCATGCATTCGTCAACAAAGAGGCGGCGAAAACCACCGCCTCCTCATTAGAAGCTACCTCAGCACCTGTTCCAGATCGCCCACCAAATCCTCGACATCCTCAATACCGATGGAGAGGCGGAGCAGCGTATCGGTCAGGCCGCGCGCCTCGCGGATCTCGCGTGGAATGGAAGCGTGCGTCATCGAGGCCGGATGGCAGGCCAGCGACTCGACCCCACCCAGGCTTTCGGCCAGCGCAAAGACCTTGAAGCGGCGCACGAGATTGGCCATATCCTCGTAGTTGCCCTTGAGCTGGAACGAAACCATACCGCCGAACCCGCTCATCTGGCGTTTGGCCAGTTCGTGATCGGGATGCGTGGGCAGGCCGGGATAGTAGACCTTGGCCACGCGCGGATGCTCCGCCAGGAAGCGCGCCACCGTCATAGCGTTCTCTGCGTGCTGGCGCATACGCACCGCCAGTGTCTTGATGCCGCGCAGGGTTAACCATGAATCAAACGGACCGGGCACGCCGCCCGCCGCGTTCTGGAAAAATTTAATCGCCTCGTGAAGCGCGGGATCGTTCATAATGAGCGCGCCTCCGACGACATCGCTATGCCCATTGATGTACTTGGTCGTACTGTGAACCACCACGTCCGCGCCCAATGCTAGCGGCTGCTGGAAATAGGGGCTGGCGAAGGTATTATCCACAACAACAATCAACTTATGCCGGTGAGCCATCTCGGCCAGCGCGCGAATATCTACCAGCGTGAGCAGGGGATTGGTCGGCGTCTCCAGCCAGAGCATTTTGGTATTGGGACGAATCGCCTTCTCATAGGCTTCAATCCCGGCTGATGCGCTGAGATAGCTGGCCTCGACGTTATAGCGTTTCAGGACACGCTCAAAAAGGCGATACGTGCCGCCATAGAGATCGTCGCAGGAGATCAGGTGGTCGCCCGCGCTCAACAGGCTGAGCACGGCGTTTTCTGCCGCCAGCCCGGAGGCGAAAGCCAGTCCATACTGCCCGTTCTCCAGCGCCGCCAGGCAACTCTCCAGCGCCGTGCGCGTGGGATTGCCCGATCGCGAATACTCATAGCCTTTATTTTCACCCAACCCGGCCTGGGCATAGGTTGAAGTCTGGAAAATTGGCGTCATCACCGCCCCGGTGGAGGGATCAGGCTCCTGCCCGGCGTGAATCGCCCTGGTCGCAAATTTCATCTTATAACTCCTCACAAAAAAACGCCAGCCGCACCGTTGCAGCCTCTCGTTGATAGCGACTATATCACTATTCTAAGCCGCTGGCAATGCGAGAGAAATCTGGTGCGCCCACCTGGCAGAACAAAATTCTGGGAAGAAAAAACATATCGATGTATTGTTGATTTCATGCTATAATTGCCCCGAATGAATGACACGCTATGTGGAGAACGATGGAACATGAAAGCACCGACTTCTTTACGTATTTTCTATTGCTATGCCCGCGAAGATAAAGCCTTCCGAGATACACTAGATAGGCATATGAGTGGCCTGAAGCGACATATGCCCCTGACAACGTGGTCTGATATGGAAATCAGAGTGGGGGACGATTGGGAATCCTCTATTAGCGAGCATCTTCAACAGGCGCATATTATCCTCTGTTTCGTGAGTCCCGACTTTTTGGCCTCAGACTATTGCTACGAAAAAGAGATGCAGCAAGCACTAGAGCGCCACAAGCAAGGGACGGCTCGTGTGATTCCCATCCTCATTCGGCCCACATATTGGGACCATACGCCCCTTGGCAAGCTACAAATGCTTCCTACAGAGGCATTAGCCGTGACCCTCTGGCCTCATGCCGATGCAGCCTGGCTGGATGTGGTCAAAAATATTGTGCCGGTCCTCGAAGAATTTCTTTTCTTGCTGAAAACAGAGGAGGACTGGATCGCGGAAGGTATTCCGTCCAACGATCATAAACGCTATGAGGAGATATTGCGAACGTACGAAAAGGCCATTCGCCTCAACGCCAACGTCGTTCTCAATTCGGGCTTTATGTATATCTATGATCGCCAGGGCAGTCTACTCAAAGAGGCCGCAAGCCATCAGAGTATACTTCAAGCAGCCGAACATATTATTCGCCAGCAGAACGACCAGGCGTCCGCTTACAGTGTGCAAGGCATGGCTCTTACACATCTGGAACGCTATGAGGAAGCGCTCAACGCTCATCAACAAGCGACCCATCTCGACCATGATCAGGCCAGCTTTCACAGCCGTACAGGGGAAACGCTCAACGCTCTCAAGCGCTACGAGGAGGCAATCAACTCCTGCCAACAAGCACTTCAGCTCGACTCCAATGGAGCCTGCTCCTCCGACGCCTACGCTAACATGGGGTTTGCTCTCTACGCCCTCAAGCGCTATGAAGAGGCGCTTAACGCTTATCAGCAAGCGGTCAGTTTAAAACCCAATAACTCCACCATCTATAATGATCTGGGGAATACTCTCTCTGCTCTCAAACGGCATGAGAAGGCGCTCCCGGCCTACCAGCAGGCCATTTTGCTCGACCCCAAGGATGCCGTCTTCCACTATAACCTGGGCGTTTCACTCTATGAACTCAAACGCTATGAGGAGGCGCTCCAAGCTTACCAACAAGCTATTCAGCTCGACCCCACTAACGCTGACTTCCACGATCGCCTGGGGAATACTCTCTCTGCTCTCAAACGGCATGAGGAAGCGCTCGCGTCCTACCAACAGGCCGTTCAGCTCGATCCCAGGAATGCCGTCTTTCACGACAACCTGGGAGATATCCTCTTCACTCTCGGTCGCTATGAGGAGGCGCTCACAGCCTACCAACAGGCCGTTCAACTTGACCCCAGTACCGCCTCTTTCCACAATAATCTGGGCCTTACTTTCTCCACCCTCAATCGCCATGAGGAAGCACTCCCTGCTTACCAGCAAGCCATTCTGCTCGACCCCAAGAATGCCGCCTTCCACGATAATCTGGGAGATGCCCTCTACGACCTCAAGCGCTATGAGGACGCGCTCCCAGCCTGCCAACAAGCCATTCGTCTCGATCCCAATAACGCCGACTTTCATAATCACCTGGGCGTTACTCTCTGCGCCCTTGATCGCTATGAGGACACGCTCCAGGTCTATCAACAGGCCATTCGCCTCGACCCTAGTAATGCCATCCTCCACTATAACCTGGGGAATGCTCTTTACATCCTCAAGCGCTATGAGGAGGCATTCTCAGCTTACTACCAGGCCATCCAACTCGATCCCAAGAATACTCTCTTCCGCGAGAACATGGTGGAGCTTCTCCGCGATCTCCTGAAGAAGTATGAGAAAGCATCCTGACAGACAGTTTCCAATGGTATCACTTTAGCTATCCGCAAGTTGCTGAGGCGCTTGACAGCAGAATTTGAGCTTGAGCGTATGGCGCTGCCACAATAAAAGGCGAATTTGCCATAGAATGTCTACATCTGCAACAACAAAAACTGTTCGCGCGCGTTGACTACCTGCGTGAGCGCGTGGAGTTGCGCGCGCAATGGGGCCGCGCCGGAACGCTGCCAGCCCTCCGGCGTGAGTTGCGTGACGCTTTGATATATCTGCTCAGCTCCTCGCACTAGTTGCAAATCGAAATTCAGCAGTTGCTCAAGCAGGGGTTGTTCCCTGCGGAAACGCTGCCAGATGCGATCCTGCGTTGGCACCGAGAGGCCGCGAATATGCGCTTCCTGAGCAGAGATCGCCTGCTGCAACGCTTCCAGTTCGCGCAATTGCGCCATCGCCTCCTGTGGCGGAAAAGGATTCTCGCGGGTAAGCGGCGGAATAAAGCGGCGTTGAAACTCACCGCGCAAGCTGCTCAACAACGTTACGCTCTGGCTCAAAAAGTAGCTGGCGCGCTCGCGCACCAGTTGATCGTCACTGCGCGCCTGGTTGGTCGAGTTGTAGAAGTTATAACCATAGCCTGTCAACAACAATTGGAGTTGCTGGACAACCGGATTCTGTGATGGTCCTGAACTCATATCATTTATCCTTTTGCTGAGAGACGCCCGGAGATCGGACCGTTGCATAGTCCGATCTCCGCAAAGAGGTTAGTGCGTCGGTTTAGGAGCTGCAGGAGCGGCGTTGTTGGCCGTTGTGTAGCGATCGGCGCTGATGGTTGGCTGCGCGCCGTTGATCATGAATGGCTGACCAACCGCCATATTGGGAGCCGAAACCACGCCGCGCTCCGCCATGACCATCGCGGTATAGTAACGCACCGCGTCCATCTCGCTCAGCCCGAAGGCTTTGAGCGAGATCAGCGCCTTCATGCGCTCATCACGCGGGAACACCAGCACTTTGACGGTATCCAGGGTGATGCCATAAATGGCAAGAAATTCCTGGAGATGCTGATGGACCAGTTGCGAGAGATCGTGAATGCGCTCGTTCACCGCTTCCAATGGCGTTACCTGCACAAGCTGGTTCACCGCCTGCTCGATCACCGGGCCGGCGTAGGCGTTGACTTCCTGAATGTTGAGGACATGGCCGCGATACGGCATATGCTGAACAAGCTGGACCGCGTGCTCGCGTGTCTCCACATGAATGTAATAGTCCACGCTGTAGACCATCTCAGCCATTTCACGCGACAACGCGACGCCGCTCGTTTTCAGCACAAGTTTCGCCCGATTGACATACATCGCCTCGTACTGCCAGGGACTCTGACCACCATAAAAAGCCTGCTGCATTGAGCCGAAGAGCGGCCTGTCAGGCGTCTGCACCGTGTACTGTCCGGTTTCATAGACGTTGAGAATCGCCCCGCGCGACTTGAGTACACAGAAGTGATTGCTCTCCACCGTCAGCAGCGAACCGTTCATAATGTTGTTATCAGGATAGTGCCAGAGCAAAATATCCGGCCCCATCACCTCTTCGCCACTCTGATCCAATGTTGAGATTACGTTGCGTATACCAGGCATCATTGACCTCCGTTTTCCCTCATGCAATTGCACAACAATACAGTATCGGTATGATGTATACAACGAAGAGCAATAGGAAAATTTCGGCAGACGTTTGAATTTTCCCTTCGAACTCTTGCGGAAGTCAGCGATCTCAGCTACAATGAAGCCAGAGTACCGGACCATCCATCGAACGTGCTTTTGCATCGTAGCCTGCACAGGGAGTAAAATATAATGCCATCAATTTTACAAGCGGGAGATCGGATTCTCTTTCAAGGTGATAGTATTACTGATGCCGGACGCGACCGCGACAATCCGCACCATCTAGGGAACGGATACGCCATGCTGGCGGCCTCGTGGTTTCAAGCCCTCTACCCTGAGAGAAACGTGCGTTTTACCAATCGTGGGATCAGTGGTGATCGTACGAGGGATCTTGTAGAGCGCTGGCGCGAAGATTGCCTGCTTTTGCGCCCCACCTGGATTTCACTTCTGGTTGGGATTAACGACACCTGGCGGCGCTACGATCGTAACGACGCTACATCCACAGAAGCCTATGAAGAGTTCTACCGCACGCTTCTGACGCGCACCATGGAAGAACTTCCAGGCGCGCACCTGATTCTTTGCGAGCCATTTGTCCTGCCAACTCCGCCCGATCGGCTCGGCTGGCGTGCCGATCTGGACCCCAAGATTGCCGTGGTCCACAAACTGGCGCAGGAGTATGACGCCGTTCTGGTGCCATTCGACGATATTTTTGCTCAGGCCGCAAACCGCCGCGAACCTTCGTTCTGGGCCGCCGATGGCGTGCATCCAACCGCCGCCGGGCACGCGCTCATGGCGCAATCCTGGCTCAAGGCCGTTCAAGCATTGTAAGCCGCATCAGGGCGCAGTCAAACGGCTCACAGGGCGCAGTCAAGCGGACGCCCCTACTATGGACGGGGATTTGTTCCAATTCAAACATTTTTGCGTAAAACCAACAGGCATCTTACCTTATTTGTTCTATTTTACGTGATAATTTCTGAATTGCTGTCATATCCGTCCATAGTAGGGGCGTCCTTTTGTGTGCGCCCTGTCGCCTTCGCTTAAATGGTTCTCGTCGCGAACGGCTTACGGCTATCCTCCCTTCACAACGAAAAATGATTATCCCCTCTGCTTCTGCACGACATAGTTGACCAGAGCGATCAACACCGAGAGGTTCGGCACATCGGCGCTTTTCACGCTCGCCCATTTTATGACGCGGCCATTCTGCTCGATACAAACAACGCCCTGCTGAGTCGTAACCTTGCCAATCTGATTCCAGGGAATGAGTTCCTTGCCGTTGTTCAGACCCTGCATATTCACATTAATCGGCCCGAAGGTCAGCGTCTGGCCAGCGTCATAGGCCGCCCTGGCTGGTGGCAGGTGGACCTGCACAACCGCGCGCATCATGCGGAAACCCATATCGCGGCTATTAATCAGCGGGCTACCTTGCTTGAAGATCGCGTTGTCGCTACGTTGGACGGTGTAGGTATAGGTAAGATTACCACTCCGATATCCACCGCTCCGCGTGACTTTTTCCCAGATCGCCCGCACCTGGTCCCAACGCACGACATCCCCCTGACGCCCCACGGCGCGAATGAAGCCATTCGTAAAGATATAGACGCGCAAGTTACAATGTATGAGCGCGTTGATGGCCCAGACAATAACTATGATGGGAATAGCCAGCAGATACCAGACGATCCACCCGGCCAGATAGATCCCCACCACTGCCGCGATATCCACGATGGTCACACCCAGCGCGATGCCAATGATAGCAAAAGCGTTCGTGTATTTGGGCTTATACGTGGCAGCCAGTTCCCCCAGGCCGTAAGTTGCGGCCTGCTGATAAATCTCTCCTGGGAGCTGCTGGCTTGCCAGTTCGTAAGAAGGTTGCGCCATAATCAAAAATCCCTTTCGTGCGATTTTGTAGCGGGCCTATTGTCGATTTTTCAGGACGTAATTCACCAGGGCCAGGAAAACGGAGATATTAGGAATGCGAGATGCATAAGCCGTCGACCAGTTTAGCCACTTGCCTTCCTGGCGTACAGAGATAACCCCTCGATTGATTTTGATCTCCTTGATCTGATTCCAGGGAAGCCATGTCTGGCCATTATTATTGCTCACTCCTTGTAAACTGACACTGAGCGAACCAAAGGTAATCGTCTGGCCAGCGTTATAAGCCGCGAGTACCTGTGGAAAAAGCGCTTGCGTGATAGCGTTACTGAGCGTATTGCCAATTTGCTCAACATCGGCAAATTGGTCTCTAAGCGCAATCTGAACTCCGTCTTTGCGGCGTATAGTATAGCGATGAGTCGTACCGGTGTAGATGCCGTAATAGTAGCGCCTGGTCACTGCTTGCCGAATGCTTTCCACCTGATCCCAACGAAAGGCATCAATACGTTTACCACGCCTGAAAGCGAAACCATCGGAGCAGATGTAAACGCGCCACGAACCATAGATGACCGGAGTCAAGGCCAGATAGATGCCTGCACCAATGAAGACCAACCCGACAATAAGGAAAGTTACCATGCCCTCAGTCTGGTCGCTACCCAGGGCGGAGACGAGAGAAATCACGCCCAGAAGCAAGACAATAATCATGTAAATAATGGTTGATTTCTTGAGACGCACCCGGTATTCACTCTGGGGCACTCCCAATTGATACGTCGCAGCAAATTGCGCCGCTTCGGGCGAGACCTGCTGTTGTGTCAGGACGCGCATAGGTTGTTGTTGCATACGAAAAATTTCCTCCCTGGAAGAATAGACACGATTTCCATATCTAACCTGAGCATAAAACTACATGTTATTTACTCAGGCTAGTGGCTGCACGCGGATAGGCAGGATGAAATAGAGATAAGCCCGGCTTGTTTGTGCATGATAGCATAGTTGCACATATTGGACAATAGTAATATTCATCAATAAATGGCATAACCCTGACTTCTGGCTATTTTGCTTGACTCCTGGCTTTGGATCAGATATAATTCATTCGCTATGACGGTTTGCACGGCATGGAACAGACGCCTATCTCTCCTGTTCCTGGTAAAAAGACGCTAAAGAGTTCTGAGCAATCCTCTGTAGAAGACTCTCTTCCTGCACACACGCTCGTATCCGATATCAGCTAGCAGCTTTGCTCCCGTATGTATCCTTACGGCCTGCTCCTGGTGTTCCTGGCTGGCGCTGTGCCTGCCGAGGAAATATCCTACGCCCACGATGGGCGCATTGGCCGAAAGGATTTTTTTCATGCCATTTTTTCAAGATTTTTCGTTACAACCCTCCACATGCGCAACACTGGCGAGCATGGGCATCACCGAGCCAACTCCGATTCAGGCTGAGGCCATCCCTGCTCTGCTCGCGGGCAAAGATCTGGTGGGTCAATCCGCGACAGGTTCGGGCAAGACGCTGGCCTATGGCGTTCCCCTGGTGGAACGCATCACCAGAGAAAAACGCGTGGCGCAGGCGCTGATTCTCGTACCAACGCGCGAGCTGGCGATGCAGGTCAACTCGGTCCTGGGTAAGCTCGCGGTCAATCGCCGTCTGACCACCGCGCTGCTGGTCGGTGGCCGCCCCTATCAGAGCCAGATTTCGGCTCTACGCTACGGCGCACAAATCGTGGTCGGCACACCCGGACGCATCAAGGACCATCTGGATCGCGGCAGCCTGTTGCTCAACCAGATACGCATGTGTGTACTGGACGAATCCGATCAGATGCTTGATAGCGGCTTCGCCCCGGCCATTGAGGAAATTCTGACCACCACACCAGAGACACGCCAGATGGCCCTTTTCTCGGCGACCATGCCGGATTGGGTCGAGGCTTTGCAGCAAAAGTTTCTCAAAGATCCCGTGCGTGTCTCCATTACCCCGGAGAACGGCGCGCAGAGCACCATCGAACAGATCGCCTACCAGGTGCCACAAACGCAGAAAATAGCCGCGCTCTGCACCCTCCTGCATACAACACAGGGCGAGAGCACGCTGATCTTTGGTCGCACCAAATTCGGCGTCGAGCGCCTGGGCAAGCAACTCAGCAAGCTCGGCTTCACGGTAGGCACATTGCATGGCGACAAGAGCCAGCGCGCGCGCGAAGACGTGCTGGCAGCTTTCCGACGCGGGCAGATCCAGACGCTGCTGGCCACAAATGTCGCGGCTCGCGGCCTGGATATTCGCGGCATCTATCAAGTTATCAACTACGAATTGCCCGAATCGAGCGAGATGTTTACGCACCGCATCGGGCGCACAGGCCGCATGGGGCAAACGGGCAAAGCGATCACGCTGCTGGCTCCCTCGGAGTTGACCAAATGGCGGCGCATGGCAAAAAGTTTAGGTCAGGCCGTTGCCCTGCAACGTCTGGCCATCGACGAAGAAGCAATGGAGGCTCGCCAGCAAGCCGCGTCAACGGCTCCAGCCAGCGAGGAGCACGCGCAACCTGAGCACGCGCAGCGCGGGGATGATCGGCGGAAAACAGCAGGCACGCGGGAGCGCAACTATCCCCGTTCGCCCAGAGTGCCAGAGCCTGAGAATAAATCCACTCGTGAGCGCCATGCATATACCTCAAGCCAGGCAAACGCCCGCCTGGAACGCTACTCCAGGCTATTTGCCCAGGACCGGGATCAGGAACAAGCGTCCCGGCCTGTCCGCGCGCGCAAAGAGTTCACGCCATCCCAGGAGAACACCTGGCAGCAAGAGCCGCGCGTCAAACGTCCACGCCAGCAATCGATTGAGGAATGGGAAAGTGGACAACGCACTGAGCACCCCAGCCGCAAAGCAGACCGAAAATCTCCCTGGTGGCCGGAGGGCTTTCGCACCTCAGAACGTTCTGCCAGAGAAGAGAGAGAAGACGCCGACCGGCCTTCGCGTCCAGGTCGAGGCGCTGCCAGACCACACGGACAGGCGCGAGCAAAATCCAGGACGCAGGAGTTTGGCGCGGCTGAGCTACCGTACCGGGCAGATAGACCAGGCAAGACGCAGGAGTTTGGCGCGGCTGAGCTACCGTACCGGGCAGATAGACCAGGCAAGAAGAGGCCTAAAGTCTCAACGCAAACAGCGAAAATCAAACGCAAACTTGACGCGAAACGTACGGCAAAACGCTAAGAATTGAGCGTTATACCATGTAGCAAAAGGAGCAGCGGGAAACAACATGAACATTGTTTCTCGCTGCTCCTTTTGCTACACTACGCTTTTCCTTGCTTCCTGAATGGTGAGGCCAGGTCGCGTTCCATTATGCTCATCAAACGTGGGCCAGGTAGTTCGGGTGTTTGATCGGCTTCCTTAAAAATTTCAGCGACTTGCTCCTGGCTGAGATCGCGCGCGGGGTCCCAGCCATAGCGTTTCAGGTTTACTCGCCCTTCATCGCTAAAGACAATTCCCTCCTCTTCCAACAGAGAACGCATCCGATCTGGAGAGCCAAACGCCCAGCTTCCACTCAGTTCGCCCTTGCTATTAATCACCCGCTGCGCCGGGACGCCCTGACTGGTATCATTCATGATCCAGCCAACCATGCGCGCTCCCCGTGGATATCCGGCACAATTCGCCAGCCAACCATAGGTTGTGACTCTCCCGGCAGGACAGGCACGCACCAGTGCAAAAATCCGCGCTTTGAGATTAGCGACCTGGCTATATGTATCAGGTAGTTCGTCGTTCATTTTATTCACCTCAGCATGTTCTACACAGAATAGAACACATTCGCGCCCCACCAAATTCCAGCGTTTTCAACTCATGAACAGCTCTGTGTTTATCCCACAGATCGCATTTTCCACTCTAACGATAAAGCAGGAGCAAGGTTTGCGTCAATCGAGCTTCACTCCCGCCTTGTCGTTTTTTCTTCCCCGGCTCTATGATCGGTAAAGCCAGGGAAGATAGAGAAACGAAAAATATGCGCCTCGTTCCCTTACTTTTGCACGAGAAATTGTCCTTCGACGGTGGACGCAAGCGAAAAATTACCTTGCGGCTGGACATGTAAGATCACAATGGCTTTGTTGACGGGGTTGCCATCGGAACCGAAGGAGATCTGTCCACTCACTCCCTGGAAGGCGTGCGAACCTTTCAGTTGAGTCAACTCGTATTCGATCTCGCTCGCGGTTAGCTGGTGGTGAGCCTGCTCCACATTCTGGGCCACCGTGAAGAAGGCGAGCATGGCATCGTAGGAGAGCATGACATCGCTATCCGGGCGCTCCCAGCCATAGGCGCTGCTGTTATGCGTGTGGTTGGGATCAAAGTTATTGCCATAATCGGCGAAAAAGGCAGGCTTCTGCCCGCCCAGGCCCAGGGCATCCCAGACGCCGGGATCGGTGAACGAGGTGAAAGTCAGGCGACCGTTGCGGTTCGCCAGGGAACTGCTTTGATAGCCACCCACTTCATAGAGCGCGTCTCCGCCCATAATCTGCACGTCGCTCCATGATCCAGTCGTTGGTAAATCGGTCAGCAACGTGCTCACATCGCTGGCATAGCCAGAGAAGTAGAGGACATCAGGAGCAGGGGTGGTATACTTCTCCGCGGCCTGCAAAGCGGCCACAAGCGAATTGGCATTGCCGACAGTATATTTTTCCGTAGCCAGAATAGTCCCGCCGCTGACCTGGAATTGCCCGGCAAAATCGTTGCCCAGGCCGCTTGTATAGGCGTTGGTTGGATCGGTCAGCACAATCACATTTTCGGCGTGCATCGTCTGTCGCACATAGAGCGCGCCCGAAACTCCTTCCGTTTTATTCGACGCACACACGCGGAAAAAGTAGGGTGAGCTGTTTGTGAGCAAATCGCTGGAAGCAGTCGGAGAGATCATGGGCAACTTCGCGGCGGCAAAAATATTCACCGTGCTGGTGGTATACGAACTGAAAGGCCAACCCATCACGCCGATAATGGTTGGATCGGCCTGAGCGGCCTGCACAATTTGATGTGCGACAGCCGGAGCGTTGCTCGACTGGCTTCCGGCGTTGGCAATCAACAGGACCACCCCCATCCCGCCGAGCCGCGAGCCATCGTTATACGTTTTTTGCGCCACATACGCGCCCTGCAGATCGTCGCGTCCGACGCTGGCATTGCTCCCGGTCAGCATGGTTGCAACGACGATGGTCACATGAGAGCCTCCAGCGGCCAGCACCTTTTGATCTTCTAGATAGATCAATGCTTCTGGATCGTTGCTTTCAAGGCCCACTGCCTGTTGCCAGAGGGCCTGCGCCTGATTGGCGTTGCCTGATTTCAAAGCCGTCGCGGCCTGCTGCTTGAGCGAGCCGTCTGGTCTGGTGATATCGAAGGCAAAGGTGCCATTGCTGATCCCGATTGTTTCTCCATCTGCGGCTTTGGTGACACCAATCCCATTCGCACTGACCGTCGAGCCTTGCATCGACCCACGCCAGATAACAGCTCCATAAACCGCGCCAAAGAGGGCCAACGCAACCATGAGCAACAACACAGCATTCCGCCCGGTATGGCGCCTGGGGGTTTGGGGCTTCGTCTGCTCAATTGCGATTCCAGACGCACGTTCCGTATCAACGGTGGTGGTCTCACTGGCAACGTTATAAGTGTTGAGCGCGTCGGGTGCGCCTCCCAAACGCTGAGACAGAAGAACATCTATCTCGCTCTTCATGGCCGCTGCGCTCTGATAACGTTGCGTTACATCATTTTGTAAAACCCGCGTCAACACGTGCCCGATCTCTAGCGAGAGTCGTGGGTTAAGCAAACGCGCGGGCGGATACGAAAAAGGCTGAGAGGTACGTGGATCGCGCCTGGTGAGCAGATGATGGAGCGTCGCGCCGAGCGCGTAGAGATCCGAGCGCGCATCGGCATAGCCTTGATACTCTTCGGGCGGAGCGTAACCAGGCGTCATGTGCGTCTGGGCCTGTTTGCGCTTCGCATTGCGCACAACATCGACGTTGTTAAATCCAAAATCCACTAAATGGGCTTTTTT
>Ga0207674_10005350_pt1 | contig 15263 bp, 15 predicted proteins | sample KBSCornC72_FD_184303 | JGI IMG/M metagenome (GOLD analysis project Ga0207674, IMG submission 184303) | Corn rhizosphere microbial communities from Kellogg Biological Station, Michigan, USA - KBS Corn C7-2 (SPAdes) (version 2) | ecosystem: Host-associated > Plants > Roots > Rhizosphere > Soil ... | reverse complement strand
CGTGGGCCTCGCCATTTTTCGCCCGGAGGGCGGAAATGGGCCCGCCTGGATTCGAACCAGGGACCAACGGATTATGAGTCCGCTGCTCTAACCAGCTGAGCTACGGGCCCGCCGGGAAGAGCGTAACTCCGGTAACGTCGCTGCATGGATCCGGAGCGGGCACGCGAGCTCCTCGCCGCCGAGCGCAAGCGGATCGAGAACGCACTCGTACGGCTCGGGCACCAGGACTCGGGCGACCTGACGAACGAGCAGGATGCCGCCGACGTCGCGTCCGACCTCTACCAGGACGAGTTCGACGCCGGCCTCGCGGACGACCTGCGCGAGGACCTCGCCGCGGTCGAGCGCGCCGAGGCGCGTCTCGCAGCGGGTACGTACGGGCTCTCGATCGAGAGCGGCGAGCCGATCCCGGACGAGCGCCTGGAGGCGATTCCGACCGCCGAACGAACGGCCGAAGAAGAACGTCGCTAGAAAGCCGAGAGGCTTCTGGGCCTCGCCGAGGGCCATACCTCGCCCGAGGGATTCGCGGGCATGTCCCCTCAAAAGGGGATGAGCCGGCGACCGCTCGAAGGCTTCCTTAGGTCTAGCTCGATGGTGATCTCGAGCACAACTGCGGACAAAGGAGTGCGGCGTGGCGAGAATCAAGCGGTTTTTGGTTGCCGGTGTGTGTCTGGTCGTGCTAGCAGCGGCGGCTGCAACGCCGACCATGGCTGCCGACGGCACGTCGGACGACCAGCTCGTCGACGTTTCGAAGCAGGTCGCGGGCATCCAGAAGAAGATGAACGACCTTCTCGCCCACGGACGATGGGCGAGGAGCGGTGAACTGCTTGCGGGCGCCGACTGCGGCTACGGCGATCCAGCGCAGATCTTCTCTCCCTGGGGCGACCCCGCGCTGTACGCGTTGGCTCCGCAGGGAGACCTGTCGCCGAGTGACGACTGGACCCTGGACAAGGAAGCAGCGGTTGCCGTGGGCGGCGACCCGTTCAGTGGCGCTCTGCAGTCGCTCGAGCTGGCCAAGGGCGCCGAGGCGGTGTCACCGGCGATGTGCGTCAACCTCGACAACCCGACCATCCGCTTCTTTGCGCGGGATGTCGGAGGCAACGGCAAGTCGAACCTGAAAGTCGACGTCCTGTACGAGGACTTCGACGGGCATGTCAAGCACCTGACCATCGCGAGGCTCCATCTCGGCACCGAGTGGCAGCCGTCGGTGATCGTGCCGATGTACATGAACGTCCTGGCGCTTGCTTCGCCGGACGACATCACTGCCGTCGCCTTCAACTTCAAGGCGGAAGGTCTCCAGAAGGACGAGACGCTGTCCATCTCGAGTCTCTACGTCGATCCCTTCAGCAGCCGATAGGCGAACGGCACTCCGGGCTACAGCTCATGAGCGCTGAATCCGCGGCACTAGATGTTCAGACAGACCTCGTCGCCGCTTCGCGGGAGCGAGTCGCAGCTCGTCTCTCATCTCCCGAACGCCTGACGCACGGGATCACCGCGGTCGGGTTCCTGGCGATCGCGGTCTTGCTCGCTTCGCACGCACCGAACCTCGGCGGGTCGCAGTGGCTGCTGCTCCCGGCCTTCGTGGCGGCGATCGCAGTCGGTTCCCGGATCGAGCTCGAGGTCGGAAGCGGTTTCACCTCTCCCGTCGAGCTCGTCGTGATCCCGATGCTGTTCGCGTTGCCGGCCGGAGACGTTCCCATCGCGGTCGCGGCGGGCCTCGTCTGCGGACAGCTCCCGAGCTATATCCGGGGACGTGTGCCGTCGCAGCGGATCATCGTCTCGATCGGCAACGCCTCCTACACCCTCGCGCCTGCCATCGTGTTCATGATCGGCTTCGACGAGAGCGCCGGCGTGGGCGAATGGGCAGCCGTGACGGCGCTGGCGGTGTGCGCCCAGTTCGTCTTCGACGGGCTGATCTCGACGCTCCGCGAGCATTTCGCGGTCGGCGTCGATCCTCGCTCGCTGCTCGGGCCTCTTGCCTGGATCTTCTTCGTCGACGCGGCCGTCGCGCCTGTGGGGTTCGCAGCCGGCGTCGCAGGATCGCTCTGGACGCCCGCCTACCTGTTTGCGCTCCCGCTGTTGGTGCTCGCGCGGTTCTTCGCGAAGGAACGGGCGGACCGGCTCAGCCATGCACTCGAGCTCTCGGCCGCCTATCGCGGGACGGCCTTTCTGCTCGGCGACGTGGTTCAAGCGGACGATGCCTATACCGGTCAGCACAGCCTCGACGTGGTCGAGCTCACCGCTTCGGTCGGAGAGCGCCTTCGTCTCGACTCCCGCTCGAGGCACCTCGCAGAGCTCACGGCGCTGCTCCACGACGTCGGCAAGATCAAGATCCCGAACTCGATCATCAACAAGCAGGGCCCGCTCACCGAGGAGGAACGGGCCGTCGTCAACATGCATACGATCGAGGGCGAGCGGCTCCTGTCGCGGGTCGGAGGCCTCCTCGAGGAGGTCGGCCGGCTCGTCCGATCGTGCCACGAGCGCTATGACGGCCGCGGGTATCCGGACGGCCTCGTCGGACCGGAGATCCCGATCGTCTCCCGCATCGTCTGCTGCTGCGACGCGTTCAACGCGATGGTGACGACACGGCCCTACCGGCCGGCGATGACCGTCGCAAAGGCCCGTGCGGAGCTGCTGGCGAACCGGGGCACGCAGTTCGATCCCGAGGTCGTCGATGCCGTTCTGGCGTTGACTGCCGAGTAGCCGGGCTCGGTCGAAGAAGAACGCCGGCGTAGCGCTCGAACGCCGTCGGTAGCCACCCGCAACGTGATCGCGCGTAAGTGCGGATGCGGGCGAACGAGCGCGGGTGGATCGTGATTCCGAAGATGACCGTTTCAGCCACGATTCCTCGGCCGCCAATGCGACGCGGTCGTGAAGCCACCTCTAGCCGTCCCCGGGCCGCTCCCCGGCCGCGGCTCGTGAACCGCCCACCTGCCGAGTCTCCCCTACAGCGTCTCGAGCTGGACGCGGTCACCGCCCAATGGCAGCGGGCGCTCGACGCCGACGAGCGAGCCCTGGCCGCGGCTGCCGTTTCGCTGCCTGCTCCCGAAGTCGCACGCCGACAGCGGGACCTGAGGCTGGAGCGACTCGAGGTGGCAAGGTCGCTCGCCCGTCTGGCACGAGCCGCCGCGGTCCAGCCGGTCCCGTGGCTTCCGTCTGGGCCCGTCACGACGAGGTCGCTCGGTCTACCCGACTGGGTGAAGGCCGGCCTCTTCGACCTCGACGGAGTGATCACGGACAGCGGCGTCTTCCATGCATGGGCCTGGGGCGAAGTCTTCGACGAGTTTCTCCTTCGCATGAGCGAGAGGACCGGCTGGCACTTCATTCCGTTCGACCGTGTCTCCGAGTACCGCGCGTACCTCGCGGTACGCCCCCGGCTCGATGGGATCCACGCTTTTCTGCACGCTCGCGGAATCCGTCTGCCCGAGGGACGAGAGGACGATCCGGCCGACGCCGATACCGCGCACGGCCTTGCGCGGCGAAAGGGCCAAATGGACGAGCGCGGGCTGCACCGGGGAGCGGTGAACGCCGTTGCGGGAGCGCGTCGCTACCTCGAGGCCGCCGGTTATGCCGGCCTCGGCCGGGCAGCGGTCTCGGCGAGTGCGAACACGCTGGCGATTCTCGAGCAGGCCCGGCTTGCGGGCCTGGTCGAGGCGCGGATCGACGCCTCGGTCATCAGCGAAGAACAGTTGCGGTCGCTGCCCGCTCCGGACTTTCTCTTGTGTGCCTGCCGCCAGCTGGGCGTTCTCCCGGACGAGGCCGTGTACTTCACCCACACACCAGGCGGCGTCGCCGCAGCGCATGGAGCCGGAATCGCCGTCGTCGGAGTGGGCGACGAGGCCGAGAGGGAGCTCCTGTCCGGCTTTGGATCGGAACGGACGGTCAGCTCCCTGCGTTCATTGCTGGAGCCTCGACTACTCACGTAACCGCCGTCATCGTAGGATCGGCCGACGCGAGGGCTTGCCTACACCGATGCCGGGGCGGGGCCGCCTGTCGTCTTGCTGCACGGCCTGACCTGCAACGCGGCTTACTGGTTGCGCGTCGTACCGCTGCTCGACGGTCTGCGTGTGATCGCGCTCGACTTCGGAGGGCACGGGCTCAGCGTGCACCGCGACTCATACGGCTATGCGGACTACGAGCGCGACCTGCTCTGGCTCCTCGATGAGGTCGGGCTCGAGCGCGCCGACGCTGTGGCCGGGCACTCCCTCGGCGGCTATGTCGCGCTGCTGGCGGCGACGAGCAGCGACCGGATCGGGTCCGTGGTCGCGATCGACGTCAAGAGCGACTGGACCGATGCCGACCAGGAGCTCGCCGAGCGCTCCCGCGATGCGGTGCAGCGCGTCGAGCCCGGCCGAGCGGCTCTGGTCGATCGGCTCGCGCGCACGATTCCCTTCCTCGGCGCGGACGAGCTCGAGGTCCTCGCCGAGCGCTCGCTGGAGCCGGCCGAGGACGGATGGCGCTTCCGCTGGGACCGGCGCGTCCTCGCGACCGAGCCCGTCGATCCGTTCGCATTCCTCCCGAACGTCCACTGCCCCGCCACGATCATGGCCGGCGCGAAAAGCGACGTCATGCCGCCGGCCTCAGCCGAGCGATTCGCAGCGGAGATCCCGGGCGCAGCGCTCGAGCTGCTCGACGGCGTGGGGCACCACGTCGAGCTCGAAGCGCCGGACCGCGTCGCGGCTGCGATCAGCGCGCTCGTCGGACCACGCTGAAAGCGGGCCCGCCCCCGAGGGCCCGCTTTCCCGCCGCAGTGGCGCGCGCTTCAGGCCGCAGCGAGTCGCCTGCGCCGAGTCTGCTTCGAGGCGAGCAGCGCCAGGCCGCCGAGGAGCAGAAGGCCGACCAGCGCGAGGCTCACGATGAAGCCGGTCTTGCTCCAGTCGAAGCTCGACGGATTGTCGGGCGAGAGATTCGCGACCGGGACCGGCTCGTTCTGCGGAGGTGGGATCACGGCGACGCCGTGATCGGAAAGGGCCAGGTTCGGCGTCGACGGCGTGATGGGCGCAACGCCGCGATCCGAGTAGGCCAGGTTCGGATTCGGCTCCGGGGTGACCTGGACGAGCGTCACTCCGCGGTCCGAGTAGATCTTCTGCATCTTCGCGTTCGCGCTCGGGGCGGCGAGGGCCGAGATCGTCAAGACGAGCCCGAGGGCGATGGTCAGTCGGCGTGAGTGCCTGCTGTTCATGACTCCTCCTGTCCGCATCGAATTCATGCCCAGACGGTATGAGGCGCGCGCCCGCGTGTCGTTCGCCGACGTTACGTTCGCAGTGTCAAGCTCGTCACACTCGACGGGTTTCGGGCCAGGGTCTGGCAATACGAGGAAACCCGACGCATAATCAGAAGTGTCTCCCCGCGGTCAGGGACACCAAGTATCTGCGGCGTACATGGGGTCGGGGAGGCTTTGCCGCAGGAGCCTTTCCCGGCCCCACCTTTTCGTGTGCTCGCCCGGCGAGCACACGAACGGAACGATGACGTCATTGGTTTACTGAAGGCGGATGCTCGAGCGAATCAGAAACCGCGTCCTGGGCGGCAGCGACGGCAACGAGCAGCTGACCGCGATCGTCGCCACGCTGCTGCTCGTGCTCCTCGCGGTCGAGGGCGCGACGCTCCTCAACATGCGTTCGCTGCTCACGGTGCACGCGTTCGTCGGCGTGCTCCTCGTGCCGGTGGTCGCGCTCAAGCTCGGGAGCACCGGCTGGCGCATGGTCCGCTACTACCTCGGCTCGGACGAGTACGTGCGCCGCGGCCCTCCGAACATCGTGCTGCGTGCCGTCGTCGCACCGCTTGTCGTCGTGACGACGATCGTCCTCTTCGGGACCGGGGTCGCCCTGCTCGTGCTCGGACAACGAGAAGGAGCGATCGTCGGCCTGCACAAGGCGAGCTTCCTGGTCTGGTTCTTGGCGATGACCGTCCATGTTCTGACCCGGGTGATCAGGCTGCCCCGCGCGATCCGGCTGCCCTCTCCTGGCCTCGCCCTGCGCGTCGGTGTCGTCTCTGCGTCGCTCGCCACGGGCCTCGCGCTCGCCACGATCTCGCTGCCCGCGGTCGACCAGCTGCAGGATCACGTGACCGAACACGTCGGCGTCGACCCGCACTGAACCGGGGCCAGCAAACCGAACCTGCGGAATCCACGTCTAACCTTCTAGGCATGGCCACCGACCGAGCGGAGCCCGGGCTCCTCGACCGTACTTCGGCATCCTCCGAGCTCGGGGAGGATTGGCGCCGCCTGACCCGCAGGGCGACTGCGATCGCCCTCGTCATGAGCCCGGCGCCGTTCATCTGGCTCCACTCCGTCGAGGGCTACAGCATCGCCTGGTCGCTCGCCGCGACCTTCGCGATCGTCGTCGCGTTCCGCGGGGCGGTCGAGCTTGCGATTCGGCGCCTGATGCCGTGGCCGAGCCTCTACGGCACCGACGATCCCGAGCTGAAGGAAGAGGACGTCATCGCGCGCCGTCGCGTCTCCTTCTGGCGGTCCGTGTTCCGGCTGGTGGGATTCGTGTTCGTCCTGCTGACCGCGATCTGGATCGTTCGGCTTCTCGTCCCCGGCGGGTCGACGAGCTGGATCGACAGCGCGACTGTGATCTACGACTCGATCAAGGGTTTCGTCCAGGGCCAGCAGCTGTTCGGGCTGCTGTTCAGCCTGCCGATCTTCTTCCTCTTCAACGCGCTGATCTTCATCGGCCCGATGATGCTGATCGGGGTCTCGCAGATGCGGGGCTTCGAGCCCGGCGACGCGGACTGGGGCGTGCGTCTCGCCGACGTGCGCGGCCAGGAGGAAGCCAAGCAAGAGGTCAGCCGGGTCGTCACCCTCTGGCAATCCGGAGAGGCGTTCGAGCAAGCCGGCGGAAAGCGGGAGCGCGGCCTGCTCTTCCTCGGTGCGCCCGGAACCGGAAAGACGATGCTCGCGAAGGCGATCGCGACGGGCTTCAACTGCCCCTTCGTCCTGATGCCGGGCTCCGGGTTCGCACAGACCTTTCTCGGCATGGATGCGGTCATCGTCCGCTGGCTGGCCCGCAAGGCCAAGAAGCTCGCGCGCAAGTGGGGCGGCCAGTGCATCGTCTTCATCGACGAGATCGACGCGGTCGGCATGCGACGCGCGGCGCTCGGCGGCGGCGGCGCCAGCTACACGGGCGCCCGCATCGAGGAGTCCCTCTTCTACGGGCCCTACGGCGCCCTGAACCCGACCGGCGACATGATCCTCGAGACCCGCGCCTGGCGCGACCGGCTGTTCGCCGAGCGCGAGCCCGAGCCGCAGCCGCGCGGGCTCGGCCGAATCTTCAACCAGGGCGGCGGCGGGTTCCCGGGGGGAATGTTCGGCGGCGGCCAGCTGGCGCTGAACCAGCTGCTCGTCGTGATGGACGGGATCGACAACCCGCCGTTCTTCCGGCGCCTGTTCACGAACTGGACGAACACGCTTCTCGACGCGAGCTACATCATCCCGCCGAAGGTCGGCAAGTTCTCGCTGCGCGTGCCGCGCCCGAAGCCGCGCAAGGACCAGATCTACTTCATCGGGGCGACGAACGTCCCGATCAGCCAGCTCGATCCGGCGCTCACGCGGCCGGGACGCATGGGTCGCCATGTGTGGCTGCGCACGCCGACGAAGGGCGACCGCAAGGACATCCTCGACCTCTACATCGGGAAGGTCGACCACGAGCCGGAGCTGGACACCGAGAAAAAACGCGATGAGCTCGCACGCATCACCGGCGGTTACAGCCCGGCGATGCTCGAGCAGGTGTGCTCGATGGCGCTGACGTACGCGCATGCCGACGGCCGCGAGCGCTTCGACTCGGGCGACATCCTCGAGGCGATGACCACGGTCGAGTCCGGCTCAGCGGTGAACATCGAGTATCCGGAGGAGGACACGCGGGCCGTGGCCGTCCACGAGTCCGGCCACGCGGCCGCGAGCCACGTCTACATGAAGGGGACGGAGTCGACGCGGATCTCGATCCGAATGCGCGGCGAGTCGCTGGGGCACCACCAGGCGGCCGAGCAGGTCGAACACTTCAACCAGTGGCGCTCCGACCAGATGGCGACGCTGATCTGGGGCCTCGGCGCGATGGCGGCCGAGCGCGTCTTCTACGGGCAGACGTCGAGCGGTGTCGGCGGCGACATCCAGACGGTGACGCGGCTGGCGGCGCTCATGGTCGGCGCCGCAGGCATGGGGCCCGAGCCGTTCGACCTCGGCGGCGTCGTCGACGAGAAGGAGGAGGAGCGCGTTCTCAAGCGCTTCGAGGAGATCGGGCTCAAGCTCATGAACCGCACCGGGAGCATCCAGGACCACGATGTCGCGGCCAGCGTGCTCATGGATCCGACCAAGAGGAGGCTCGCCGCGCAGCTCGTCGGCCAGGCGTACGTGACCGCGCACAACTTCGTCCGACAGAACCGCAAGGGGATCGAGGGGATCGCCGACGAGGTCGTGGCCCGGCGCGAGATCTTCGGGGACGAGCTCGTCGAGCTTCTCGACCGCGCGAAGCTGAAGCCGGCGACAATCGACCTGCTGGAGGAGAAGACATGGCCGATGCTGTGAACAAGCCGGGCCGCAAGATGCACAGCAAGGGATTCCTCGCCGCGAACCTCGTCGTCGCATGCGGGTTTTTCGCCGTGCTCATCCTCTTCGGCATGCTCGTCTCGCGCGGCACGCACAACCCCTGGTCGTCCTACAAGCCGAAGGGCGGCGACGTTTTCACGAAGGCACAGAACATGGCCAACCACGTGGCGCCGGCGTACAAGTACAACGGCGAGCCGATCGCGGTCGTCCAGGCGCAGCCGCTCCTCTACCAGGACGCCGTCGTCGACGGAATCGCGTTCACGAGGACGCCGTTCCGCAAGATCGGGAGCCCGTTCAAGCAGTTCGAGCCGTCCGGCTCGACGATCGCGTACGTCTTCTGCGGGACAGCGCCCAAGTGCGGGCTGCCGAGCACAGGCGCGGAGCAGACGGTGCCGATGCTGAAGCGCGAGACGCTCGAGCTCGCGCTGTACACCTTCAAGTACTCGCCGAGCGTCCAGTCGATCGTCGGTCTCCTGCCTCCGGCCGGCAACACGAACTACGCGATCTACCTGCGGCGCAAGAATTTCGCAAAGGAGCTCTCGAAGCCACTCGACGCGACGCTTCCCCAGCACAAGGTTCTGAGCTACAAGCAGCTGAGCCCGGTCGAGAGGGCGACCGTCGACCGCTTGACGACCAGGGCCACGTACCAGTCGCAGTTCTCGCAGGGCGCAAATGGGCGGACGCTGCTCGTGCTCCAGTCGGTGGGCCAGTAGCGTTATTCGGCCTTGCGCCGTTTTCCGCTGCTCCTCTGTCTCGCGTTCGTCCTCGCCGGGTCGTCGGCGGCTCAGACGCAGGTCGGCTTCCTGGCGGTCGGCGACTACGGCGTCGGCGGCTCGCGCGAGGTGGCTGTCGGGCTCGCGATGAAGCGCTTCGAGGCGCGGCGCCCGGCGGGCTGGCTCGTCACGCTCGGCGACAACGACTACGGGGAGAGCCCCGCCCGGTTCCGGTCGAGCTGGCAGCAGGCGTTCGGATGGGCCCGCCGGTCTGGCCTGCGCGTCGGCGGTGTGCTCGGGAACCACGACTACCTGGTCGGGCGCGGCTCCTACGAGCTCCGCACGCTCGGCATGCCCGGGCGCTACTACACGCGCCGGCTCGGCGACGGCGTCCAGCTCTTCTTCCTCGACTCGAACCGGATTACGGCGGGGGAGACGGCGTGGCTCGAGCGGCAGCTGTCGGAGTCGACGGCGACCTGGAAGATCGCGCTCTTCCACCATCCGCCGTACTCGTGCGGCGAACACGCCGGCAACACGGGTGTCGTGCGCTCCTGGGTGCCGCTCTTCGAGCGCCACGGCGTTCAGCTTGTCCTTTCGGGACACGACCACGACTACCAGCGCTTTCAGCCGCGGAACGGCGTCACGTACGTCGTCGACGGAGGCGGCGGAGCTTCGCTCTACCGTCTGCATCGTTGTCCGCGCTCGTATCCGCCGTCGGCCCGACGCTTCTCCGACTACGGCTTCCTGTACGTCTCCGCGACCGACCAGAAGCTCGATGTGTCGGCGGTCGACCTCCGCGGCCACGTCCGCGACCGCTTCGCGCTCACTCCGTAGGGCTAGAATCGCGAGATGGCCGAGATCGGCACCATGCGCGTCAAGAGCGGGCTCGCCGAGATGCTCAAGGGTGGCGTGATCATGGACGTCACCGACGCCGACCAGGCCCGCATCGCCGAGGACGCGGGCGCCTGCGCGGTGATGGCGCTCGAGCGCGTCCCGGCGGACATCCGCCGCGAGGGCGGCGTCGCGCGCATGGCCGATCCGGACAAGATCCGTGAGATCCAGGAGGCAGTGACCATTCCGGTCATGGCCAAGGCGCGCATCGGCCACTTCGTAGAAGCGCAGATCCTCGAGGCGCTCGAGGTCGACTACATCGACGAGTCGGAGGTCCTGACGCCCGCGGACACGGCCAACCACATCGACAAGTGGAAGTTCACGGTCCCGTTCGTCTGCGGCTGCACGAACCTCGGCGAGGCGCTACGCCGGATCGCCGAGGGTGCCGCGATGATCCGCACGAAGGGCGAGGCAGGGACCGGCGACATCGTCAACGCGGTCACGCACATGCGCTCGGTCTTCGGGGCGATCAAGAAGCTCGGCGCGATGAGCTCGGACGAGCTGTACTCCGAGGCGAAGGAGCTGCGCGCTCCGATCGAGCTCGTGCAGTGGGTCGCGGAGAACGGGCGGCTTCCCGTCGTGACGTTCACCGCCGGTGGCATCGCGACTCCGGCCGACGCGGCGCTGTGCATGCAGCTCGGCGCGGACGGCGTTTTCGTCGGCTCCGGGATCTTCAAGTCGACGAACCCGTCCGAGCGTGCGAAGGCGATCGTCGAGGCGACGACGCACTTCCAGGATGCGGAGGTTCTCGCGCGCGTCTCGCAGGGGCTCGGCGACGCGATGACGGGCCTCTCGGCCGCGGGCATCCCGCCCGAAGAGCTGCTCGAAACGCGCGGCTGGTAAGCCACGCAGCGCGGGTCGACCGGACGCCTTCCAAAAGCCACAAAGTCGGCACACCTTCGCCTTGACAACCCCCGGAGTCGGACTCCGAAGCGGTCCGGTGGCGGAACGCGCGGGCGCCGGCGTCCGCGCCCCGGAGGGTCGCACGGAGCTCCTCGAGGCGAAAACCGCTTAACGAAGCCTCCGCGCACGCTTCGCAGAAAGGTACAAAGTCGGCACGCTTTTCCCTTGACGGCGCAGGGAGTCTGACTCCGGAAGGTCCGGGCTGTCCGGTTTGCGCGTCACAGTCTGCGGCGTGACTGCGGTCCGCGTTCCCTGGTCGAGCGCATCGTTCCTCGTCTACGTCGGCGGCCTCACGATCCTCGCTGCGACGTTCAGCCTGCTCGAGATCGCGGCGAACGACCACGGAGCCGGCGGCTTCGTCTCGTGGGCGCTGCTCGTCTTCGTCGTCCTCTCCGGCCTCGCTCTCGGCGCGAGGCTCACCAATCACAGCGTGACGGCCGGGGTGCTCGCGCTCAGCTCCGTGGCGAGCTTCGTCATCTTCCTGGGCGCGGTGCTCGACTGGTTCGGCTGGCTGCCCGACCTCGATCATCCGTTCAAGGGCTTCCGTTTCTGGCTCCTCGTCCTGGAGCTGGCAGTCGTCGTCGCCGCGGCGGTCGCGCTGAACCGCTTCCGCTTCCCGCTCTTCGTCTTCGTTCTGGCTGCGGCCTCGTGGTTCTTCGTCGTCGACCTGATCTCGGGCGGTGGCGACTGGTCCGCGATCGTGACCATTGGAGTCGGGCTCGCTCTCCTCGTCGCCGCCGTGAGCGTCGATCGCAGCTCGAGGACGTACGGGTTCTGGCTCCACGTCGCATCCGGGCTCGCAATCGGCGGCGGGCTGCTCTGGTTCTTCCACGACGGCGACCTCGACTGGATCGCCGTGGCGATCGCGGCCGTCCTGTACGTCGCCTTGGGCGACGCGCTCGGCCGCTCGAGCTGGGTCGTGTTCGCCGCCTGGGGCCTGCTCCAGGTGACGACGCACTTCGCGGAGAAGTGGTCGGACGTCGGGCTCATGTTCGCGTACTTCCCACTCGGCTTCGTGCTGTTTCCGTTCTTCGGCTACGACGAGTTCGGCGCGGAGCAACACAAGACGCACGCCTGGGCCGGGCCCGTCTCCTACGCCGTCCTCGGCCTCGTCCTCATCGGCATCGGTCTGCTGATCGCTCGCCGGCGACGCGCGCTGATGCCGGCCGCAGAGCTCCTCTAGCTCGAATCTAGAATGAGCGGGATGAGGATCGGAATCCTCGCTGTGCAGGGGAACTTCCGCGAGCACGCGGCCACGCTGCGGCGGCTCGGCGCAGAACCGGTGGAGGTGCGCAAGCCGGAGCAGCTCGACGGGCTCGACGGGCTCGTCGTCCCGGGCGGCGAGTCGACGACGTTCATGCGTCTCATGCGGCTGTACGGGCTCGAGGAGGCGATCCGGAGCTTCGAGCAGCCGGTCCTCGGCACCTGCGCCGGCCTGATCGTGCTCGACGCCGACCACCTCGGGCTCGTCGACGTCGAGGTCGCACGCAACGGGTACGGCCGCCAGGTGTTCAGCTTCGAGGCCGACCTCGACCTCGCCGGCCAGGACGAGCCGCTCCGAGGCGTGTTCATCCGGGCGCCCCGCGTGACGAGCACCGGAGACGACGTCGAGGTGCTCGCCGAGCTCGACGGCGACCCGGTGCTCCTCAGGCAGGGCCGCTTCCTGGTCGCTACCTTCCACCCCGAGCTCACCGACGACACGCGCGTGCACGAGCTCTTTCTCGAGTCAGTCAGGGAGGCGAGCCTTGTCCGGACATAGCAAGTGGGCGTCGATCAAGCGGAAGAAGGGCGCGACCGACGCGAAGCGCGGCCAGCTCTTCTCGAAGCTGACGCGCGCGATCATCGTCGCCGCGCGCGACGGAGGGCCGGATCCGGGCGGGAACATCGCGCTCCAGAACGCGATCGAAAAGGCGCGCGAGAACTCGATGCCGAAGGACAACATCGACCGCGCGATCGCGAAGGGCGCGGGCACGGGCGCCGACGCGGCCGCCTACGAGACGGTGACCTACGAGGGCTACGGCCCGGGCGGCGTCGCGCTCTTCCTGGAGGCGCTCACCGACAACCGGAACCGCACGGCGGCCGACGTGCGCTCCGCGTTCACGAAGAACGACGGCAACCTCGGCGAGTCCGGCTCGGTCGCGTGGCTCTTCGAGCGCAAGGGCGTGATCCTCGTCGACGGCTCAGCGGACGAGGACGAGCTGATGATGACCGCCGCGGACGCAGGCGCGGAGGACATCGAGCAGGACGAGTCGACGTTTCGCGTGACGACCGCGCCAGACGTGCTCCACGCGGTGCGCGCGGGCCTCGAGGAAGCCGGCTTCTCGATCGAGTCCGCCGAGTCGACGATGGTGCCCAAGACCTCGGTCGAGATCGACGACGAGGTCATGGCCCGAAAGGTCGTGCGGCTGATGGACGAGCTCGAGGAGAACGACGACGTCCAGGCCGTCTACTCGAACTTCGACATCCCGGAACGAGTCCTCGAAGCGGTCGCCGGCTAGCGGCCGGCGCGGATGATCCGGCTCGTCGCCGCGAAGCCGGACAGCCGAACCGTCACGCGATACGCCCCGCGGCGCTTCGCGCGCAGCGAATAGAACCCGCGCTGGTTCGTCTTTCCGCTCGCGACCGTCGTCCAGCCCCCGCCCGAGCTCTTCTGCAGCGACACCTGCGCGCCGAGCACCGCGTCCAGGAAGCGGTCGACGACCTTGCCGCGCACCTTGCGGCCCTTTTCGACCGCCCGCGCGGCGACGATCTTCGGCGGCAGGTTCCCCTGCAGCTGGACGCTTCCGAGCGCGACGAGCACCTGACCGCGGTTCCAGCTCGTGGCAGTGCTCGAGCCGTTCACGATGTACGAGTCGTCGGGCGGGTCGAGCGCCTCGAAACGGATGACGGCCATCAGGTTCGTGTCGAGCGGAAACGCCAGCACGCCCTCGAAATGCGCATCACCGGTCGCCGCAGGGCGCATGATGACGTAGAAGCCGAGAATCGTCCCGACCGCCTTCGTCCCGACGGCGTGCGGAACCGAGATCGCGCCCTGCTGGTCGCGGCCCCAGTCCGTGTGCTGCACGTTCGCCTTCGCCACGGCCTCCGCGTCGCCCTGACGCTGGTCGAAGCTGACCGACCAGTCGAGTGACGCGAAGCCCGAGTTCTCGGGATGGCCGGTCTGTTCGTAGCGCGGCCCCACCCAGCGGCCGGTGTTCCCGGACGTGGCCTGGCGGTTGTAGGTCGTCGGAGAGGCCAACTCGACGAGAAGCCCCGGCGGGAACTGGTGCGCCTGTCGGGCTGGATCGGAGATGCGGATCCGCTCGACGGACTGCGCGCCCGCGATCTGGGTGCCGACGGCGAGGGCCAGAAGCCCTGCGAGCATGGTGAGGACGACCGAAACGCGCCGCATACAGCCCTAGAGGCTAGCCCAGGTTGCAGCTAGCGCTGACCGAGGCTGACGACCACGTTGACGCGCGTGCCCTGCGCCCGCGTGGCGCCCCAGCGCGGGGTCTGCCTGACGATGCGACCGCGCGGCTTCCGGGACGTGGCGCGGCGCACTCGACCGACCCGGCAATGCGCACGGACGATCATCCGCCTTGCCGCGGGCATCTTCTTGCCGACGACCTTCGGCACCTTGCACTTCGGCGGCGGCGGAGGCGGCGGCTGCGCAGAACCGACCGTGAACGTCCCTTTCATGAAGCCCGCATGCGGGTCGCAGACGAACCTGTAGACCCCGTCGCTGAGCGTCACAGTCCAGGTCTGCGTGCCCTTGAAGCCGACCTCGGTCTTCTGATCGACGCCCGGCCCGGTGAGGTGGAAGTTGTGGAACGTCGAGTTGTCGTGCACCTGGATCTCGTACGTGCCCGCGGCGAGGTGCGTGACATTGGCCCCGTTCATCTTCAGCGAGATCGTCGTGCCGTCGTTCGTGCCGACCGTCGCGACGAGCTGACCAGGCGGCGGAGGCGGAGGAGGCGGCGGCGGGGGAGGAGGCGGGGGAGGTGCACCGTTGACCGTGACCGAGCCCGCCATCAGCGGAGCGTGGTAGAGGCACTTGTAGTTGAACGTCCCGGGCGTGTTGAAGGTGTAGGTGAACGTCTGGCCCGGGGCCAGGTCGTTCGAGTTGAAGACGCCGTCGTCCGACGTGACCGTGTGGTGATTGGCGCCGTGGTTGATCCAGCACACGGTCGTGCCGGGGTCGACCGTGATGCTCGCCGGCGTGAACGCGTCCTCGA
>Ga0207674_10005348_pt1 | contig 15269 bp, 16 predicted proteins | sample KBSCornC72_FD_184303 | JGI IMG/M metagenome (GOLD analysis project Ga0207674, IMG submission 184303) | Corn rhizosphere microbial communities from Kellogg Biological Station, Michigan, USA - KBS Corn C7-2 (SPAdes) (version 2) | ecosystem: Host-associated > Plants > Roots > Rhizosphere > Soil ... | reverse complement strand
ACCACCACCCTGACCATCATCTCCTTCTTCAATACGCTGAAGTATCCGCCCTCATTGCACTACTTGCTGATGACGCTTGGACCATCGCTAACGCTGCTGGCGTTGTTTGACGGGATTAAGGCCGAGCGCGGGCTGGGACGAATCCTGCTGGTCTATGGCCGGGTACCTCTCTTCTATTACGTCCTGCACATTTATCTCATCCACCTGCTGGCCGTTGTCGTGGCCCAATTATTCCACCAACCGGTGTCTTGGTTGTGGCATGGAGCCATGTTCGTGCTAGGCGTGCCAGCGGGATACGGACATGGCCTGCCCTTTATTTACGGAATCTGGTTCCTGGTTCTGGCGATCTTGTACCTACCATGCCGCTGGTTCATGGAATACAAGCGGCAGCATCGGGACTGGACGTGGTTAAGCTATCTCTGAGCTGTTGGCCTTCCTACAAACCCGCACCAAGCTCACCAACAGGTGCCCTGCGGTAAACTTGACCTAAAGAAGCGCAATCTGTTGCACTCTCTAAAAGGTATTTTTCCGCATCTTAGGAATAGACATGAAGAACCTGAACATCCGTTTTTTCGTGCTTTTTCTGGCTGTTGCGATGGTTGGCAGCAGCCCTGCCTGGGCCGTTAGTCGTGAAATCGTTGAACTGCAGACCCAGGTGCAGAACCTGCAAACTCAGCTCACGCAAATACAACAGTCCCTCGATGAGCGCATGGGCGTGTTCCGTCACCTGATGGACCAGAACACCGACAGCATCAACAAGGTGACCACCGCGATCACCGGTATGCAGACGGCGCTGCAGAAGGAGCAGAGCGACTCCAGCAATCGCGTCGACCAATTGTCGGGGCAATTGCAGGCATTAAACGACAGCCTCGACGAGTTGAAGGCGCGGCTTGGCAAGGTTACCAAGCAACTGGAAGACATGCAGGCGGCGCAGCAGACGCTTGCCGCGCAGGCCAACCAGCAAGCTGCCGCTGCCCAACAGCAAAAGGAGGCAATGGCGGCTCTGCCCCCCGACGTCCTCTACAACAATGCCCTTCGCGACTACAACGGCGGGAATGCTGACGTGGCACGGCAGGAGTTTAACGACTACGTCAAGAACTATCCAAACACTGACCTTGCTGGAAACGCGTATTTCTATCTCGCGGAAATGGATTTCCACGCGGGCAAGTACCCGGACGCCGTAAAAAATTACGACCAAGTGCTGCAGAGCTTTCCTGACGGCAATAAGGCGGCTTCCGCCGAACTCAAGAAAGGATTTGCCCTGATTGAGTCAGGAGACAAGGATGGAGGTATCGCGGCTCTTCGCCACGTTGTGCAACGATACCCACGATCCAATGAAGCACTTCAGGCGCGGGACCGACTGCGGAAACTTGGCGTATCGACCACCGCCACCCGCACCCGAGGCTAGAACTCCCCTAGGAGAGAGGTCCCGTCCTCTCTCCTTATTCTTCAGCGCCTGCCTGGCGGGCGACCCTCCAAGTAACTATTACTGCCCGGCCCTATTACCGCCGTAATGGCTCGTGACACGAGCATTACAAATCAAATGCAAGTCCCGGACAGAATATGCAAACCGAATGAACCAAGCACTTGCCAAATTGTGCTTCGTGGCTGTGGTTTGCATCGGCTTGACTCCGCTCGGAACCGCTCAAGACGATGCAGAGCTTCGGCCAGCCGCAGAAGAGACAAAACCGGTGCCGGTCTTGTCCGGTGGCGCGGCCTTTGTGCCCACTTGGGACTCCGGGAATCCTGTAATGGTCTCTATCATTTCTCCAGTCTTGCTTGTGCCCGTGAACCGCAATCTGATCTTTGAGTCGCGTGCGGAGTTCGAGGGCGATTTCGTCCGGCGCAACGGAAATTCTGGCGACTTCACGGGAGCGGTCGAGAAGTCTCTTGAGTACGCGGAATTCGATTACATCGGGAACAAGTACGTCACGTTTACGGTCGGACGATTCCTCACCCCATTCAACATTTTCAATGAGCGGCTTTATCCGAACTGGATACGAAACACGCAAACGGATCCGTTGATCTACCCGATTGGAACTGGAAGCGACAATGGATTGATGGTGCGCGGCGGTGTAAGCCTCACCAAGAGCGTGACCCTGAATTACGCTGCATATTTTTCCGCCCTGTCCACCATCGATCATTTCGAATCGGAGCGCCATGCTGGAATTCGTGCCGGCCTCTTCTTCCCGCATCGGCGGCTTGAAATTGGAGTGAGCGAGCAACATCAGTTGCAGGATTCACGGTTCAACCGTTTTGGATCCTACTTGCAATGGCAACCGGTGCGTCTCGCCTTCGATCTCCGCGCCGAAGGTGCATATTCTCGCGAAGAAGGTAGCGGGCTTTGGGTGGAGGGCGCGTATCGTTTTCGGAATGCTGGCGCTGCTCTCTGGCGCCGTACGCAAGTGGTCGTCCGAAGCCAAACGTTTCAAACCGGCACTCTGGCGGGCATCAATCCGGATCTACCAGCCGTTGACACCAAACGCACTGAGTTTGGCTTGAACTACTACCTCACTGACGGTTGGAAGGGGCTCGCAAGCTATGGTCGTACCTTCACGGCCTCAGGCAACGGCAACATCTGGACAGTAGGGATGACGTACCGGTTCATCATTCCATTGGGGCCGACAAGATGAAGCTTCTGCACACGATCATTCTCGCAGCAACCATCACCGCCGGGGTCGCCTATGCCGGGTCAGCTGCTGAAGCACCGGCTCCAGTGACGCAATCCGCACAAGCTTCGGCGAATCCCGTAAATCCGCGATGGATCGCGGAGGGCGAGAAGCGGTTTCGCATCAACTGCGGACGCTGCCATCAATCCCCACACAAATTTCAACCACGAATTATGGCAACTGCCGTTCGACACATGCGGGTTCGGGGCATGCTGACCGATGAGGACATGAGGTACGTGGTGTATTACGTGACGCACTAATGTTGAGCCGAGTCAGGAATGCGACAGGTGTCTGGCTTATCAGCTTTTCCCTACTTGCCGTCGCCCAAGTCGGCCCGATCGCGCCACGGGTGATTGAGCTGACGGCCGACAAGGATAGCAAGTACAGGCTGGGTGGCAAAGTCGCGTCTATGCTTGAGGTCTCTCCGGGCGAGCACCTGGTTTTGCGGATTACTGCAATCCGCGCCAAGCAGGTTGCGCGCGACGGCAGTGTGCACGGGCTCGCCCTACTCGACAAGGATGAAAACATCGTACCGGGCTGGAGGTTTTACCTGCACCCCGGGACCCAAGATTTGGAAGTCACCGCACCAATTCAGCCGGGGCGATACACGGCTGTGTGTATCGTCATCTGCAGCGATATGCACGAGGACATGGGTTTTACGCTGGTTGTATCGCAACCAGCCGCAAAGTAGAGGAGTTCGTATGAAGCCGTTCGTGACGCTGTTTGCCCCACTCTTGCTATTGGCGTCTGCCACCGGAGGCACCCAAAGGACATCTTTTTTCGGCGAAATCTCCGATTCCCAATGTGCGATGAATGTGCACTCATTGAGCCGTTCGCACGAAGAAATGATTAAGCGACGCACATTGGGAACCGACGCCGCGTCATGTTCAAAGGCTTGTGTGCGGCGCGGCGGCGAGTGGGTGCTTCGCTCGGGTGAAAATGTGTACCACCTGCTGTACCAGGCGGGGGTGGAACAATTCGCCGGGCAAAAAGTCAAGGTAGTCGGAACCCTCGACTCCAGCATCAACACAATCGACAACTACCATATCGACGCGAACGATTCCGCGCACTAAAGTAGCCCTCTACTCTCCCCTGGGGCGAACTCTCACCGCGGTCTTCAGCTTGATATCAGCAGACGAGCTACCAATCCTCACATCGACCTGATTGGCTTCGATATCCCACCCAGCCCTGTCGATATTCCAATAAGCAAGGTCAGCTGCCTTGAGAATGAACTTGACGGTAGTCTTTTGCCCCGGAGCTAATGAGATACGCTGAAATCCCTTCAATTCTTCCTGCGCCCGCTCTACCTTCGATCCAATGTGCGCGACGTACATTTGTACGACTTCGTCGCCAGCCCGCGAACCTCTGTTCCGCACATCCACGGTTATTCGGACTTCACCATTTGCCACAACTTGAGAAGAGCTGGCCCTCAAATTCGAGTACTCGAACGTGGTATAGCTCAATCCATACCCAAAGGGATAGAGCGGCTTCCCTTTGAAGTACATGTAGGTGCGGCCATGGCGCAGGTTGTAGTCCATCATCGGGGGCAACTGATCCAGTGAGGCAGGCCAGGTCGTCACCAGGCGTCCGCCCGGGTTGTAGTCGCCGAACAGAGCATCCGCGAGCGCATTCCCTTCTTCTTGGCTGTTGTGTGCCATATGAAGAATTGCGGGCACATGATCCTCGGTCCATTGAATTGCAAACGGAAAACTGGCGATCAATACAACCACCGTTTGCGGATTCACGGCGTACACCTGCTTCACCAGCTCTTCTTGCTCAAGCGTGATCGATTGTCGATCGATCGCTTCTTTGCCGTCACTCGGCAGCGGACATTTGGCCCAGCCCGCATTGCAAGTGGGATGATTGCCGACGACAACGATCGCCACATCGGCACCGCGCGCGATCTTCACGGCAGCATCGTCGGTATTGTCGTGAGCGAAGTCAACTTTGACGTTGCTCCCCAGCTTGCTCTTGATTCCTTCGAGGGCGCTCACGGAATAACCTGGCGTCCCGCTATACCAGTCGAGGGCGACGATATCTGCATACGGTCCGATCACAGCAACCCTCTTCAGTTTCGACCTGTCGAGCGGCAAGGTATGGCTCTCGTTCTTGAGGAGAACGATGGACTCCCGGGTAACCTTTCTCGCTAACGCCTTGTGCTCAGGATTGTCCCAAACCGGCTGTTCGCCTTTGATTTTGTTGTAAGGCACGATTTCGGGAGGATCAAGCAACCCGAGGCGGATCATCACCCGGTAAACACCGCGCAGGTTGTCGTCGATCTCGGCAAGGTTAATGAGCTTGCCATCGAGCGCGGCTTTCACGCCATCCCGATACCGATCCAGAAACTGGTTGATGCCGGCATGAATAGCACCCGCGGACGCTTGATTGATGTCCCCGTAATACTTGTGTTTCGTTACCGTGTTGGTCAATCCTCCGGCATCGGTGCAGATAATTCCGTCTAGTCCCCACTCGCGCATGGTGATGTCCTTCAGAATGGGATTAACTGTCATTGGAGTACCATTCCATGCGTTATAGGAGGCCATGTAAGCGCGTGAGCCTCCCTGGAGCACTCCCATGCGGAATGGCACGGAGTAGTACTCACGCAGCAGGCGATCGTCGAAGTCGGAGGAAGACCCGTCGCGTCCGTTCTCATTGCTATTGGCAAGAAAATGCTTCATGAGCGAGGCAGCCATCCAATACTTCGGATTGTCGCCCCGCAGACCGTGAGCGAAAGCTGCAGCCATTGTCCCGGTTAGGAATGGGTCCTCACCAAATGACTCTTCGCTGCGTCCCCAACGAGGGTCTCTGGCCAAGTCCGCATTCGGGGCGCGCACGACAATGCCGACCCGACGATGACGCTCGCCCCGGTAGTTGGTCGTAAACTGATCATCCGTATTGAAGGTGTAGCGGGCTTCGTACGCTTCGACTGCGGCCGCCTGCCGGACTAATTCGGGATCCCAGGTCTCGCCCAAACCGACGGACTGGGGAAACTGCGTGGTCGGCAAAGGCTGAAGGCCGCGACCGCCCCAGCCTCCCGGGCCGCCAAGCGCGACTCCGTGCAGGCCTTCAATGTGGGATGAGCCCACGATACCAAGTCTTGGCACACTCGGGTCCGTGCCGAGTGCCGCGATCTTCTCGTCCAAAGTCATCAGTGAAAGGATGTTGTTGACGCGCTCTTCGATCGGGTTGTTCGGGTTTTGGAAAGGATACTTGTAAGTTTGCGCCCATGCGTTACTGAGAAAGACGACTAATGCAATGAGAATCGGCCACCGAGCGATGATTTCCATGACATTCCTGAACAGAGGGGATTGATGAGGGATGTCACCAGACACCGCCCCGCGATGGAAATGCTAAAAGTGCACACCCAAGCGGCAACTCGGGGGTAAGAGTTCTGCTTCTACTACTAGGATGGGGTCTTCCCCGAGTAACAGGTTCACAAAACCGAGCCACGTGCCCTCATTTGACATAGTCGTTCACCGCCTGAGGCTCATGTATTTCAACGCGCGCCGTTGTGTGCTGCTGCTGCTTTGCATTATATCTGCCGCACACATCTATACATGGTCTCAAAGCATTCCCGAAGGTAATCCCAACTTACTGAATGTCACCGGGGTAGTGGTAAACAAGCTGACGCGCGAGCCTATCTCGAGGGCGCTTGTCTTCTCTCCTGACAACCGGATGGCGGCGCTCACCGGCGACGATGGTCGTTTTCAGTTCAAGGTTCTAAGGGACGAATCTCCCCAAGGGATCTTTAAGGTTGGCACCGGAGTCGGCGGGACAACCACGTTCTTAGCGCGAAAGCCAGGATTCTTGCAGGACCCCGATGGAACTCAAACGCTCGTCCCTCCCGATCTCGTCATTGCTATTGCTCTGATTCCAGAAGGAATTATTCATGGGCGTGTCCTAACTAAGTCTAATGAACCTGCGGTTGGAATGAATGTCCAGTTATTCCAGCGTCAGGTCCAGGAAGGCTTGTGGCGGTGGACCCCTTCCCAAACAACTCATACGAATTCTAGCGGCGAGTACCGCTTTGCCGAGCTCGCTCCGGGCGAATACAAGGTAATGACTCAAGAAATGCTCGACAGCGATCTGGAGAGCCCGGTCCCCGGAAGCCAGGCGTATGGCTTCCCTCCTTCGTACTTTCCCGGAGTCCCGGACTTCGCGTCTGGAACTGCCATTACTTTGAGTGCAGGCCAAAAACTCCAAGCCGACATCCCTCTGGCGCGCCAACCTTATTACTGGGTAAGGTTGCCGGTGTTGAATGCTGAGAACACTCCCGGCCTCAACATCAGTGTCTTGGCGCAGACCCAACCCGGACCAGGATATTCTCTCGGCTACAACCCCTCGACTCACAGGATCGAAGGATTACTGCCAAATGGCACATTCAGAATCCAGGCGCACGCTTTCGCGCCGCTGTCTGTCAGTGGAGAGGCCACTTTCACGATTTCCGGGCATGAGGTTGATTCCCCAAGCCTGACTCTCGGAGCCGACGGTGCGATCCCTATTAGCGTGCAAGAGGAATTCAATTCGGAATGGAACAACCAATCAATCTGGAGCAACGGGAAACAAAGTTTCAAGCTGAGTGGCCCAAGAGTGTACTTGCACGTGTCTCTTGAACCAGTGGGGGATTTTTCACAACTTGGAAGACCATCGCTTAGGCCCATCCTTTCCCGACCGGACGAGTCTCTTCTGATCGACAACGTGCCGCCGGGAGCATACTGGGTTCGGTTCAACACGTACCGGGGGTATATCCAGTCGATGAATTCCGGTGGAGTGGACCTACTGCATCGTCCCTTGGTCGTGGCGTCCAGTTCCCCTCCACAAATCGACATCACCATGCGCGATGACATGGCACAGATTTCAGGGGCAGTCTCGGACATCAAGGCGAACGGAGATTCTCTACCTCGCCGACGCTCCATTGTGCCAAGCCAATCGCCCGCCCGCGTCTACTGCGTGCCTCTTCCTGACAGTAATGGAACGTTTCAGGAAATCGCGGTTATGCCTGACGGCAATTTCGCGTCCGTGCCGATGGCGCCCGGTGCTTACCGGGTGCTGGCTTTTGCCCATCCGAAACCCCGCCTGCCCTATCGAGATCCGGTAGCCATGCGCGTCTATGAGACTCAAGGGCAAGTCCTCAACCTGGTGCCCGGGCAAAGCGAGCATTTGCAACTTCAATTGATCCAAGGAGATTGAGAACGAATGTTGGCTCCCGAAAGACAAAAATCAGCTTTCGTTCTGACCTTTATCGCTGCCCTCGTGCTGGGATGCGAAGGTCAAACAACAAGCGGGGGGACATACCGAATCTCGGGAACAGTCGTAAGCAGCACCGATGGTCATCCGCTTTCACGTGCCAGGGTTGTTCTTGCGAACGTGAAGAATCTTGGAAGGCCCTTTTCACTGTTTTCCTCGGAAGATGGTAGCTTCTCCTTTTCTGGATTGCCGGCGGGCAAATATTCGCTTCAAGGTGCAAAACGCGGATATCTAACACGCAGCTATGACCAACACGAGGTTTTCTCCACCGCCATCGTCACCGATGCTGGGCTCGATACTGAGCACCTCGTTTTGCGCTTACCACCCAACGCTTACATTTTTGGCAAGGTGCTCGATGAGAACGGCGACCCGGTACGGCATGCCAACGTCATGTTGTACCGAGTGGCTCACGAGGAAGGTACCAGCCAAGTGCAGCAGAACCGTGTTGACAATTCAGACGACCTCGGGGCCTACGAACTAGGGCCGGTGCTGCCCGGCACTTACTTTATTGCGGTGCGAGCGGAACCTTGGTATGCCGTCCGTACGCCAGCACCTACATCCGACATGAAGGACGATCCCCCGACGCAAGTCGATCCCGAATTGGACAGCGCCTATCCAACGAGCTATTTCGGCGATACCACTGATCCTGATTCGGCGACCCCGATTCAGGTGCAGGCAAGCGATCGCGTGCAGGCTGACGTCCACCTTGCACCAGTACCTTCGAAGCGCTTTCTTATACGTGTTCCAAAGGACACAGTCCCCCAGGTGCAGGAGATTGGTTTAGGAGGTGAGACTCGTGGTGTTCAGGTCAACCAGCAACGAACGGACGAGGGATCATGGGAGCTTTCGGGACTGCCCCAGGGAAAATACCAGCTCTCAATCGCTGGCGTAGAAGGTGAGAGCACGGTCCGTGATTTGGGTGCAATCACTGAAGGCCAAGAAATCGATGCCACTTCTGCTGAACCACTCGGTGGCGTAAGCATTGCTGCGCAGGTAGCGGGCCAAAACCCCGCTCTCGGGCAAGTCTACGTAGGACTGCGTGTGCCCCGAGGGATCTTGCGGTATTGGGACCGCTGCGACTCAAGGGGAGTAGCACACCTGAAGGGCGTTGCCGCGGGGCGCTACGAAGTCGTCGGTTGGGACAACCGTGGTCGTTACGCGGTGTCCCATGTATCTGTGACGGGTGGCGAACTGGCGGGATCGACGGTTGAACTGGGCACAGGAACCATGGCTGAAATTGCGGTCGCTCTAGTTCGAGGACAGGCGAAGCTTGAAGGCATCGTAAAACGCAACGACAAACCTTTTCCGGGAGCGATGGTGGTACTGGTACCTGATAATTTGAACGCACACGCGGATCTCTTTCGCCGAGATCAGACGGATTTCGATGGAACGTTCACACTGAATGAAGTGGTGCCGGGAGACTACGCACTGGTGGCAATCGAGAACGGCTGGGACCTGGAGTGGTCACGCCCGGATGTGCTTGCGCTCTACCTGAAGCAGGGGAGAAAGATCAGGGTTACCGCGGGCAGTAACGGTAGTATCAAGATTGAGGAACCGGTCGCAGTTCAACAAAGACAGTGAATCCATATGGATGCCCTCCACGGGAACTTGAGAGGCGGGGCATCGTCACATTGCCACGGCAGATGCGAGCTTGCTTCGGAGATGAAGCAGACGTTCGCCCGCGGCGGCAAGTGTTTCTGCGCGCTTCGCGAAATGAAATCTGATTAAGTGATTTACCTTTTCGTGGAAGAAACTTGATCCCGGCACGACCGCGATACTCACTTCCTTGGCCATCCATTCACAAAACGCCACATCACTCTTCCACCCGAATTCCGAGATGTCCACCATGACATAGTAGGCTCCTTGTGGCTCGGTGTAGCGTAGGCCAGCGGCTTCTAGATGCTCGAGGAACATCGTTCGCTTTTCGGTGTAGAGCCGCTGCAGTTCGTTGTAGTAGCTGTCGGGAAGCTCTAAGGCCGCTACCGCAGCCTCCTGCAGGGGGGCCGCAGCCCCAACGGTTAGAAAGTCGTGCACTTTGCGGGCTTCATTGATCACTATCGGCGAGGCGATCACATAACCTAGGCGCCATCCCGTCATTGAAAAGGTCTTTGAGAGGGAACTGCAGGAGAGAGTTCGGTTGAACATCCCTGGTAGAGAGGCAAAATAGGTGTGCTGGTGCGGAGCATAGATGATGTGTTCGTAAACTTCGTCCGTAAGCACGAAGGCATCGAACTCCTCCGCCAGGTTAGCAATAACCTGCAATTCTTTGCGCGTGAATACTTTTCCTGACGGATTCGACGGGTTGCACAGCACTAGCGCCGTCGCCCCCTGTTCAAAGGCTCGCCGCAATTCCTCCACATCAAATGAAAATTCTGGCGGTCGAAGCTCAACATGGATAGGGACGGCGCCGCAAAGGATTGCATCAGCTGCATAGTTCTCGTAGAACGGCGAAAACACAATGACCTTGTCCCCGGGATTGCAGGCAGTCATCATGGCAACCATCATGGCTTCGGTGCTGCCACATGTGACCACGATATTGTCGTCTGGATCGAGAGGCAGCCCCATGAAACGCGACTGCTTACGCGCGAGGGCAGCTCGAAAGTTTGGAGCGCCCCATGTGACTGCGTATTGATGTGGTCCTTCCCGGGAGATACGCTCGAGCGCATCGAGGGCTGCTTGCGGTGGATGAAAATCAGGGAACCCTTGGGAGAGATTGATTGCACCGCACTGGTCCGCAAGGCGTGTCATTCCACGAATAACGGACTCGGCAAAACTGGCTGTACGCAGGCTAGTCTTCGGCATGAATAAACGATTCTCTCACGCGCGGAGTTGAACAAATCCTGCGCACCACGTGGTGCGCCGTGGAACATTTGCCGGGCCACGGTTGTCGCGAGTAGAGCCTTCCCTGCGTTTCCCAATCAGGCTGTCCGATTCCCTGCTTGCGGCATCGATGCTATTATTAAAAGGACAATCCCGCACTACCACACTCCTCAGTAGCTCAATGGCAGAGCATCCGGCTGTTAACCGGAGGGTTGTAGGTTCGAGTCCTACCTGAGGAGCCATTCTTTTCCATGGACTTCGAGAAAATCCGCGAAAAGCGCCCGGGTCAAATAAGGGTCACATAAGTTTACTGGATCGTTGCGGGGGGTTGGTTCCACGCAGATTCGCGGCGAGCGGCCGCCTGTTTGCGGACGTCCGCCGGCACTACATCGGGGGCCCCAAGGCCTGGGAATTAGATGAAGCCTGTCCAAAGTGCCGCTCAAGCAGGCATAAAGAAGCCTGCCAGCAAACGATAGGCGACAGGCATAATAATTACATATGGCTTCGTTTGCGGACAGATTTAGGTTTCGCCTTCTTTTTCGGCTTCAGGAGATCGAGACCCCTTTGTAGCTCCTTCATCGTTTCCTTGATCTCTTCTTTCCGTCTCTTCGCTTCCAAGAAGACATCGTCGGGATCTCGCAGCTGATCGTTCCATTGCTTTTGCATCTGCCAAAAACGGAAGCCCTCGTCCTGCTCGTATTCGCGCAGCGTCTCGATCAACTCGTCATTGGTTGTGGCGCGGGTGTGTTCCAGTTCCACCTTGAACGCATTCAGGTATTCCGATCTGAAAAATCCGAGATTCTCCAACCGTTCAAGGCTGAGCAAGGTGGCGTGGAATGCGCGATTGAGGTTGAAGATTCCTTCGTAGATCTCGAGCTTTTGTAGTCGCGGGCGCCAGGCAGGGCCGTTCATGGCCGGCCTCCCGGGTGCAGAGCAGGTCCTGGACTATGGAGTACTTGTTCGGAGTCTGAGATGTGGCAGGGGCGGGCCTGATATCTGTCAAGTTGCGCCCAAAGGATGGGGCATATAAGGTCAATGGTAGCCATCGTTTGCCTGCTCCAAAGGCTGAGGGTGGTTAGGGCACGCTCGGTGTTCTCGCACTGGGCGCTGCCCGCTGGTTAGTTGCTTGGTCTCCTTCGATCTTGTTTTGTCTTTTGCCGTTTCCGCTTCTGATGGCGGGTCTTCCTACCGTTAACGATCTTCGGCAGGATTTCCTGCACTCGTTCAATATCTTTTTCGCTCCAAGCCCGGACCTCAGCATTCCCAATGCGGGTTGGTTTGGGTGCGGGTACCTTGCTAGCTGCAACGTAACGCGCAAGCGTTGCGGGCGGCAGCCCCAACTTCTTTGCAACCTGACGAGTGGAAAATGGGGACATCTGAGACACTGTCTCAGATATGATCAGCTGCTGTCAAGGCAGTACGTGGGGCGATCGAACATGCAGGTTACGACGGGAGAACTAGATGGGACAACGTGATACCTCCGGGCCTTCTACTGATCGTGAGAAACGGCAGGGGCACGGAGATTCATAGTTGAGCGCTGCAGTCATTTCAGACTGTCTCAGTGACAATCATCAATCAGCTTCATCCCAAGCCAGTGTGACGCAGCCGGAGGGGGAAAGATGCGCATTAGTCGGTCGGTAGGTCTATTACACCTGCAGAAATGGCCATAATCCGCGAGATTTTACTGATCCGATGTACCATTTAGGGGTGACCTGTTCTTGGGTCGGGAGAGCCCATCAGCTCCGAGAGGGAAATACCACCCACTGTCATCGAGAGGCATCTATAGGCTGGGACCGTATGCGGTCCAGTGCTGCGGTCGCGCTTTTCGCCGGCACCGTTAGATATCCCGCCTGAGCTAATACCTTGTTCGCAGCCCAAGCGAGGGCTCATTGGTGCCAACCGACGTGCAACATGAAGCAGGTTGTCATGTTGGGTTACTGCTCGCAGAGCTGTTAATTAGGGTCTTCACTATGTCAAAAAGGAAAACCGGGCTTACGACCGCCGATGCAGAGCGATTGACCGGCAGCCCGGAGGCCGGAGCAACAGCGTGGCCGTGTCCACATTCCCGGAAGATCCGGTACGTAGTTTCATTCCATCACAGGGCGTAAATGGTGACGCGCTTCGCGCTCAGGTTTGCAACTCGTGAAAGCTATTCGTATTCATCGCTTCGGGCCGCCAGAAGTCGTCGTAGTCGATGACGTGCCGCTCCCATCTCCGGGTGAAGGCGAGGTGCTTGTGCGCGTCGCAGCAGCAGGTGTCGGCCCATGGGACGCGATCATTCGCGAGGGTCGAAGCAAAGTGAGTCCGCAGCCCCCTTTGACGCTGGGCTCCGATTTATCGGGTTTCGTTGAGGCTGTTGGCCCAGCCGTGATTGGGTTCAGAGTTGACGACGAAGTCTATGGTGTAACGAACCCGCAATTCTGCGATGCACAAGCCGAGTACGCGGTGGCGTCGGCTGGGATGATCGCGCCGAAGCCAAACAGTCTGAGCAATCTCGATGCCGCATCGGCTCCGGTCATCGCGGCGACAGCGTATCAGATGTTGTTCGAGTATGCGGGGGCGAAGCAAGGTGAAACAGTGATGATCACCGGAGCTGCGGGAAATGTCGGGGCATACGCGGTGCAGTTGGCACTGCAAGCTGGGGTTCGCGTCGTTGCGGTGACCCGGCCCGGGGATGACGCAGCCCTTCGCACGCTGGGTGCACAGACCATCGTCGATTCCTGCGGCACTGAGACCCTGCCAGAGGTCGAGGCCGTTCTGGATACCGTCGGGGGAGACACCGTTGAGCGATGTGTCAGTGCCATCAAACCCGGAGGCAAGCTCGTTTCGGTCGTTTCCGAGTCTCTGCCTGAGCGGCCTGATATCCAGTCGATCTTCTTTTACGCCGAGGTCACTACGGAACGGCTGCGGATGCTTTCAAACCTCTTCGAAGGCGGAAGTATCTCCGCGCGGACCGGTTCTATTCTCCCGCTGGCGCAGGCTCGTGTCGCCCACGAGATGCTCGCGGGCGCGCCGCACAAGCCCGGCAAGATCGTGCTGCAGGTATGAACGACCGCCTAGAGCCAATCAGTTACTCGAATGCGAATCACTGACGTATCGGCAAATCGGATGCTGGTTCCTCCGGCCGGCAAGTTGACGGATAGTCCAATGGCTTTGCCTTTCCTCGTCAAGCTTAATCGGCAAGCAAGTATGAATTCGAAAGAACCAGAATGATCGGATGAGCACTGTTTATCGGAATTGGAGTGTCAATGAGCAGCGTACAAATCGAGCAAAAGAGCTATGAGATGCCCCCGCGAGAAGGGATCAGCATCGCGCATTTTCTCACCGTCGCCGACATCGAGCGCTCGGCTCGCTACTACGAAAGGATCTTCGGCGCCCGCATTCTGAGCCTGGGGGACGGCAATGCGCCCGGGTACCTTCAGCTTGCGAATATCTGGATGATTTTGAACGTTGGAGGCGGGCCGACCCCGGATAAGCCGACGGTAACGCTCAGCGTCCCCGACCCGAATCACATCAACAGCTTTATGAATTTTCGTGTTGCGGATATTCAAGCGTGCTATGAGTTATGGAAAAGTCGAGGTGCGGAGTTTATCACGGAGCCGATCCCCAAGTACGGCGAGACGCGCTGCTACATCCGCGACCCTGACGGTTATATTATCGAGGTCGGACAGAGCACCGATCTCACGTACGGTTAACGCTTGGCCAGCCTCGAAAACTGAGACCGCCCGAATCGACGAGGACGGGGCTACAAGTAGATGTGGCTTCAGGGAGTGGTCCCGAAGTCGGCTTAGGAAAGAGATTCGCGCTTACTCGTGGTTGACGGGCAATCGGGAGGTCACTGAGAAACGCACTTGTCAGTTTCTCGTTTGCCGACAACTCGTCCTGTGCCTAGAAGTCTTTTGTCGTCGCCTGCCGACACACGGCCGAGCGGTTCTGTCCAAACGCGTGCGAAGAACGTGTTCATTCGCTCGCTTCGCTCAATCCCGTTTCTTATCCCAATATCGCAGACGTGGCCACCATCGATGCACGTTTCGGCAATACTCTTCGTAGTCTGCTCCGAACTTGGCGCGCAGAGTTGGCTCTTCATAAAAGAGTACAAATAGGTGTATTCCGAGGGCCATTGCGACCGCGGCAGCAATCGCGCCTGGGTTTGCGCGCCCGACAATGATCCACAGTCCGATCCACCCTGCTGCGAAGCCCACGTACATGGGGTTCCGCACGTAGCGGTAGAACCCCACGCCTACCAATCGCTGCGGGGGTGCGAACGGAGCGGGCGTGCCGTGCCCCGTCCGACCGAAGTCCCAGGCGCAGCGCAGGGCAACAGTGAACCCTAGCACCGACGGAAACGCAGCCAGCCATCGCCAATTGGCCGCGCCCGCGGTTTCAACCCGAAACCCCAGCCACTACGGCAGGAGCCAGAACCATAATCCGAAGAAGGCTGCGCCCACTGCCAGCGATGCGATCGCAGTTGGCCATTCATCGCTGCCTGCTGCCCGAACGCTTCCAAAGTGTCCATTTGTCATAAGCCCTCCT
>Ga0207674_10005340_pt1 | contig 15277 bp, 19 predicted proteins | sample KBSCornC72_FD_184303 | JGI IMG/M metagenome (GOLD analysis project Ga0207674, IMG submission 184303) | Corn rhizosphere microbial communities from Kellogg Biological Station, Michigan, USA - KBS Corn C7-2 (SPAdes) (version 2) | ecosystem: Host-associated > Plants > Roots > Rhizosphere > Soil ... | reverse complement strand
GCACGCGACTGGATAGTCCCCCTTACGGTATCCGGTGCCCCAGCCTCGACTCACGCCGACACCGTGGTACAAATGGAAACGGCCCCGCGCGATTGACGTCGCCGGGGTCTTGACCCACAGGAAGGATGGTTCCCATGGATGAGAATACCGTAGCACGCAGGGGACATTCCAGGCACCCAGTCGCCTGGACGATCCAGGCCCTTGAGGCCAGATGCACCCGAAACGCGTCCGGATGCCTCGAATGGCAGGGCGCTACCACAGCGGGTGGATACGGATCCCTTCGAGTAAGAAACCGAGGCGTCACCGCTCACAGATTCGCCTGGGAACTCCGGCATGGACCAGTCCCTGACGGCCTCTTCGTCCTCCATCATTGCGACAACCGTCCGTGCATCGCCGATGGACACCTGTTCCTCGGAACAATCAAGGACAACGCCATCGACGCCGCACGCAAGGGACGCATCGCCGGTCAGAGACTCACTGCAGATGACGTTAGGCGCATCCGCGCAGCAGACGTTCCACAGGACGTTCTCGTGAAACAGTATGGCGTATGCCAGGCCACCATTTCGCATATTCAGACCGGTCGCAATTGGCGTCATGTGACCTAGGCCGCAATCACGATTCTTGAACCCGTCTGATCAATCGCGCGCAGGCCGAACGCTCGGTAAGAGGTTCCTGTGGTGGTCGCTACGAAGTCGGCTCGGTTCGCCAGCCTGACGTCGTTGAACAGCATGCGGGTTGCTGCAGCGGTGATGCCGATTCCAGCACTGCTGTACCCGTAGGCGCCGCCATCGACCAGCACGTCCTCCATGTAGAGGCCCGTGATGGCGCCCGTGACGTTGATGGCCCGCGCCGGGCGGCTGGATACGGCCAGGAAGTCGCAGTCCCGCAAGGTGGGGTTGTTCCCGGCCAGCGTGACGCCATTGGTCGTGTCGTTTACGCCCAGTTCCATGTACGAGCCGGAAAGCTCGAATTCAGACCCGGTGATGGCCAGGCGGGCGGTGTTCGCCGCGGTCGCAGCCGGGAACGAACAGTTCCACATGGAACAGTGGGCGCCGCTAACCGTCAGCATGACGCCAGCCGCGACGTTGGACGTGAAGGTGGCCCGGCTGGTGCCCACGCCCATGCCGATGATAGCGACGTCGTTCGTTGACAGCGTCTGGGCCGCCGAGATGACTTCGCTGTGCCCCGCGACGGCGAGTACGGTATCCCCGGCCGACGCTACGCCGAGAACCGAGGCCAGGGTCGCTTTCGGCAACTCAGGCTCGGTTCCGGCGTTCGCGTCGTTGCCGGTCAGGCTCGACAACCAGTAGATCGAGCCAGAGAAGTAGTTCCCGATGTTCCTCAGCAGGTCGGGGCCGAGGCCCGTCGTTACGAAGGGAGCGGGATAGGCGTTTGGGGACGAAATGGCACACCTCCTTCAGCCGGAGGCCGTGCCACCGGCCCAGTTCTTAGGTCAGGACCAACAGAGCTTGCGTGCCAGCCGTCGCCACGTAGCTACCGGGGCCCTGGAGGCCGCTGCCACCAGTGACGCCGACGCCGGAGGTGACGCAGAACCCGCACCCTTCCAGGGTGCCCGTGCAGCCGGCCATCGCGGTGAAGGCGATGGTGGCGGCTGATGTGGTGCTCTGAACGATCGACCGATTCATCTGGATCTTCAAGCTCGCGGTCGTGAGCATCTGGACAGGTCCGATGGTGGTCGAGCTGCCTGGTCCGATGATGCGGGTATCGTCCATCCGGAACCAGTTGGCTGCCGTGAGGCGCAGGAACGTGGTAGTCGGCACCGCCGCAGTCTCCGCGTAACAGTCGTTGCGCGAGAAGTTGAAGCGGTCCGCGCCGGTCGTCACCGTGATTCCGATGCCCACGATCTGCGTCGAGTTGAACCCGTACGCGATTTCGCAGTCGGTGATTTCGCAGCCTGACGCTGACACCGTGATAGGAGCCGCCACCGTCAGCGCCGAGCCGGCCACGTGCGGGCCGGCCAGGAACAGCCGACAGTTGCGCAGCTTGATGTTCGCCTGGTCGAACAGGATGGTCGCCGCGGCGGCCGTCCAGGTGAACGTCGGCCGGTTGGTCCCCGTGCCGCAGCCCACGATTTCGACGTCGGTGTTGCTGCCCAGGCCCGACCAGAAGTCGGCCGTCGATACGGACTCGACGTGGCCAGGCAGCATGATGACCTTGTCACCGCGTCCCGGGCGAGCCGCCGCCAGAGCGGCGTTCACCGACTGGAAGAAGCCATCCGGGTTGCCGGCGAACCCCGCCGGCAGGTCCGACAGGGCCGAGGCGCCGAGGTAGTGGACCAGGAACGTCTTGCCCCCGCCCGGGGTGGTCGTGAAGCCCGGGTAAACCTCGGTAACCCCGTCGATTCTGAGAGAATTTTGGACAGCCATCAGTTTTCTCCAGTGATTTCGGCTAGATGGCGGACTCTACGAACGTCCTCCAGTCACTGGCCCCGGTGGTCCAGCGAGCGGAGCCCGTCGCGATTTTCGTCTCGTTCTCGTCGTTGCTCGTCTTGCGGAAACGGGGCTTCCGCTTCCACACGAACATCGCGCCGCGCTTCACGTTGGTCCGCATGAACCAGTTCGTGGTGCTCGACATGAAGGGCACCGGCACGTAGGCGCCGACGCCCTCGCCCATCAGCGAGTTGATGGCGTTGTTCGAGGTGTCGTCCTTCTGCTCCGACTTCCAGATTTCCTTCATCCGGAAACGGTAGTTGGACGGCCCCACGACCTTCATCGCCTTGTAGCCGCCCGTGATGAACCCCGACGGGTTCGCCAGCTTGTCGATGAGGACCAGCATGGTCGCCATGGCCGTGTTCGACGGCGCCAGCGGGGTGGGCAGCAGGTTCGAGACGGTACCGCCGCCACGAATCGGGTGCGACGCCGAGCAGAGCGGCTGGCCGTCGCCCATCACCCGGCCGTTCGCCGTGGTGGTCGCGTCGTTGAGCACGCCCACCGCGTCGTAGTCCTGGGTGAGAACGCACGTCTCCTGCAGCATGCGGGTGGCGTCGTAGATTTCCGGGTACTGGCTGTCTTCCTCCAGTTCCTCGGGGATGATGAGCCGCTTCGAGAACTTCTTGGCCTCGTAGCGGGTGATGATGCCCTGCCCGAAGTCGTCGAGGTCCAGGTCCGCGCCCTCTTCGGTCTCCGACCACAGGCCGGGGCCGACGCGCTCGACGTCGTCGAAGTATTTCTTGTCGGTCGTGATCTCGTCGAGGTAGCCCTTCCACACGGGCTCGTTCTTCGCCTCGGCGGACGACCACACGGCACCGAGAATCTTGTGCCATACGGCGGACCAGTTGTTGGAAAGTGTCGAGGTCGGCGATGCTGGCATGGTTTAGAGCCCCGTCGAGTTGTAGAAGGGATGCGCGCCCACGTTCATGACGCACTTGACGCGCAGGTAACTCGTCGCCGAGTAGTCCTGCGCAGGGTTGCGAAGAATCTCCACCAGACGGAACGGCAAAGTCGCCGTGGTCGCGTCCGTTCCCGACAGCGCCCGCAGGCTGCGCTTGTAGTAGGTGTCCACGCTGGTGCTTGACGTCGCCGTCAGCTCCATGTTCGAGAAGTTCTTGGCGAACTCCGTCAGCGGCGTGCCGGAGTCGGCCAGCAACTGCGCCATGTACTCGATGTTCGGGTTGTCCCAGACCTCGATGATGGGCGCGAACGGGTTGATGACGTCCGCGTCGCCCGTGTAGGTGTATCCGGTGGGCAGTACGCCGTTGTAAATCTTCCGGCCGTCGCTCGCCAGGTAGGTCACCGACGCCACGACACCGAGCAGGTTGCCCGTATCGCCGACGTTCTGGATGGCGATGGTGCCATCGGCAACCCGCTTCACCACCTCGCCCGCAGCGATGCCGGGGCAGGAGTTGGACGGGGCGTAAGCGGAGGCGACCGTGTAGCGTCGCGTCCCCCACTGAGAGCCCTGGACGGGCGTGAATCCGAGTCGTGGTTGATTGGACATGTTCGGTTCGTCTCCTACGTCGTCAGCTCGTCACGGTAACTCTTGGTTCCCAGGCGGGCGCGCTCACGCGCACCCACGCCGGGCTCGTACGTCACGTCGGTCTCGCGGTTCTTGTCCACGTGGCCGAATCGGCGCTGGTGCTGCACGGCCTCGTAGCGGCGGCGCTTCTCCTTGAGAACGCGCGAGCAGCGCATCAGCACCTGGTCGCGGACGACAACGTTCTCACCCTCCGCCAGAAACGCCTCCGTGCCACGCGGGCGGGGCGTCTCCTTCGCGTCGTACTTCACCACCTCGTAGGGCGGGATCGCGGCCAGGAACGCCGGAATGCCGGTCGTGCCGTCGCCGTCGTTCTTCGCCCACAGGTAGCAGTAGGTCGAGTCCCCCTCGGGGCCAATCTTCTCCCCGTCAGGCGAGTACAGCGCAAATTCGCTGTTCGGATCGCCGCTGACGTCGGAGAAATCCTCATCCAGGTCGATGCGCTCCCGAACCTCGGGGGCAATCGCCGTGGTTCCGTGCTTGCCTCGCTTGATGACCCTGGTCGCCATGTCCACCTCGCTGGTGTCCACCGCGCGCTTTGTCCCGAGTTGCGGTTTCTCTCGGAGCGTCTACCGGACCAGGGGTCACCCTGCGGCTACAACAAGTGCAACATGGGTGCCCGACAATGTCAAGCACCCTCCGCAATATCCGGCACACCTGTGATCCTTCTCAAAGCGGGACAGGTACCTGCACGCATCCCGGTACATAACCTCTTCGCAGTCGCTGGACCCATTTTCGACACGCCCTATGCGGGAGTTGCAGGAATAGCAGACCAGGGCCCGCACGCAGTGATTTAGGTTTCTCCCACCAACCTCCTTGGCATGGTCGTGGTCAACCGTAAGCCTGGTTCCGCTGGCCGCGCAGCAGGCGCACGCACCGAGCTGGGCCCCTGCCATCCTGGCAAAGTCATCCACCGTTAGTCCGTACCGGATTATTGAACTTAACGCTGGAGTCTTCGGAGCAGGTCGCCTGCTGACGTACTTCGATGGCACTATGCTTCGCCGTCGAACAGCATCTTGCTGGCCATGGCGCGCTCGTCCGGGGTGAGAGCGTTGACGACACTGGCCGGCAAGCGAATCTCCTTCGCCTGACGCCCTCCTCCGCCTCCCTCGCCGGCACCGGGAGCCGCGTACAGGCCAGGCCGACCGCGCGGAACAGGACGCGTCGACAGGCCGAGTTGTGCCATGACATGGGCCGCTGCCTCACGGTCGGTCTCGAACGTGTCGGGGCGTCCTGACTGCTTGAGGTAGCGCCGATACGCGCCGACCTGACCGGCAACCTTGACGTCAGCCAGGTGCGGGAACTCCTCCTGCAGTCGCTCGAACCGGGCCGTGTAGACGACCTCCTGCGAGAACGGCTGCCGCTGGTTCTGCCCGCCCTGCTGCAACTGGCGCAACGCGCCTGGCGTGAGGCCCATCGACTGCAGTACCTGCATCGCCTCGCGGCGAGCGAGCAGCGCAGTCCGGTCGTTCTCCAGCTTGCGATAGCGGGTGAAGTCGAACGCGCCCTTGCTGCGGTCGTGCGCCTGCAGCAGCTTCAACTCCGCCTCCCTGGCCGCGTCGATATCGGCGAGCTGCGCCTGAAACGGGTCCGGTCCCTGCTGCTGGGGAGCCTGCTGCGGAGCCGCCTGCTGGCGAAGTCCCGACAGCATCTGCGAGAACTCGGTGCGCAGCGTTGACAGCTCACCGCGAACCGAGCCCATCAGCTTCTCTTCGAGCTGCTTCGACACGTTGTCGAAGGCGCCGCGTCGCTCCTTGCGGCTGGATGCGGTGCCCCTCTGTCGGCCAGGTTGCCGCTGGCCGCCCTGCTGGCGGTCGGGCTGAGAAGATGGCCCTGCGGCCAGTTCTTCTTCTTCGATGGGAATCTCGGCGTCTTCTGCGGTCAGAGACGCGCCGCCGTCCTCGCCGACGATCGGGGTGTTCTGGTCAGTCGTGTCGATGGCCATGGTCGTCTCCTTACTTCATTCCCGCGGCGATTTTTCGGGCTGCCGCGCGCTCCCCGGGCGTCGCTGACGGATGTTCCGCCAGCGCCAGCACCTTGGCTTTCTTCTCGGACAGGAGGCCGGTCTGCAGGTGGTGGCGTCCCGTACCGTCCTTGATGTACTTCACGCGCCCCGATTCAAGGTCTTCGCGCAGGTCATCGCTGCCGATGACGTCGCTGGCGCTGATCATCAGGATGCGGCAGGCGCGAAGGGCCTCGGGCGTCTGATCCTGAGTCTCCCAGCCTGCCCATCGCTTGAAGATGACGATTTGCCCGAGCGTGATGCCCTCGCTCTCGAACGAGTCGAGCGCAGCGGGACCAGCGGCAACGAGGACGCCCTTGACGTGCGGGCTCTGCTCGTCGGCGATGATATGGATTCCACCAGGCGTCGTTTCGATGGGCGGCAAGCGCCAGACGATGACGTTTGATCCGCGCGGCTGGAAGGTCGGTATGTCGTAGCCCCAGACCTTCGCGCGCTCGACGAGGAGCGGGTACTGCGCGGTGTAGCGTCCCTTCGGTGCTTCGCCGGCCTTCTTACGATTGTTCTTCTGTACCTTCATCGTCTCCCTCGATTAGCTTGATGACTTCCGCGAGCGTGTCGATCTTTCCGCTAAGCCGACGCAGGCTGAGGAGGTTGTCCTCCTGGCGTGCCGCCACCAGGAGCTTGTCCAGGCATCGGTCGCGGCGGTCCCGCAGTTCCTGGAGCAGTTCCTGGGACGTTTCTTCCTCCACCCAGTCCCGCGGGGCCTTCCACGCCATGAATTCTCCCTTGTGCGGCGAGCATCGAATGCTTCCTGTACGCCTGCGCGTTGTGCGCAGCCTCGTGGCGGTCGAGCAGTTGCTTTCCCGTCGCCGGCATCTTCGCGAAGTACGGCGAGGCGCGGAACACGGCAATCTTCTGCAGGTGGTCGCCGTCGTTGTCATCCGGCAGCACCGGATGGTCCGTGCCGTTGAAGAACCCCTGAATCTCGTCCACCTGGTCCATCGGCGTCGGAGGGGGCGGCGGAGCGGGAGGCTGCGGGGGCGGGCCGAGCGCCTTTTCGAACTCGGGCTTGTCGAGTGCGCGGAACAACTCCACCAGCGCCGCGTGATAGAGCGGGCCGCCCACGTTCGGGTTCTGCGATACGGCCGGGATGGTTCCTAGCTGCTGAATCAGGTTGGAGATGGTCTGCACGCGCTCTGGCTGCGTCTGCAGGCGCTGGTCGGCGGTGAACGTGAAGTCGAACTCGTCCTTGAAGTCCGAGCGAGCCACCTGCTGCGGCCCCTGCTGATTCCCGTCCGCCGACGTCTCGGAGACGAAGAAAGTCTCCAGGTCGTCCATGAAGGTGCGGTTGTCGTGGGCCAGTAGCTTGACCTCTTCCTTCAACGGCTCCAGGTAGAGGCGCACGATGATGCTGACCAGCGCCATGGCGTTCGCCTGCCGTTGCTGCGCCGCAGACTTCGTCTCGTTCGTCGGTCCGGCCTCGCCGGACATCGTGTCGACGTCGGCCACCAGCGTACCGCAGTCGTCGCGCGTTTTCTCGATGAACTTCCACAGTCCATCGGCCGGGGGGTGCGAGTTGAACGGCTTGATCCCCGCCAGCTCGGCGGCTTCTAGCTTCGTCTGATGCCACTTGCCCATCGCCAGCTCGATAGGCCCCTTGCCGTCGAGCGTCCCCTGCGGAAGCAGGCCGCCCTGCATGTTCGCGTGGCGCGCCGACTCCAGGTATTCCAGTTCCAGCTTGTTGATGAGCAGGTTCGGGTTCTTGAGCAGGTACCCGACGCCGATGCCGTAGAATCCGGCCGGATTCGGGAACAGCCGGTAGTGGATCATGTTGTAGAGCGTCCGCATGCGCGGCGGCTGCGGCTCAGGCGGAGGCTGCGGCTCCTGTGGCGGCTCTGCCGGGACACCCTGCGCCGTTAGCATCTGGTGATGCGCCAACTGCTGCTGGTACTGGGCGGCGATGTTCTGCGCCTGCAGTTGCCAGGCTTGCTTCTCGTTGTCGAAACGCGCCCGGTCGAACGGGTCCTCATCCTCTCGGATGGTGAGCGCCAACGGGATACCCGTCTTCTTGTCGACGGTGAAAACCACCGGCTTCATGCGCTGCTGGCCAGGCAGCTTCAACCAGGTCTGCGAGCGGTAGAGTATTCGCGGCAGCAGGTCCTTGTCGTCGCTCTTGGCGAGCGTGGCGTCTGGCTCCTCGATGCCGTCGATCTTCATACCCTCGTCGTGGTAGTCGGAGTCCATCTCCGCACCGTCACCTACCGTGGGCGCGTCGTCAGCGAATATTCTCTCGACGGCGTCCTTGTCGAAGAGGCCCGCGTCGGCCAGGTCTTCGATTTCCCAGCGGTGGTAGCGCAGCACGCGCGTTACCCGGGGCACGCGCTTCATGAGCGGGTCGATGTCCTTGCGCGTGTACGACACGATGACGTCGTCGGCCGTGCAGTGCGAGAACTCAGTCACGCGCAGGTGCGGGTTGTAGCTCTTTTCGCGAAAGACACTGCCAGACTGGATGAACGCTAGGTAACTCTCAGAGTGCCCCATGACCCAGTTGGGCACCCTATGCCGCAACTGCCAGTTCATGTACTTCTCACGGCGCGCCGCCGGCTCCACGTCGGCCGGGCCGTTCGGCTGTACCTGCATGAGCGTCCCCTTGGCCGGGCAAATCTGGTCCCAGCCACGGCTCCACATTTGCAGCAGCACGCGCGTCGAAATCGGGTCGTGTGGGGCGAGTCCGCCGTCTTTAAGGTCCTCGGGCGACCCGGCAAACAGCTTCAACTCTTCCGTTCGCGCCCGAATCCAGTCTTCGCGCGACTCATCGTCGGCTTTCACACGGCGGACGAGCTTTTTTCCCTGCGTTTCGAGGAATTCCTGGCCTTCCGCCGAAGTCGCGAGCGTTCCGACCAGATTTATCGCCTCGGGCGGCGTATTCGGGTCCTGCGCGGGCGGTTGCTCACCCATCGGCGGCCCTGCGCCGTCCGGGGGCGTCAAAGTCGCCGCATCATCGCCGGTTTCCATCATCGGACGGGCTTTCCGAGCATCATCCGTCCGATTGTACGCGATTTCACTGGAATATCGTCGTCGTCATCGTCCTCTTCGGCCCGCTTCTTGCCCACGTTGAGTGCGAACTCCAGACAGGCGTACATGCACATGTCTACGTCGTGGTCATCGGCCGTCGTGTCCACGTCATCAGCGTTGCCTGGGTCAGCAGGGATAACCGGAATCGTCCGAATCGGCGAGGTGCATGATTTCATGAAACGAAGCATCGGACGCATGCGCTCGGTCGGGCTGGTTGCCCCCTCGTAGGCGGCGGGAATGAGCGTCATCATGCGTTTTAGCACCTGGGACAGCCCCTGGACGCGCGAGCCTGGGCCTTTCTTGGCCGACTTCCACCGAAAGCCAGACTCGCGGAAGTCCTTGGCGATGGTGCGCCCGCCGATGAGCCCCTGACCGCCGCCGAAGCACGCGCTGTCGAGCGGATTCCGCGCCATATTCAGGCGGCTCTGCTCGGCATCATCGTCCCACAGGTCGTACCGCGCCTCTATGGTCGCCATTTTCTCGGCAACCTTGTCCACGGTCAGGCCGACTGTGCGCAGGTGCGCGAACAGCGTCAGGCCCCCGTCGGCGTCTTCGTACCACCAGCCAATGGACGCTGGATTCTTGATGCCCCAGTCACCAGACCGGAAGATTTTCGCGTTCGACGGGATGTCGTGGTCCTCGACGACGTGCAGGTCGCTGTTCCAGACGGAGCCGAAGAACGCCCCGACCGCCACGTACCAGTTCCCGCCCAGCAACGCCTCGCGCACCTCGGGCCGCTTGTTCATCAGCGACGCCTCGTAGGTACCTGACGCGGAGAGAATCGGGTTGTCCGACAGGCGCGCGGGGATGAAAATCTGGTCGTACTCGATGACGCGACCGTCAGCCAGCGTCGTCTCGATGCGCATCACCGTCTCAGGCGGCACTGGCTCGATGAATCGCTCGCGCACCCAGATGACGCCGACGCCGTCGGGGTTCGAGGCGGCGACCATCTGCAGGTAGGGCTCCAGCTCCGGGTCTGTCGTCCGCAACCGAGTGTCCATGTAGTCGAACTGGACTTCCGTAAATTCCGAAAGTTCATCGTACGCACAGTACGAACATTCAACGCTTTTATATTTGAACCGATCGCTCTCGTGTTCCATGTGGCAATTCGAATTGACCAAATTGGAACTCGTTATATAGTGGTTGGCGCCCTCCACGGTGATGTCGAACGTCTCGAAGTCACCACACGGCTGCATCTCGCACGTGCCTTCTTGCACAGAAGAGATCGAATCTCTCCAGGAGAAAGAATATGGATGAATGTACGACGCGGGTATCCGCGCGTGGCTATGTGGTGGAGTACCGCCCCGGTCATCCGATGGCGGCGCGCAACGGCTGGGCATATCAGCATCGCGTGGTGATGATGAAACTGCTTGGTCGCCCTCTCCTGAAGACGGAAGTGGTCCATCACAAGAACGGCGTGAAGACTGACAACCGTCTGGAGAACCTTGAGCTAATGACCGCTCGTCAGCATGTTCGTGAGCACCACGCTCACCCGAAGAAAGCACTGACGGATGCACGGGTGATGGCAGCGCTACGCGGACGGACAGCCGAGGAAGCAGCTCATCTCCTTGGGATCTGTCGCAATACACTCCGGAAGCGCTATCGGAAGTTTCAGCGGCGGCACGCGTCTCCGTTTGAGATAGATGCGCGTGAAGAAGAGATTCGTAGGATGTCCAAGCTTCATCCGCCGTATATCCTGGGGCCGATGCTTGGATATTCGAAACAGACGGTGTACGACGCGTTCCGGAGATGGCGAGAACGCGATGATCGGCTGGGTGTACCTGCTCGCCCAGATGATCACCGGCCGCATTCGACACGACGGCGCGCACGCAAGGCTTGATACCCGTTCGATGAAACGCGACCACGCGGCGCGGACCCTCAAGTGTCAGTACATCGTCGCCGGGCCGGAGATTTTCTATTGCGCGCAGTGTGCCGTCGCCCATCTTCACAAGCGTCCCAGCGGCCACGCAAAACTGGAAGATGGCCCCGCCGCAGCTCGGAAATGACCAGGTGTATGTGTTCTCGTTGAACGACGCGGCCGGGTCGAGCGCCTTGAAATACTCATGGCTGCGCTGGGCAGCCTGGCGGAAGTTCGGGGTCGTGCGCCGGAAGTACATGCCCCACGCCTTGCTCTTGAACTTCACCCCCTTCTTGGCGGCGGCCTGCGCCCGCGCGTACTCGACGGCGAGTTGCTGACCGAACTTCATCATCAGGCATAGCGACTTGCCGGGGCCGGCTGCGCCGCCGAAGAACACCACGCGCTCGCGGCGCTGGAAGAATTTCTCCTGCTGGCCGAGGAACGGGGCGAATACGACGTCTGAGCCCTTGTGGCTCTTGCACAGCTTCTCCGTCTTCACGCGGAAGATAGCCGGCTCCAGACACCCTTCGCGCTCACACTTGCCGTGCTTGTACGCAGCAACGTTCATGTGGTCCACGGCGCCACGACGCCCGTGATGTTCGCCCGCCATGAAACGGTAGCGCCAACCGCTCCGGTCACGTTCACGAAAATCATCGACGGCGAGCCGGCGTCTAGAGCGAAGTCCGCCGACCACGTCGGGTCCGTCTCTCGGTCGGTGCCGATGATGTCAGACGCGCCGCCAAGCGTGGCCACAGCGGCCGTCCCCGCGCGGTAGAACACGCCTCGCCGCCGATACGCCGCCTGTTCGGCTCCGTCAGACGAGACGGCCACGACACACAGCCACAGGTCCGCCACAGAATTCGGCCCCAGGTCGTCGGACCAGACAGCGGTCGCAGTCGCATCGGTCGTTGTCACCACGCCTGGCCACACGTTGACCTGTTGATTCCCCAGGTCACGTAGCGCATTCGTGAGCTTGACCTTGTCGCGCTCGTCGCTCCGCTTCTCAATGAGACGCGCCTGAATGACCGGGATGTTCACCGGTCGGCCTTCTTCATCGTGAAGATGCTCTCCTGCGTGTCCTCCATCTCGATGACGCCGCCGTCCGTAATGGCCTTCAGCTGCCCGTCAGGCGTCCGCTGAAACCGGCGCACCTCGGCCATGCCTACCGGACCCATCATCGCCGGCACAGATACGACCGCGAGGCCAATGGTCGTCGCCGCGCGCTCTGGTTCCTGTGCCTTGATGAGCGATTCCACCCGGCGTGCCGTATCGCGGAAGACACCCGGCCGACTCGTGTCGGACATAGCGAACGTGGCCGCTAGCGTCGCCTCGGCCCTGTTCGCGAACCCCATGAACGGCGACGTGTCGCCGGGAACCGGCGCGACCTTCTCCAACTCGCCGAGCAGGGCAGCCGGCGTATGCCCAAGCTCCATCATCTTCCGAACAGCCGCGCGCCCGCGCATGACCTCGGACAAGTCCTGGTCGGCAATCTTGACCAGCTTGTCCTTGATTTTTGCGAGTCGGTCGGCGGTCCGCATCGGATAAGTCTACGCCGGCTCGCCACGGATGAGGCGCGCGATATCGGCGCGCAGCTTCCGCCGTTCGCCCTTGCGGAGTCCCATTCCAGTCGGAAGCGCCTTCGCATGGCGCCTGTCGGCGGCTGCCTTGCGGATAGCCAGCCTCGCCTTGTGGTCATCTGCCATGGTACGGTCGACGATTTTGCGCACGATGGCTGCGCTCACGGCCGGGTCTGCTTCTCCCCATGCCATGTGCCTACGTCGCCTCCGCCAGCGTCTGCATCACCAGCGGCACGATGCCCGGCTGCGCCTCCCGTGCCTTCGCAAGCGCGCGCGCCTCCAGCTCCATGAGCTTGATGGTCGCAGGCCGAACCTCGCCGTCCTCTCCGCGCAGCATCACCTGCCCCATGTCCACCCGGAACGCCGGCCACTGCGACTCGGGCGTAAGCGCGAGCGGCACCACCAGCACGGCGCGCAGGTGGACCTCGGCGACGCGCTCCTCGCGCGGGCACGTCAGTTCAAGCGGCCCTCCAGCCGCGCGCGCCTGCTCCTTCGCGTCCGCGAGCCACGACTCGGAAGGCACCAGCTTCACCACCAGTTCAGCGCCGTACCTCAGGTCATTTGCCACGCTTGCTCGCTTTCTTCGGAGTCTCCAGGACGGCCAGGGCAGCCTCAACGCGGTCTGCGTACTCACGCAGCAGGTCGCGCACATGCTTCTCCTTGGTCGAGTGGTTGTAGGGGTTCGTCGACTGAAAGCGCAGGCTCGCACCCAGGTTTCGCAGGTCGTCGAAGGCGGCGCCCTTGGTCACGGCCTGCACCGTCCTTCGACGTCATCATGAGCCGGTACTTCCGTCGGAATCATGATGAACTGCGTTGGACTCGAATACAGGATCTGGAAGTACATATATCCGTCGTGGTGGACCTTCACGTACTCGCACCTGTCGGGGCATCGCTTGCAGTGGTTGCAGGCAGCCAGCAGCAGGAGCGCGATAGCAAGCCTCACCGCATCCCCCGACTCGCCCACACGCCGACGTTCAGCCCAAACACCTGCGGGACGGTGCCGATGCGGGCGGGCGGCTCGTGACCGCGCTTCGGTTGAGCCCCGTCGGCAAGCCATGATGCATCCGCGTTTGTAATCTCGGTGATGTCGCGCTCATAGTCTCGGTAGCAGTCATCGCACAGATGCACGCGGCATCTGGCCACGCCAACCACCCGCAGTACCGGCGTACCGTGCGTGGCCAGCGGGCCGGAACAGGCAATAGGCGCCGTCTCTCCGGCTGTCACGCTCTCGTTCTTCGGCAGCCCCGCGTTCGGCTGTGCAACCCCGCCCCGGCCGGCGGGCTCCGAATCTTTGGTCGGCCCGAACGCTCCCGGGTCCTGCGCGGCGAGACGCTGAGCCACCGGCCCGAACACCCCGGCACGCTCGGCGCAGGCTTCGCAGGCGCCGGTGAGTAAGTCGGCACGAAGGTAGACGAATGGCTGGTCGCACGACTGACACTCGCCGCCCCAACATAAAGCCGCACGCCACGGCGCCACCGGTTCGCGACGGGGCTTCTCGGGTTCGGCTCCTAACGCCTCGCCTGCGGTTAGACTTATCGTCACGACTCCAGCGGGCATGCTTGCCGCCGTCGCACGCTCCAGGCACGCGGCGGTGCAGTAGGCTTCTTGCTTCCCACACCACGGCTCGCACTTCTGCGCCGTGACCGCCTGGCCCGAATACAGGGCCTCGGCTGCCGCGCGCAGCTTTCCCCACTTCTCCTCGGCAGCAACGTCTGCCGTGACCGCCTTCGTCAGTTCGTTGTGCAGGTCGCCGAGGGGCGCGCGGGGGAATGGCGTGATTACCAGAAGTTCCTCTGGAATGCTGATAGACCTGCCCCAGTCAGATACTTTCACGACTCCACCGCCTTCCTCGCGTCTTCGACGAGCTGCCGCATATACTGCGCCGCGCTAACCCCCAGTTTCGCCGCCTGCTTCTCAATCCAGACATGGAGAGAGCGCGGCATCGAGTAAATCTTCCTGACCGTCGGCTCGGTCGGCACCAGTCGCTGGGGCACGACCTATGTGATATCACGATATCAGATGCGGCACAAGACTACTGCGAGGCTCCGCGCCACGCCGAGTAGGCATCGCCGTTCTGCTTCCGCGTCCCGTAAGTCGAACCGCCCCAGTTCATGGCGCCGTTCTGCCCGGACATGGTATTGCCCGCGGTCTGCTGCCCACCGTAGTTCGAGCCGCCCTTGTCGAACGACGCATCGAGCACCCCCGTGGGAATCCCGGCCGACTGGCGCTCGCCTGCTCGCTGAGCCGCGACCTGGTCCGCGTTGCCCCAGTAGCCGCTGCCGGCATACCCCTGGTTGTTCTGCGTGAACTGCTGCTGCGTCTTGTTCCAGTCCTGAGTGGACTGGCTCGGTGCCGAATGACCGCCTAGGAGCGTATCAACCTGCTCCTGCGACAGTCCGCTGTTCCCGGCTCCGTATTGCCGGAAGTAGTCCAGGTGCGCCTGGTCTCCCCAGGTACCGCCGGTCGGCATCGGAGGCGGCGCAGCCGGAACCGCCGGGGTCGCCACAGGCGGCGCGGATACCGGGGCAGTCGACTGCGGAGGAACCTGCGTCTGATGGTGCGCAGGCGGCGGCGAATACGACGGAGGCGTGGGCATCTGCTCCGTGGCGTTGTACCCGCCGTCCCAGGCACCAGCGGCGCCCCTCTGCCCGAGGTTCATGTTCGTAGGCCCGGTCGAATTCCGACCCAGGCCGTACATCGCGTTGATGGGGTCGCCGAGCGCCATGGAGACGAGTGTACTACTTCCCCCAGTACGTCTCCAGCAGACTGTCTATGTACAGGTCGCGCTCTAGCCTGGTGAACGGAATCAAG
>Ga0207674_10005339_pt1 | contig 15279 bp, 15 predicted proteins | sample KBSCornC72_FD_184303 | JGI IMG/M metagenome (GOLD analysis project Ga0207674, IMG submission 184303) | Corn rhizosphere microbial communities from Kellogg Biological Station, Michigan, USA - KBS Corn C7-2 (SPAdes) (version 2) | ecosystem: Host-associated > Plants > Roots > Rhizosphere > Soil ... | reverse complement strand
GCTGAATACCGACGTGGAAATGCCGACGATTGGGGTACGCGCGATGGTCAGGAAACTCGCCCAGCTTTGCCCTGCTATTCGTACCGTATTCATGTCGGGCTATTCCGATGAGCAGCTTCTTTCTCGCGGTTTCGACAGGGGTTACGACCTTTTCCTCGAGAAGCCGTTCACGGGCTTCGAGCTGGTGGCAGTAGTGCAGCAGGCTCTTCGAATGACCGCCGTTTAGCGCGATCCTGGTGTTGCCCGGCGGGACATCGCACGTCGTCGACAGCTCTCGAACCCAGCGCCGTTGCATTAACTTTGATGCAATCAACTGGAGAACAGGATGCCGAAGACCGGTACGAAAGCGCGACCCGCAGCCCCAAAAAAAGCCTCATCAGACAAATCGGACAAAAAGAACGCTGCCCCAGCGCCCACGAAGTCGGCCGGCGGCTCCAACAGCAACGGAAGCGGTGGTACGCTCGAGGTCATAGATAGCCGCACCCGCAAGGAATACTCGGTTCCCGTAGCCGACTGCGCCATCCGCGCCACCGAGCTCAAAAAGATCAAGACCGACGATCCGGACGACAGCGGTCTCGTCTCCTACGATCCGGCGTTCCTCAACACTGCTTCCTGCAAGAGCGCGATCACCTACATCGATGGCGACAAGGGCATCCTTCGCTATCGCGGCTACCCAATCGAGCAGCTCGCCGAGAACGCGACGTTTCTCGAGGTGGCGTGGCTGCTGCGTCACGGCGAGCTGCCGAGCCAGCAGGAATACGACCAGTTCGTGCACGACATCACGTTCCATACTTACGTGCACGAGAACTTCAGGAAATTCCTCGAGGGCTTCCGGTACGACGCGCATCCGATGGCGATGCTCAACAGCTCGATCGCGGGCCTGGCGTCGTTCTACCCGTCGGCCCGCAACATCTTCGACGAGACCGAGCGCAACATCTCGATCGTGAGATTGCTGGCGAAGACGCCGACCATCGCGGCGTTCTCGTATCGGCACGTGAAGGGCCTGCCGTTCGTCTACCCCGACAACCGGCTGTCGTACGTCGAGAACTTCCTGTCGATGATCGCGCGGATGAGCGAGTCGAAGTACGAGGCGAACCCGGTGTTCGCGCGCGCGCTGGAGATTCTCTTCATCCTCCACGCCGATCACGAGCAGAACTGCTCGGCCAACGCAGTGCGTGCAGTGGGCTCGTCGCACGTGGATCCATTCTCGGCGGTCTCAGCGGGAGTGGCGGCGCTGTTCGGCCCGTTGCACGGCGGCGCGAACGAGCAGGTGCTGCGCATGATCGGCGAGATCGGGAACGTCAAAAACGTTCCGAAATTCATCGAGGGTGTGAAGAGCGGCACCGGCGGCCGGCTGATGGGCTTCGGCCACCGTGTTTACAAGAGCTACGATCCGCGCGCCAAGATCGTGAAGAGGCTCGCCGACGAAGTGTTCAAGGTCGTCGGGGTCGACAAGGATCTGGAGATCGCCCTCGAGCTCGAGCGCATCGCGTTGTCCGACGATTATTTCGTCTCGCGCAAGCTTTACCCGAACGTCGATTTCTACACCGGGCTGATTTACCGGTCGATGGCCTTCCCGACGGATTTCTTCACCGTGCTGTTCGCGATCGGCCGCATGCCCGGCTGGCTCGCCCAGTGGGAGGAGATGCTGCTCGACAAGGAGCAGAAGATCGCGCGCCCGCGGCAGATCTACATCGGGCCGAAGGAGAGGCAGTACCGGTCGAAGCTCTCGGCGAAGTAGCAGCTACGAACTGCAACTGAACGGGTGCCAGTTCTGGGTGGCGTAGTCATCAGTTCGTAGTTCACGACGTCGGGACGTTTCTACTGGCGTTAGGACACGAGTAGTTGCCTGTGCGTCGAATGGATCAGGGTGGCGTCCCACATCGTGAACCAACTGCTGGCATCTGTGCTACTAAAGGACTGGCACCAGTTCAGTTGCACTTCCCGCCCTGCTCGTTTCGGTCCGCCCCGCCTGTAAGGAATTCCCCTATCGACGGTCCGACAAACACGTAGAAAATCGCGGTGATGCTCTGATTTCTCAGGCTCCGATACAATCTGAGATTCATTGGGAATGCGAGTCGACTTCCCATCAACATCACTCAGATGAAAATCCTCTCAGGCAGTAAGGCGCTTTTCGCGGGCGTCGCAGTCGCAGTCTTTGCGGTCGGAGCGCTGTACTCCTGCACCGCGACCTCTTCCGGAAACGACAACGTTCTCGTCGGCAACGCGGCCGCCAAAGTGTACGTTCCGCCCGGGAAGTATGACGAGTACTACGCGTTCTTCTCCGGGGGATTCAACGGCCAGATGATGGTCTACGGCCTGCCGTCCGGCCGGTTGCTCAAGTTCATCAGCGTCTTCTCCCAAAATCCGGAAACGGGGTACGGCTACAACGAAGAGACCAAGCCGATGCTCCAGACCACCTACGGATTCACTCCGTGGGACGACACCCACCATCCCGAGCTTTCCCAGACCGACGGCGTGCCCGATGGCCGCTGGCTTTTCATCAATGGCAATAACACGCCGCGCGTGGCGCGAATTGACCTGAAGACTTTCGAGACGACCGAAATTCTGCAGATACCGAACGCCGCAGGTGGACACGCGTCGCCGTTCACCACTCCCAACACCAAGTACATCGTATCGGCGACGCGGTTCAGCGTGCCGATTCCGAACGCCGACGTCCCGATCGACACCTACAAACAGAACTTCAAGGGAACGCTCTCGTTCATCACCGCCGACCAGCCCGGCAAAATGGACATCGCCTTCCAGATCCTGATGCCCGGCTTCAACTACGACCTGGGCCACGCCGGCAAGGGTCCCTCGGACGGCTGGTTCTTCTTCACCACCTACAACTCCGAGCAGGCGTTCGAGAAGCTCGAGCAGAACGCGTCGCAGAACGACAAGGACTTCATCGCCGCGGTCAACTATCGGCTCGCCGAGCAGTGCGTTGCAAACGGCAAGGCGAAGACCGCTCCGGCCGACTACTTCCACAACGTCATGGATGAGAGGTCGCGCGTGGCGCACTCCGAGCGAAAGAGCAGCGTCAAGATGCTCAATCCGAAAGACTGCCCGGGCGTCGTGTACTACCTGCCGACGCCGAAGTCGCCGCACGGCGTCGATATCGATCCGACGGGTGAGTACATCGTCGCCGGCGGCAAGCTCGCGACGGTGATCCCGGTGCACTCGTTCTCGAAGATGCAGAAGGCGATCGCCGACAAGCAATTCGACGGCGACGCCGAAGGGATTCCGATTCTCAAGTACAACTCGACCCTCGCCGGCGAAGTCCAGAAGCCCGGACTCGGGCCCCTTCACACCGAATTCGACGGGAAGGGCAACGCCTACACTTCGATGTTCATCTCGTCAGAGATCGTGAAGTGGAAGCTCGGCACCTGGCAGGTGCTGGACAGAATGCCGGTCTACTACTCGGTCGGCCACCTGATGATTCCTGGCGGCGACAGCAAGAAGCCGTGGGGCAAGTACCTGGTGTCGCTAAACAAGATCACCAAGGACCGTTATCTCCCCACCGGCCCCGAGCTGGCGCAATCGGCGCAGCTCCTCGACATCACCGGTGACAAGATGAAGATGCTGCTCGACTTTCCGACCATCGGGGAGCCGCACTATGCGCAAGCGATTCCGGCGGATTTGATCAAGGGCAACAGCCTCAAGTTCTACAAGCTGTCGGAGAGCACCCACCCGTTCGTGACGAGATCGGAAGCGGAGGGCGGCATCCGGCGGCAGGGCAGGAACGTGCACATCAACATGATCGCCATCCGCAGCCACTTCGCGCCGGACAATCTCGAGGGCGTGATGGTCGGCGATACGGTGTACTTCCACGTCACCAACATCGAGCAGGACTGGGACATCGTGCACGGCTTCGGCGTGCTCGGCGCAGAGAACGCCGAGGTTGTGGTCGCGCCGGGTGAAACGCGGACGCTCCGCTGGATTCCCAAAGCGACAGGCATCTATCCGTTCTACTGCACCGACTTCTGCTCGGCGCTCCACCAGGAGATGCAGGGTTACGTGCGGGTCTCTGCGCCCGGCTCCAACGTCGCGCTCAAGGCGAACGTAAGCGAGCGCGCCAAATCGCAATCGACCCGCGCGCAGGCACTGCCTACTCACGGGCATGATGTCGGGGAGGTCGGAAGTGGCAGTCGCTAACCTCAGCTCGGTGCCGGGAGGGCGGAGCGACAACGCTCCGCTCGCCGGCGCCGACGCTGCTCCCGTAACTCGCCCCGTCGAGGCGGTGTCCACTCGGGCGCCCGGGAGGTCGCGCGTGATGGTGCTTCTCGCCGCCGTGCTCCTGTGTGGGGTGTTCTTCCTGCCGCTCTGGAACGTTCGGCTGACGGCGCCCCAGTATCCGGAAGGACTGGGCATGCACATCCGCATCAACACCGTCGAGGGTGCCACCGAAAACGATCTCAACAACATCAACAACCTCAATCATTACATCGGCATGAAGCGGATCGAGCCGGAGTCGATTCCGGAGCTGCGTTACATGCCGTGGATTGTCGCAGCGCTCGTGGTTACCGGAATTGGGGCCGCCGCGATCGGCAAGCGGAAAGCGTTGTACGGGTGGACCGGCGGTCTTCTCGTCGTTGCGCTCGTCGGCCTGATCGATTTCTGGAAATGGGAATACGATTACGGCCACCATCTCGACAATGAGCACGCGGTGCTGAAGATCCCCGGGATGACTTACCAGCCGCCGCTCATTGGCGCCAAGCAGCTGCTCAATTTCCGCGCGACGTCGTGGCCGGCCTGGGGGGGAATTCTCGCCGGGATCGCGATCGCACTCGCGGTTGCGGCAGTATTACTCGCCTGGCGCCAGCGAAAGCTCGCGCTCGCCCAGCGCTGATCGGCGCCACCGCCAGGCATTTTGCGATGAAATCCCCGACGCGATCCGCCGCGGCGCTGATGGCAGTTGCGATCTGGCTGTGCGCGTCAGACGCCAGCGGGCAGACGATTGTCGTCTCGCCCAGCGGGCCCGTACAAACCATAAGCGCGGCGATACGCTCGGCGCCGCGGCACGGCCGCATCGTGGTGAAGGCAGGCACTTACGCCGAGCCGACCATCGTCGTCGACAAGCCTGTCGAGATAGTGGGCGACGGCTGGCCGGTGCTTGATGGCAAAGGTCTTCGGCAGGTCATGACGGTCACCGCCGACAGCGTCACCATTCGCGGGCTTAGGTTCGCCCACGTCGGGACCAGCTTCACGGCGGACTGGGCGGCGGTGCGGTTTCAGTCGGTGCGCGGATGCGTCATCGAAGCCAACCGCTTCGATGACACGTTCTTCGGGATTTACCTCGCCCGGGTCGACGACTGCGTCGTGAGGCGAAATGTTCTGCGCGCTGGTCGCGGGCGAGAGATGAATTCGGGCAACGGAATTCATCTCTGGAACGCGAACAACATCACCATTGCCGACAACCGGATTTCCGGGCACCGGGACGGCATCTACTTCGAGTTCGTCCACAACAGCGTGATCAGCGGCAACCTGAGCGAGTCGAACCTCCGCTACGGCTTGCACTTCATGTACTCCGACGACTGCCGATATCTGCACAACACCTTCCGCAACAACGGCTCCGGCGTGGCGGTGATGTTCACCCACCGGGTAGAGATGACCGGGAACCGGTTCGAGGAGAACTGGGGCGGCGCCGCGTACGGCCTGCTGCTCAAGGAGATCGCCGACAGCAAGCTCGAAGGGAATGTGTTCTACCGGAACACGACGGCGCTTATGGCAGACGGAGCCAACCGGATCAAAGCGACCCGCAACGCCTTTATCGATAACGGCTGGGCGGTGAAGCTGGAGGCGAGCACCCAGGAGGGAAGTTTTACTTCCAACAACTTCATCGGCAACACCTTCGATGTCGCGGCGAACAACAGTGAGAGCACCAACACCTTCGCCCGCAACTATTGGGACGGCTATCGCGGCTACGACCTCGATCGCGACGGCTTTGGCGACGTCCCGTTCCACCCGGTGCGGTTGTTCTCGGTGGTGGTGGCGCAGAACGCGCCCGCGATCATCCTGATGCGGAGCAATTTCGTCCGGCTGCTCGATTCAGCGGAGAGCGTCATTCCGGCGCTGACTCCCGAAGCCGTGACCGACCGCGAGCCGGCGATGGAGAGGATCAAGTGATCGATGCGCGGGACGTAAGCAAGAGCTTCGGCAAGCTGCGCGTGCTCGACCGGCTCTCGCTCAGCATCAAACCGGCGCGCATTACCGGTCTCGTCGGTCCGAACGCGGCCGGAAAGACGACCCTCGCCAAGATCATTCTCGGTCTCACCAGCCCGGACGCCGGCACGATCGAGATCGCCGGAACACCTGTCGGTCCCGACGAATCCTATCGCTCGCGTATCGGCTACATGCCGCAGCTGGCGCGTTTTCCCGACAACCTTTCCGCGCGCGAGCTGTTCAGCATGCTGACCGATTTGCGCGCACCCGCGCGCGACCTCGACGAGGAGCTGATCGAGCGATTCTCTTTCGAGGGCGCGCTCGACAAGCCGATTCGCGTTCTCTCCGGCGGCACGCGCCAGAAGGTCAACGCGGTGATCGCTTTCCTTTTCGCGCCCGACCTGCTCATTCTCGACGAGCCGACGGCCGGGCTCGATCCGGTGTCAAGCGGAATTCTCAAGGACAAAGTCCTCGCCGAGAAGAGCTTCGGAAAGACCTTTCTCCTGACCTCGCACATCATGAGCGAGCTCGACGAGCTGGCCGACGATGTCGCTTTCATCAACGAGGGCAAGGTCGCCTTCATGGGCGCGGTCACGGAGCTCAAGAAGATGACGCGTCAGAGCAGCCTCGAGCGCGCAATCGCCGAGATGATGAAGCGGGGAGCGGCGGCATGAAGACGACAGCGAAGGTCGCGGGCTACGAGCTGCGCGATGTGCTGCGCAGCCGTTGGCTGATTGGCTACAGCCTGTTTTTTCTGATCGTCACCGACGCGTTGTTCAGGTTCGGCGGCGGTGGGGAGAAAGCGCTGCTCAGCCTCATCAACGTCGTGCTGTTTCTGATTCCGCTGGTGGCGATCGTCTTTTCGACCGTCTATCTCTATGCCGCGCGCGAGTTCATCGAGCTGCTTCTGACCCAGCCGATCCGGCGCCGTCAGGTATTCGGCGGCCTCTACCTGGGCCTCGCGCTTCCGCTATCGCTCGGCTTCGTCGCCGCGGTGGTGATCCCGTTCATCGTGCACGACGGAATCGCGACGGCGCGAGCCGGCACCTTCGCGGCGTTACTCATCACGGGCATTGCGCTCACCTTCATTTTTACGGCGCTGGCCTTTCTGATCGTCGCCCGTACCGAAGACCGGCTCAAGGGACTTGGCATCGCCGTGGGGCTGTGGCTCTTTCTCGCCGTGTTGTACGACGGCCTGGTTCTGCTGCTGATCTCGATCATGGCAGATCACCCGCTCGAGCGACCGCTATTGGCGCTGATGCTTGCCAATCCGATGGACCTGGCGCGAGTGGGATTGCTTCTCCAGTTCGATGTCGCGGCGCTGCTCGGCTACACCGGCGCGCTGATGCAGAAATTCTTCGGCAGGTCGATGGGCGTCGCGGTCACGTCCGTCGCAATGGCGAGCTGGATACTACTACCCCTGCTTGCCGGCATGCGCGCGTTTCAGAAAAAGGATTTCTGACCGTACTGCCTCCCCGCGCGCGAGAGCGCGCTAAACCAACGAAACCACTCGAGGATTACCATGAAGAAAGAACTAAGGTTGCTGTTTGCCGTGGCTTCTCTGATCGCCTGCGCAAAGGGTGAACAGGGCGCCTCCGATACATCGTCGGCCGCGCCCGCGGCGGCGGCAGGCGGTGAGGTGCAGCCGCAGGCTGGTGGGAAGGTCATCGTCGTCGAAGCAACGAGTGACGAGAAGGGAAACTATTTCACGCCCAACGAGATCGAGGCGCACCGCGGCGATGTTCTACGCTTCACTCTGAAGCTCGGCGTGCATAACGTGCACTTTCTTCCCGACTCGAACCCCGGCAAGAAAAATCTGCCGCCGGCTAGCGAGATGCTTCAGCTTCCCGGGCAGACGATCGATATTCCGGTCAACTTCGAGCCTGGCAAGTACTACTTTCAGTGCGACCCGCACGCAGCTCTGGGGATGAAGGGCGAGCTCGAGGTCGAGGATGAAAAGCACTAGATGGACTGGTTTGTAGTTCGTTTCATCAAGGCCGCGCTGGTCTGGCTCGGCCTCGGCGTCACTCTGGGGGTGGCGATGGCTGTCCACCCCTTATGGATCATCTACCGCCCGGCGCACGTGCACATGAATTTGCTCGGCTTCGTCACGATGATGATCTACGGCGTCGCGTACCACGTCGTGCCGCGGTTCTTCGGCCACCCGCTGCACAGCAGGACGATCGGCGGTGTCCATTGGTGGCTGTCGAACGTCGGTCTGGCGTTGATGGTGGTCGGGTTTGTCATGGCGCCGCATTTCGGGACCCGCAGCATCCCGGTGCTCGGTACGGGCGGGACGCTCAGCGCGCTCGGTGCTTTCGCGTTCATCTACAATGTCTGGCGCACGATCGGAGGGCAGGCGGGGCTGCGGCGAGTTGAGAAGACGCCCCTTTCACGGCGCGCGCCGGTGGTTGGGGAGAGTCGTAGGCGCTCTTAACTGCAACGGAACGGGTGCCAGTAGTGAGAGGCGCAGATGCCCGTGATTAGTTCACGACGTCGGGACGCTTCTACTCGCCCGCCACATAGCCAGAACGTCTGTGCAACGATTGGTGCCAATTACGTCCCGACGTCGTGAACTTGCGACTGAAGACTACGCCACTTACTACTGGCACCCGTTCCGTTGCAGTCAACCGCGTTGCCTTCGCGATCTCAGATTGAAGCGCACTTCACGCACAAGAGCACCTCGCCAATAAATCTCTGCCGGCCCGCTTCAGTCACGACCCACGGCCGGTTCTGCCACGGCGGGTCGTGGCGCACGTGCTGGGTGTGGCCGCACTCGAGGTCGGCGACCCAATGCTGCTCTTCATCCTGGTGGAATCCGACGATGCGGCGGGGAACGGACGGTAGATGGCTCAGCATTCTTGTTTTTACCGCACGGTGGCAGAGACGTCCCGAGGTCGTGAACTAAGCGCTGGCATCTATGCTACTGAGGACTGGCACGCGTTCCGTTGTAGTTCCCACTCAGCCCTCCACCTGGATGATCCCGATCGCCCCTTTCTGCCCGTGCCCGAAGCCGTGGTTCACGAACACGAACTCGCCGGGAATGTCGGCCAGCATCTCGAAGATCATGCCGCCGCCCGGAGCGACGGCGAAGGTCTGAATGCCGCGCAGCGGCATCGCCGGAGGCGCGCCAAGGTAAACGGTATCGAACTGCTCGCCCACGACGTGGAAGTTGCACGGGTGCGTCGGCCCTGCGTTCACGACATAGAAACGAATCCGATCGCCGACTTTCGCCTTGATCGGTGCGGTGAGGTACTGTCCCGGCCGGCCATTGAAGGCGACGTAGTCTGGAACGGTCGCCAGCATCTTCGCGTAGTCGAACGGCTGCACGCCTCCGACCGCGTTGCCGAGGTAGTACTCGCTCTGGACCAGGACATATTCTTCGGCCGGAGGGAGCGGAGATGGCGGATCGACAACGATCGCGCCGACCATCCCCGACCCGATGTGCATGAGCACCGGCGAAGTGCCGCAGTGATACAGGAACGCGCCCGGATACTTCGCGCGGAAGGTGTACGACACCGGCTGCCCCGGTGCCACGGACCGGAACGCAACCTTTGGATCGATCACCGCCGCGTGGAAATCCATCGAATGTGGAATCGAGCCGTGATTCACAAGTGTGAACTCCACCGTGTCGCCCTGCCTGACGTGGACGATGGGACCGGGGATGTCGCCGTCGAAGGTCCACGCCGCCACGGTCGTGTCGTCTGAGATCTTGAGAGGGACTTCCTGCGCGGTGAACTCGATCTTCAGAGTGCGCTGCGCGCTCACCGGCGGCAGCGCAGGGTCGAACCGGTGGAATGCGACATTGGGCGTGTGCTCCGCGGCGCGCGTCGACTGGCGGACGTTTGCATGACCGCCGGTATCCAGCCTGCTGTCGGGATTCCGCAGCGCCGTGGCGGGTCCACCCTGCTGGTTAGCCTGGCGCTCATCCTCGTGGTCGCGCTCACGCTTCGGCTCGTCCGGATGACACGCGGCAAGGATGAATGGAACGATCGCCCCTGCAGACGACTTCATGAGAAACTCGCGCCGCGTTGCGCCCCGCTCGGCAAGCTCTGACAATCTGGGAAGATCTGCGTCCATCAGTTATCTCCGGAGGGTGGCTAGAACCGCTCGCCGCGAGCCTCGCGAACGTGACTGCCGGCAGAGCGGATACGCGGCCACATCGTGAAAAAGAAGACAGCGATGCCCGCGAACTGGGCGACACCGCCCACCACGACAACCAGGCGTAGCCAGAGCGCTCCGGAACTTACTCGCGCCAGCTCGCCGGCAATGCGCGCGGCTGTCCCAATCGTGATCATCCAGTAGGCGGCGTTCGCCGCCCTGGGATCATAACGCTTTTCCTCGCCGCGCTCCCGCGGGAACAGCCATAGCGCGACGCCGAGGATCATCATCATCACGAAGCCGACGAGGATGGCGTGTGTATGCGCGCTGATCTCGTACTGGCTCGACGACGTAAGATACAGCTCGCGGCGAATCAGGATATGCGTGCCGATTGCCAGCCCGAGCAGCAGAAATCCAACTGCCGTCTTTATGTAGCGACGTACGAGGCTATGCACTGTCGAAATGCATGACGCAAAAACCTTGCGCACCGAAAGGCGCGCAAGGTTTTTGGAACGCGACGTCAGGCGATCTACGCGAGAACCGTCGCTTCTTCGCTGGCTGGCTCGCTAACCGGTCGCTTCGCCTCGGGGAGCACTTTCTCGGGGTGGAAGACGAGGATCGAGCTCATCGCCGACTTGGTGACTCCATCGGCGACGCTTCCATGGATCACTCGCGCGAAACCGCCGCGGCCGTGAGTGGCAATCGCGATGAGGTCAGCGCCCACCCGGCGCGCGTATTCAGTGATGGTCGCCGGAACCAGCTCGCCGATGACCACCTCGATCGTCGCGGGCACGCCCTCGGCGCGGACCTCCGCCGCGCGCCGCGTCAGATACGCTTTTGCGCCCGCCACTTTTTTCTCCCACCAGGGAAGTCGGCGCTGCTCATCGTTCTCATACGCCTCCGAGGACGGCGCCAGCACGTGGAGCAGCGTTACTTCAGACTCCTCCATCCTTGCGAGCGGGATTACTCTCGCCAGGATCTGCTCCGCCAGCGCCGATCCATCGAGCGGTACCACGATGTGGTGGAATTCCTTCGTCGCCTCGGGCGTAAGGTAGGTAGCCCTTGGCTTGACCACGAGCACGGGGATGGCGGTGCCTCGAATCAACGAATCCGTGACGCTTCCCAGCGACAGCCTGGCGATTCCGCGCCGGCCGTGACTGCTGATGACGATCAGATCGATCGCGTTTCGGCGCGCATAGCCGGCCAACACATCCGCGATTGGTCCGAGCTCCAGATCGGCGGTGACATCTACATCGCTGAGCGACCGGCACTCCGCCGCGAGCGCGTACAGCTCGGCGAGCGCGGCGTCCTGCTCGGCGCGCATTAGCTCGGGCGTGATCATTACGGAGTCTGGTGACGCTGCCATGCCGAAGTACGCCCCGGTCGATATGACACGCACGAGGCGCACCTTTGCGTCGCACCTCTCCGCAACTCTAAGCGCTACCAGAATTGCTTCCCGATCGAAGCCGGAGCCATCCGTCGGAACCATGATGTTTTTGTACATTGACCCCCCTTGTCGAAATCGGCCGGGAACGCACTCACTCCCGCTCTTCCACAATCTGGCGTCGGGGGCGACACTCTCTGTCAGCCAATCACTGATTTCCTGTGGTGGAATTCAGCACGGTCCCCGGTGTCTGAGCCCAGGCCGGCAGGAGCTCGACGCTCCTCCAGGATCCGAACAAAACATCGTTGTCCTGAGGCACCGTTTGCCTGCTGAGGGCGTTGTCGGGCCTGAGTACGAGCATGGACGTGTTTGCCTGGTGCAGAACCGCGTCGGCCACGCTGCCACGCAGCATCCGCGCGAGTCCGCCACGGCCGTGGGTGGCGATGGCGATCAGGTCCACCTTTTCTCTTTTCGCGAAGTCACTGATTGCGCCAGGCACGGTCTGACTGACGACGATGTCCGTCTTCACCCGCAGGCCGGCGCGGCGACGCAGCTGCCGGGAGACGCGCTGCAGGTAGCTCTGAGCATGCTTGATATCCTTCTCCCACCAAGCGACTCCGGAATTGGTGCTATCCGGCTGCGCCAGCGGCTGCGCTTTGATGACATGCAGCAGCGTGACGTCCGCACCTTCCAGCCCCGCCAACGCCACGATTGGGGGCAGGATCTGCTCGGCGAGGGTGGATCCGTCGAGCGGGACGACGACATGGGTAAAAGCAGCGCCTGGCTGCGGATTCAGGTAGCTGGTCGGCGGCTTCACCACCAGCACCGGGATCGAAGTGTGGCGAATGAGTGAGTCGGTCACGCTTCCGAGGGACATTCTGGCGATGCCGCTGCGGCCGTGAGTGCTGATCACGATGAGATCCACCTCGTGCCGCCTGGCGTAATCCTCGAGCACGTCGGTGACCGGTCCGGCGTGCAGATCAACGCCGATCTCGACATTCGAGAGAGCGCGGCATTCGGCCGCGACCGCGTACAGCTCGCCGAGTGCGCGGTCACGCTCACTGCGTACAACCTCTGCGGCCACCGGCGTGCCTTCGGCCGCCATCGCGATGCTGAAGAACGATCCGGTGCCGAGCACCCGGACGAGCTTGACCTTCGCTGCCGTCCTCTCTGCGATCCTCAGCGCGACCTTGATCGCCTCGCGGTCGAACCCCGTGCCGTCAGTCGGCACCATGATGACTCTGTACATCCAACCTCCGGGAATTGCGCTCGTCCAGGGCGCGATGCGCCATCGTCGCTGGACAATCTCGGCGGCGCCTGCGGGATTCAGAGTCGGAGGAGCGCTGATTTTTTGTCAGCGTTTCCCTGTTTTGGGTGCGGCAAAAAGAGCGCGCGGTTGCCAACGAGTGCTGAGCTAAACCTCTGCTCGCCGCAGGAGCTGAGCGTTCACCGCAACGATGACGGTGCTCATCGACATCAGGATCGCGCCGACGGCGGGATTTAGCACGACACCCCATTTCGCCAGCGCGCCCGCTGCCAGTGGGATCGCGACGATGTTGTAGCCCGCCGCCCACCACAGGTTCTGAATCATCTTGCGGTAGGTCGCTCGGCTCAGCGCGATGATGCGCGGCACGTCACGCGGGTCGCTCCTGATCAGCACGACATCTCCTGCTTCGACGGCGACGTCGGTGCCGGCCCCGATCGCGATTCCGACATCGGCGGTGACGAGCGCGGGTGCGTCGTTGACTCCGTCGCCCACCATTCCAACGCGCTTTCCCTGTCGTCGCGCTTCTTCGATTTGCGATGCCTTCTGCTCCGGTAGCACCTCCGCCAGCACCCGATCGATCGAGAGCTCGGCGGCGACAGCTTCGGCGACTGCCTTGGAGTCGCCGGTCATCATCACCACCTCGACGCCCTGCTGGTGCAGGCGACGCACAGCTTCCGCGGATTCTTGGCGGATTGCATCGGAAACGGCGAGCACCGCCAGAGCGGTGTTGTTCTCGACGAGAACGATCGCGCTCTGCGCGCGCTCCACCGCTCGTGAGACGGCCTCGCGGAGTGCCGGCTCCATTGTTACGCCCCGCTGTCGGACGAGGGCCGGGCCGCCCACGAGTAAATGCCGACCCTCGACGTCTGCTTCCACGCCGTGGCCTGGAATCGCGCGAAAATTCATCGCTGCCGGCGCGATGATGCCGCGCTCGCCCGCGCTCTTCACCACGCCCTGCGCGATCGAATGCTCGGAATCGCGCTCGACGCCTGCGGCGAGGCGCAACGCGTCCGCCGCCGACAGCGACGACGACGGTGTTATGTCGACGACCCTGAACTCGCCGCGCGTCAGAGTGCCTGTCTTGTCGAAGAAGATCGTGTCGAGGTTGCGCGCTTCCTCGAGTCCGCGGCGATCGCGCACCAGCAGGCCGGACCGCGCGCCGAGGGTGGTCGAGATTGCGACCACCAATGGAATGGCGAGGCCGAGCGCGTGCGGGCAGGCGATCACCAGAACCGTGACGACGCGCTCGACCGCGAACGCAGCTGTCGCTCCGGCGAGCAGCCACGCAACGAGCGTCACGACAGCGGAAACGATCGCGATCACCGTCAGGTAGAACGCAGCGCGGTCAGCCAGCGCCTGCGCACGCGATCGCGAGCTCTGCGCCTGGGCGACGAGCCGCATGATACCGCCGAGAGTCGTACGCTCTCCCGTTCCGGTGACTTCGACGCGGAGCGATCCGGCGCCGTTGATCGTACCGGCGATGACCTTGTCCCCGAGCTTCTTCGCGACCGGTCGGGATTCTCCGGTGATCACGGACTCATTCACTTCGCTGCCGCCATCCACGACCCGCCCGTCAGCGGGAATGCCAGCGCCCGGTCTCACCAGAATCACATCACCGTCGCGCAGCTCCGAGATGGGAACAACACCTGGCGCGGGCCCACTCACTCGCTCGGCCGTGTCGGGGACCAGCTTCGCAAGCTCGGACAGCGCGCCGCTGGCCTGGGAGATCGATCGCATCTCGATCCAATGGCCGAGGATCATGATGGTGATCAGAGTTGCGAGCTCCCACCAGAGATCCATCCCTGAAGCGCCGAGCGTAACAGCGAGACTGAATACGAAGGCGACGGTGATCGCCAGCGAGATCAGGGTCATCATTCCCGGCAGTCGATCTCTCAGCTCGGCGGCCGCGCCGCGCAGGAACACCATCCCGCCGTAAAAGAACAGGATCGTTCCGAATATTGCCGGCACCAGGCGTGATCCCGGGAACTCCGGCGCGGCGTACCCAAGCCACTGCTGGACCATCGGTGACCACACGACGGTCGGCACTGTCAGCGCGAACGATCCCCAGAACTTGTCGCGAAACATCGCGACGCTGTGTCCGGCGTGGCGGTCGTGGTGCGAGTGACCGCCGTTCAATGCAACCGGCAGGGGCTCTGTGCCGCCATGATCGTGAGCACCGCCGTGCCGATGACTGGCATCGTGCTCTCGATTCTCACCGGAATCCTGCATGCGTCGTCACTGAGGTGGATACGAATGATACCCTCTCCGGCATAGTGCTGTGGGTCACGCACCCGCATCTCGACGCGCACGACGTGGAGCTCGCCGAGTGGCGTCGGTATTATTTCGCGCCGGAGCACCCTTACAA
>Ga0207674_10005338_pt1 | contig 15281 bp, 9 predicted proteins | sample KBSCornC72_FD_184303 | JGI IMG/M metagenome (GOLD analysis project Ga0207674, IMG submission 184303) | Corn rhizosphere microbial communities from Kellogg Biological Station, Michigan, USA - KBS Corn C7-2 (SPAdes) (version 2) | ecosystem: Host-associated > Plants > Roots > Rhizosphere > Soil ... | reverse complement strand
ACATCGAGGTGCGGATGGAGGGAGGGATCCCGACGACGTTCGTGATCGTCGACGCCGTCACCGGCGCCGTGCTGACCGGCGCGAACGTGTTCGTCGACGGCGGCGGGAAGCGCGTCGCCAGCGGCGTGATCCGCAGCGAGGAAGGCGTGCGCCTCTGGCTGCAGGCCGGCCGCTACACCGCCTTGGCTTCTTCGTTCGGCTACTCCACCGGGCCGAAGACGGAGTTCAACGTTCCCGGTCCGGCGGTGCGCCTGATGCTGTCGCGAGCCGGGACCCTGGTGGTCGTCTCCAAGACCTCGCTGTACGCGCGCCTGCGCAACGCCGGCTACAACCGTCTGCTGCGGCTGCAGGAAGGAACGTTCGGCAACCTTCCTGCCGGCGAGTACACCCTGGAAGTGCTCGACGACAAGCAGGAGCAGGTGGTCAAGCGCCTGCCGGTGATGATCGTGGCCGGCGAGAGGACGACGGTAGTGGTGGACTGAGGTCGGGAAACGATCCGCGTCCGAAGAAGACGTGCTCCGCCAGCGCCCGCAGCGGCGTGGCCCGCAGGACCGCGCAGGCCAGCTCGATGAGCAGCGGATGATCGACCACTCGGATTGTCTTGCGCATCCAGCGCCGGGCAAGGAACCGGGCGCGGAAGCGGCCGCCGTCGTACGCCGCCAGCGCACGCTCATCGCCCGACTCCAGATACTGCGCCGCCACCTCGGCCGCGAAACTCGACAGCCGCAGCGCCGCGTCGAGACCCCCCGCCGTGAGCGGCGAGACCGCGCCCGCCGCGTCGCCCACCAGCAGCCCCCGCCGGTTGGCGATGCGCCGGAGGATCCCGCCCACCGGAATCAGCCCGCCGCGCCGCTCCACCACCCGCCCGCCCGCCAGGTGCGGCACGCTGCGGCGGAAGCGGTCCAGCGACGCGGCGGGGTCGAAGCGGTCGCGGTAGCCGGCCACGCCGGCGTGCTTCTCCACCCCGTCGTCCACCACCCAGGCGATGTAGCCCGGCGCCAGGCGCGGGTCGAGAAAACAGTGCAGCGCCGGCGTGCCGCCGCCGGCCACCACGTCCTCCAGCCCGACCAGGAACTCCCGGTTCCGATCGAGCCCCAGCTCCCGCGCCACCACCGACCGCGGCCCATCCGCCCCGATGACGAACCGCGCCGCCACCCGCTCCTCCCGCCCGCCCCGCGCGACGATGGGGTCAGACCCCTCCACCCGCAGTAGGCGAGTCGAGGGCATCCACGTCACCCCCGCCCGCACGCAGCTCTCCAAGAGGTAGAGGTAGATCCAGCTCATGCGCCCGACGCGGAACTCGTCGCGGCCGGCGGTGAGTGGGAGGGGGCGGCGGGCGGGGGAGTAGAGCACCACCTCGCGGATCGGCCGCCCGAGCTGTTCCTCGGGGAGGGGAAAGTCCTCCCAGGTCTTGCGGACGAAGATGCCGGTGGTGTGCACGCCCTCGCTGACCGAGGCCTTGCGGTCGGCCAATGCCACGCGCAGGCCGCGAAGGACCAGGAGCCGCGCGACTTGCAAGCCGGCCAGGCCGGCGCCGGAAACGAAAATGTCGAACATGACAAGTACTTTACCACGCAAAGAACACGCCTGTGGGGCCAGACCCCACCACGGCCGTTAGAATCCGCGCGTGCTGACCGTGTACGTCCTCCTGCTTGCTTTTACTCGGGACTCAGCACTCAGCACTCAGGACTCGGTTCAGGACTCGATCACCGTCACCGCCACCAAAACGAAGTCGCGCCTGGCCGATACGCCGGCCAGCGTGGTGGTCGTGTCCCGCGAGACGATCGAGAGCTCCGCCGCCGCCACCGTCGACGACGCCCTGCGCCAGGTCCCCGGCTTCACCCTCTTCCGCCGCGCGGGGAGCCGCACGGCGAATCCGACCACGCAGGGCGTTTCGCTGCGCGGGTTGGGGGCCAGCGGCGCGTCGCGCGCCCTGGTGCTCGACGACGGCGTGCCGCTCAACGATCCGTTCGGCGGGTGGATTTACTGGGGCCGCGTGCCGCGCGTGGCCATCGAGCGGGTGGAGATCGTCCGCGGCGGCGCCTCCGATTTGTACGGCAGCGGGGCGATGGGCGGGGTGGTGCAGTTCATCCGCCGCGTCGACGACGCCATCAGCGCCGCGGTGGGGTACGGGCAACAGTCAACCGCCGACGGCCAACTCTACGCCGCCACGAAGCGCGGCGAATGGCGCGCCGCTGTCGCCGCGGACGTCTTCGACACCGCCGGCTACGTCCTGGTCCAGCCCTCGCAGCGCGGCGCCGTCGATCGTGCCGCGGACTCGCGCCACACCGCCGTCGACGCCACCGTCGCCCGCGGCGGCGTCTTCCTCCGCGCCTCGCACTTTTCCGAGTCGCGCAACAACGGGACGCCGCTGCAGATCAACGACACCACCATCCGCCAGCTCACCCTCGGCGCCGACCTCCCCGCGCTCGCCCTCCGCGCCTACGCCAGCGATCAGGACTACCGGCAGACCTTCTCCGCCATCGCCGCCAATCGACTCTCGGAACGCCTGACCGTCGACCAGCGCGTCCCCTCCACCGGCCGCGGCGCGTCGGCGCAGTGGTTCGCCTCGTCGCGCGGACACCACGTCGTCGTCGCCGGCGCCGAGGGGCGGGAGGTGCGCGGCGCGAGCGACGAGGGGGCGGCGCGCGTCTCCGGCCGGCAGCGCACCGCGGCGGCGTACGTCGAGGACGTGATGACCTTGAGTCAGCGCCTGACCGCCACCGCCGCGTTGCGCGTCGACCGCTGGCGCGACACCGCCTGGAGCCCGCGCGCCACGCTGCTGTTCCGGGTCACCGACCGCTTGGCGTTCACCGCCGCCGCCTACCGCGCCTTCCGCGCGCCGACGCTCAACGAGCTCATTCGCGGCTTCCGCGTCGGCAACGTCGTCACCCAGGCCAACGACCGGCTCGGCCCGGAGCGCCTCTCGGCCTTCGAGGCCGGCGTGCGCCGCGGCCCGCTGCGCATGACGCTCTTCGACATGACCACCACCGACACCATCGCCAACGTCACGCTGTCGGTGACGCCGGCGCTCATCACCCGGCGCCGCGAGAACTTCGGCAGCAGCCGTTCGCGCGGCGCGGAGATCGACTTCGAGCAGCGCCTCGGCGCGCGCTGGACCGTCGACGCCGGCTGGCTGTCGACCGACGCCAAGCTCTCCACCGGCAAGCGCCCGCCGCAAGTGCCGCGGCACCAGGCCACGCTGCAGGTCCGCTTCGACAACGCCGGCGCGCAACTGCGCTGGTCCTCGATGCAGTTCGACGACGATCTCAACCGGCTGCCTCTGCGCGGCTACGTCGTCGCCGACGTCTTCGCCGCCAGGGGACCGTTCTTCGTCGCCGTGGAGAACCTCTTCGACCGCCGCCTCGAGACCGCCGCCACCCCCGTCATCACCCTCGGCCAGCCGCGTTCCGCGCGCGTTGGGCTACGCTTCCGCCAATGAGCTGGCGCATCGACAAGCAGGCCAACGGCAAGTTCGCCATCTACTCCACCCGCATCGACGACTACATCGTCATCGACGCCGACGAGCTGGAGATCGCCCGGATCTACGCCGAGAAGGGCGTGAAGGTCTACCTCGCCAGCGCCCGGGCGATGATGACCACGCGCGTCACGCCGGTCAGCGGCGAGGGGGAAGCGAAGATCGAGGCCAGCCGCCGGCGCGGAGCGACGCCGAAGGAAGGCGTGGTGCCGATCGGCGTGACGGGGTTCTCGACGAGCGACGATTAAACTCGGCTCCGCCGCTTCGCCGCCGTCCGCTCGCTCTCCACCCACGGCTCGATGCCCGCCACCGTGCAGCGGGGGATCTTCTCGCCGAGGATCGCTTCGATCTGCCGCACCATCGGCACGTCCTGCCAGGTGCAGATGGTCGACTCGATCCCCAGCGCGGCGCCGCGGGCGGTGCGGCCGCCGCGGTGCACGTAATCCTCGACGTTCTCCGGGATGTCGAAGTTGATGACGTGGGTGATGCCGGGGACGTCGATGCCGCGGCCGGCGATGCCGGTGGCCACCAGAATCCGGTGCTGCCCCTCGCGGAATCCCTCCAGCGCCTGCACCCGCTTCCCCTGCGAGCGGTCGGCGTGCATGCGGGTGACGGGGTGTCCCTTCTGTTTGAGGATGTGGTACAGCCACTCGGCGTCGATCTTCCGCCGGACGAACACCAGCGTGCTGCCGAGCTCCTCGGCGAGCAGCGCGAGGAGCGCGTTGCGCTTGTCTTCTTCCTTGACCAGGTACAGCCGGTGGCTGATCCCCTCGGCCGCGCCTCCTTCGGGCGTGATGTCGATGCGCACCGGATCGCGCATGAAGTCGCGCGCGATCATCTCGATGGAGTCGGGCATGGTGGCCGAGAACATCATGGTCTGCCGCTCGCGCGGCAGGCGGCGGAGGATGTCGCGCATCTGCGGGAGGAATCCGAGGTCGAGCATGTGGTCGGCTTCGTCGAGCACCAGCACCTCGATGGCGTCGAGCGCCACGTGGCGCTGCCGCACGTGATCGAGCAGCCGTCCCGGCGTGGCCACCACGATGTCCGGCTTGGCGCGCAGCGCGTCGGTCTGCGGGCCGAGCTTCACGCCGCCGATGAGACAGACGGTCTTGAGCTGGTGATGCTGGCCGAAGAGGTCGAGGAAGGCCTTGGTCTGCAGGGCGATCTCGCGCGTCGGCGAGAGGATCAGCCCGCGGACGCCGCCGCCGTGCGTGAGGCGCTCGGCCAGCGGCAGGACGAATGCCGCCGTCTTCCCCGAGCCGGTCTGCGCCAGGCCGATGACGTCGCGGCCGGAGAGGGCGGTGGGGATCACCGCGGCCTGGATGGGGGTGGGGTGCTCGAAGCCGATCTTGCGGACGACGTCAAGGACGACGGCGGTGAGGCCGAGTGAATCGAACGGTTTGTCGGTCGTTTTGACCGGATGCTGCGGAATGGCGACTGAATGCATAGACATAGATTGCTAGATTAACCGCTAAAACCGTGAAGCCGAGCGCCAGCGCGATGCCGCGCGTCAGCCCGGCAGGATAGATCAGGGCGATGACATAGTGCTCGACGAACCCGCCGCCGTAGCCCGCCACCCCCGCCCGCGCCCGAAACAGATTCTCGTAGCGCGTCAGAGGACAGACCCAGCCGCCGAATTCGATGAGCACGCCCCACAACGCCGCCGGCAGGTGCAACCATTTCAGTGCAGGCCGCCGGATGACCAGCAGCCCGCCGAGGACCACGAACAGGATGAACGTCAGGTGCAGCAGCGCCACGGCGTCCGCGGCGATGCGGTTGAACAGCCCCACGGCGCACTACGTATCACGAAGTCGCCAGGTCCTGCGGCGGCATCATGGCCGGCGTCGGGTTGACGTACTCCTCCACCTCGTTGATGAATTCTGCGACCGTGTTGATCTCGGCGCGCCGCACCCGGGCCTCCTTCTCGTCGACGGGGTCGATCTTGCAGATCTGGTTGACGGCGTACTCGCCGAGCTTGCGGTAGCTCTCCAGTTGCGACTCGCTGAAGAACTGATCGGCGGTCGACTGATGCGGGAAGGTCTCGTTTGTTTTCGCGTAGTTGTAAATGTCCCGCGGCTGGTCCTCGTAGAAGACCGGCTTGATGTAGACGAATCTCCCTTCCGGTGCGCCGGCGCCGTCGGTGTCGGCGTAGAAGATGCGCCCGGTTGCGCAGTACTTCCTCGTTTTCTTGTGCTCTTCGGCAATCGTGCGGGGGAAGAGCTCCATCTTCTCGACGACCACTCGGATGCCGAAGTCGATGTAGATCTTCCGGATGGCGCTGCCGAGGTCCTCGAAGACGAATCCGGCGTCGGACCCGCCGTCGCTGATGACGATGTGGCGGCAGCGGCGCAGCACCATCTCGTAGAAGCCGAGGTTCTCGAAGTGCCCGCCGTCCGACAGGTAGATGTACGGATGCTTGCTGCCCGACAGGCCGAACGCCTCGGCCAGCAACGGTCGCAGCGACGAATTCGGATTGTCGAGCGTGTAGGTGACGTCGTTGGTCGGATTGCCCAGCCACCAGCCGAGGCGGACGTTGAAGAACGTGAGCAGCAGTGCCAAAGCCGGAGACGAGTGGTAGCCCATGTTCGGGCTGGCCGCGGCGCCCGAGATGCCGACCGCCGTGCCGAGCAGCATCCCCTTCGGGCCGCCGTACTCCTCGCTCGGCCGGTAGCCGAGATTGAGGCTGCCGCAGTGCAGCGGCGAGGCGGTGAACGATTCCGCCTTCCGCTCCTGCCACGCCAGGTCCTCGCCGCTGGTCAGGTTGAGGCACATGTTCACCACGTGCAGCGGCCGCTGCAGCACCTGCAGCTCTTTGATGGGGATGTTGTCGTTCGGATCGAAACCGGTGAAGGGGTTCTCTTTGCGTTCCGTGTTCGACGCGGCGAGGTACCCGCGGATGATGCGGTCGCGGTAGAGAGCGTGCATGGAGAAGCGGTTCACGCCGATGAGCCATGAGGCGAGGATGGCGAAGAGGATGGCCGCCAGGACCAGGACCAGCGAGGTGGTGAACGGCGTCTTCTCCACGACCAGCAGGTGATCGAGGCCCGAGAGCTTGTCCCCTTCCATGGCCGGATGGGAGATGGTGGTGAGTTTCTGTTCGCCCGCACCGAGCGGCGCGAACGACTTCGGGGTCTTCTGCTCGAAGGTCCACGTCGTCCGGTTCAGGAAGGCCACCGCGCCGCTCTGATCCGGCCGCGGGATGATGATGGCCCGCCGCTCCAGACAGGCACGCAGCGCGATGGTGGTGCCGAGGGAGAGGGCGGCCAGCAGGATGAGGGCGAAGATCGGCGTCGCCAGCCCGAGGAGAACGTTGGCGATCGCGCCGCCGGTGCTCTGCTTTTCTTTCGATTGCTCCTTCGACCCGGTCTTGCCGCTCTTCCCCGCCCCCACGGCGAAGAGTCCGGTGATGCCGCCGATGGCGCTGATGGTCCGCGGCGCGTAGTAGATGCCCACCGGGCCGTAGATGACGACCGCGGTGATCACGATCCAGCCGAGCCCGGCGATGATCACCCAGGCCGCGGCGCGGCCCCACCACTCGCGGTCGAAGGCGTCGTTGAACCGTCCCGTTCCGCCCACGAACACCGTCGACTGAAGCATCAGCGCGAGGATGACCAGTGGGACGCCGAAGACGATGTACACCGCGGCCAGCGAGCTGCTCAGCAGCGGCACCTGTCCGTTCACCCACGCCATGATGTCCGTTGGCTCCATCAGTCGCAGCGGCGATCGGAACTTGGTCAGAAACCCGTACACCAGGACGGCGAAGAGCATGCCGCTGATTGCCGCGGCCAGCAGCTCCCCGATCTGTTTTGTCCAAACGCGGGCCCCTTCAGCGGCAACCTTGCGGATGGTGTAGATCAACGACGAGAGCACGGTCCCCACCACGGCCAGCAGGATCATTTTCAACAGGCCGTGTCCCCACTTGTCGAGAGGGAACCAGGCGTGGGCGATGACCAGCGTGACGGCGAAAAGGCAGAGCGGCACGAGGCAGAGGATCTGGAACGCGCCGTTGCTGTAGACCCACTTTTTCGGCGTGGGCTTCGCCGTGGGACGGGTGAAGCCGACAAAGGCCAGCGACCAGTAAAACAACCCGGCCGCGGCGAACTTGAACCAGTCGTTGGGAATCCCCAGCTTGTTCACCGCCAGGCTGACGAAGAGACGGGGAAGGGCCAGGATGCCGAGGAAGAACGGGACCAGCACCAGCAACATCAGAATCAGGTTCCGAAAGTACGCGCCGACGAAGGCCCAGGTGTCCGCCGACAGCAGTCCGAGCTGCGGCGTGAGGTAGTTGCTGTACTCGCGGAGGTGGTGCACCGGTTGCGGCTCCGGCTTCATCTTGTCGCCGGTCGGGGTGCGCAGTTCTTCGATGACCGACTCCATCTTCCCCTTGCGCTTGGCCCATCCCGAGAGCCAGGAGCCGACATAGCCGCCGCCGGACACGGTGGAGAGGTAGTCGATCTTGTTCAGGATGCTGTCGGCCGCGTTCTTGCCGAGCTTCGCCAGCCCCTGAATCACGCCCAGCGCGAAGCTGGCGCTCCGGATGCCGCCGCCGGAGATGCAGAACGCGGCGCGCTCCTTGGTGTGCAGCAGGGCCACGACGTCGTCGAGATTCTTCGGCTCGGTGGCCGGGTCGCCGTAGAGATGTTTGTATTCGGCAAGCAGGACTTTCCACAACGGCAGGCATTCGCTCATGGAGGGACCGCTCCTTAACAGAGCAGACGGTTGCCTACCGCGGGATGTGAACGCTTCGCGCCAATTCGATCTGTCTTTCCAGGAATGCCCGGAACCCGATTCCCACCTCGGCCAGCTCCTGCGGGACCAGCGAGCTGGTGGTGAGGCCGGGGAGGGTGTTGAGCTCGAGGAAGTAAACCTCGTCGCCGCCGGTGGCGATGAGGTCCGTGCGCGAGTAGCCGCGGCATCCGAGGGCCGCGTGCGCGGCGACCGCGGCGTGCTGCGCGGCGTCGCGCAGTCCGCCGGGGATTTTCGCCGGACAGATCTCGCGCGTTCCCGTGCCGAGGTACTTGCCGGCGTAGTCGAAGGTGAAGCCGGGGTCGGTCTCGATCTCGATGACCGGCAGCGCGAACGGGCCGTCACCCTGATCGACGACGCCGACGGTCAGCTCGCGGCCGGCGAGGAATTGCTCGACGATGTAGGGGACGCTGACGTTCGGAACGGCGTTGCCGCGGCCGAGGAAGAAGAGCCCGCGCGACGAGCCTCCGGCTACCGGCTTGAGGACCACGCGCTCGTGCCGCGCGAGCAGGTCGCGCACGGCGTCCTCGATCTGGCGCGGGTCGCGCGCCACGCGCGACTCGGCGACAGGCACGCGGTTCTCGACCAGCTGTCTGGCCCGCTCTTTGTCGAACGCCGCGGCGCTGGCCGCGGAGCCGGAGCCGGTGAAGGCGATGCCGCGCCGCTCCATCATCCGCTGGACCGTGCCGTCCTCGCCCTCGCCGCCGTGAAGGGCGAGGACGAAGACGGGATCGTCGACGGGGAGGGTGTCGAGGGCCTGTTCGAGCGTCGGCCAGATTGCCGGCCGCGACGGCCGGTAGTCGATCTCGAACGCCCGCTGATGGGCCAGCAGCTCCGCCGGCCCCACATCGTGCACCGCCCCCTCGGGCGTCCAGAACCAGCAGAGGGGCGGAGGCGGCGAAAGTGCACGCGCGACGTTCTGGGCCGAGGCGACGGAGACGTGGCGCTCGTCGGACGCGCCGCCGAAGAGAACGATTGCGGTCATGCGCAGCGCTGGTGCAAGCGGATTGCCGAGGTGATCATGTTCCCGCGCCGAAGAACTTCCGCAGCCTGTCGACCATTTTCTTCGCGGCGCGGGCGCGCTCTTCGCGTTTGGCGTACGCAATGGCGTTCTCGATGAATTCCTCCACGCTCCCCGCCTCTTGCGCGATCGCCGATGTCGCGAATTCGCCCAGGGCGCGATAGCTCTCGAATTGCGACTCGGTGAAGAACTGATCGCCGGTGGTCTCGTGCGGGAAGGCCTGGTTCGCCGTGGCGTAGTTGAAGATGTCCTTCGGCTCGTCTTTACCGTAGAAGACCGGTTTGATGTAGACCAGCCAGCCGTTCATCACTTTCCTCTTCGCGGCATCCTGCTTGTCCTTGGCGTCGACGTCCTCATAGCAGATCTCGGCGATGGCGCAGTACTTCGGATTCTGCGGATTTTTCTCCTTGCGCGGATAGATCCCCATGTACCGGACTTTGATGTCGATGCCGAAGTCGATGCGAATCTTGCGGATGGCGTTGCCAAGGTCTTCGAATGCGAATTCCTCGTCCTGCCCGGCGTCGCTGATGACGATCCAATGGCAGCGGCGCCGGACCATCTCGTAGAGTCCGAGGTTCTCGAAGTGCCCGCCGTCGGAGAGGTAGACGTAGGGATGGCCGGCGTCGGCGGCGCCGCTCAGTTCGGCGAATAGCGGATCGAACGACCACCGGGGGTTCCGCAGCTCGTACGTCTTCTCCCCCTTCGGCCCCGGATTGCCGAGCCATGCTCCGAGGCGGACGTTGAAGAAGGTCAGCAGAAAGGCGAGAGCGGGAGAGGAGTGATAGCCCATGTTCGGACTGGCCGCCGCGCCGGAAATGGTGACGGCCGTGCCGAGCGAGATGCCGCCGCCGTAGGCCGCGCTTCGACGATACCCGAGAGACGGGCTGCCGCAGTGCAGGGGCGAGGCGGTGAATGACTCCGCCTTCCGCTCCTGCCAGGCGAGGTCGTCGCCGCCGACGAGGTTGAGCGCGATGTTGACCACGTGCATCGGTTTCTTGGTCGAATGGTGGATCGCCGGTCCGAGCGCTTTCTCGATCCGTTTGCGCGTCAGGACCTTGTCGGCGATCGCCTTTCGCAAGTCTGCTGCGAGTGCGCTGCGCAGATCTGCACCGTTCTTCGTCAGGGTCTCCGCATCGATGGCATCCGCGATGGCCTGCTCTTCAGGTGTGGATGGCGCCGTCACGATCGCGACCACCTTGGCCTCATCGATCTCCTCGGGGAGGATGTGGTCCGGACGCAGCTCCGACATGGCGAGGTTGTCGGCGGGATCGAACCCGGTGAAGGGATTCGGCTTCCGTCCTCGGTTCGACGCGCCGAGGTACGCGCGGGTCAGGCGATTGCGGTAGAGGCCGTGCATGGAGAAGCGGTTCACGCCGACGAAGAAAGAACCGGCGAGCGATAGCCCTCCGGCGACGACGATCACCCAGAAGACCGTCCGCGCCGGCGTGCTTTCGACGATGAAAAGGTGACGCCGCGCCTTGTACTTGTCGCTCTCCAGCGCCGGCAGGTCGATGCTCTTGAACTTGCGCTCGACCGGTCCCAACGTCCCGGTCGTCGATGTCGCTTCCAAGTGCCACGCGGTGCGCTCGAGGAGCTGCAGATCCGTCAGCGCCGGCGGCGGTACGGCGGACGGCTTCGTCGCCGTGGCTGCCTCGTGCTGCATCCTGATGATGAGCTCCGTGGTGCCGAGCGACAGGAACGAGAACAGGCAGAGGATGAACAACGGCACGGCGGCGCCGAGCGAGATGTTCAGCGATTTCCCGAGCAGTGACTCGTTCGCCTTATCCTTCCGGCTTCCCGACGTCTTCTCGCTGCGGCCGAAGAGCACGGCGAAGCCGCCGGTGATCATGCCGATGCCGCTGATCGTGCGCGGCGCGAAGTAGACGCCCACCGGGCCGAGCAGCGAGATGGCCGTCAGCGCGATCCAGATGTTCTGGACCACCAGACACCAGGCGCCCGACCGCGCCCACCACTCCCGGTCATATTCCTCGTTGTAGTCGCTCGTTCCGGCGATGAAGATGGTGGCCTGCACCAGCAGGGCGAAGATCGCCAGCGGCACGGCGAAGCAGACGAAAAGCACGACCATCGGCGGCGGGAAAATGGTGCCGATGCTCAGCCAGTCCTCCGGCTTCGGGGCGGGGACGGACGTCAGTGCCTCGAGCGGAAAGAGCGTCTGCAGAAGCCAGTAGATCGCTCCGACCAGCACCGCGCCGCTGGCCGACGCGGCGCCGACCTCCCACCAGGTCTTGCGGGTCTTGAACTGCTTGACGGTCTGTCCCGGCGCCAGGCTCTGCTTGGCATCCTGGTCCCCGGACCGGCGATAGCGCCACATGTAGAAGCCTGCCAGCGCGGCGGAGGCCACCGCCGCGAGGCCGGCGAGGCATCCCGCCGCCTGCCAGTTGGCCAGCCCCCACGGCGCACGGTACGGGTTGCTCCAGGCATAGACGAAAACCATGGCCACGGAACAGAGCGTCAGCGGCGTGATCGTCCGCAGCAGGAATGCCTTGTTCGTCAGATACTTCTGTGCGTCTTCGCCGCTCTTCCGCCAGAAGGTCCACTCGCGTCCCACGGGACGCGATCCCGCCATGTGCGACAGCGCGGCGACGAACATCGTCACTGCGAAGGCAACCGTCGCGTAGAAGACGGACGGGGGTGGTACCCACCGGACGATGCCGACGAGTAGCCGGGGAACGGCAAGCGCGGCGATGAAAAGCGGCACCAGGATGAGCCACATCAATGACACGTTGCGCAGGTAGGTGCCGATGGCCGCCCAGGTGTCGCCGGAGAAGAGTCCAAGGCGCGGAGTCAGGTAGTTGCTGTACTCGCGGAGATGGCGAAGTTGCACCGGCTCCGGGTCGACCGCCGAACGCCTCGGCGGCGCAATCTTCTCCTGCACGCCGATGATGCCGGCAGGGTCGCGCTTGGCGAACGACGAGAGCCAGGCCCCGATGTAGCCGCCGCCGGAAACGGTGGAGAGGTACTCGAATTGCCCCAGAAGACCCAGGCGCGCGAGCCGCTGGGCCACGCCGAGGCCGAAGGTCGCGCTGCGGATGCCGCCGCCGGAGAGGCAGAACGCGCTGCGGCGGGGACGATGCAGCGCGGCGTACAGCTCTTTGCGCGCCGCGTCCTGCTCCGCCCTTGTCTGCAGGTTCCCCCACACAGGCCAGGCCCTGCCATCCGCGCGTTCGGGCTCACGATCGTGAAGATAGCGATATTCGTCGAGCAGGATTTCGTATTCGGAGAGCGCGGCCACAGGTCACCTCGCGATTTGGATTGACCGTCTTTCTAGGAGTGGTGCTCCGCCGCGAGACCTCGAGACCTCGAGCCCCCGCAACCTCAGTACCTGGCCCCGCACTCCGGACAAAACTTCGGATTCCCCTCGGCGTCATGCCCGCAGCCGCTGCACGTCTTTTTCGACGACAGCGCGCCGCCGCATTCCTGGCAGAACTTCCCGCCCTGCGTCTTGGCCCCGCATTGCGGGCAGACGGCGCCGGAGACGGTGCCGACGTCGCGCGACTTGGTCCAGTCCACCGTCCGGGCCTTGGTCTGGATCTGCTCGCGCGCGGCCTCGGCCTGCGCGGCGGCCATCTCCTCGTCCATGTCGGGCGCGCAGGTCTCGCAGAGCCCGGCCTTCTTGTTCCAGCAGATCGGCTCGCAGACCCAGTTCCCGCAGCGCGTGCACTGCTTGAAGATGGGGGCGATCTCCTCGACGGCGTCCTTCAGCGCGCTGTCGTGCGCGCCGCCGCCGACGGCGCGCTGCACTTCGTACGAGCTGTCGGCCACGCTGCCGAAAATCCCGCCGAAGAGATTGCCGGCCACGCGCGCCGCCGCGCCGAGCGTCCCGATGGTCGACGCCTTGAACGACGACATGTAGCCGTTCTGGCACTTCTCGCAATAGAACTTGAACTGGTACCCGCGGTCGGTGGACAGGTCTTCGTAGTTTCCTGTAAATCGGATGGCAACCATAAAATTAGTCCTGAGTGCTGAGTGCTGAGTGCTGAGTGCTGAGTCCTGAGTGCTGAGTGAAAAGTGATGAGTGATGAGTCGACGGGGAATTCTAGCTCACGGCCGAGGACACTCTTTACTCTTCACTCTTAACTCTTCACTCGGCACTTCGTCGATCGCCGTGCTGTTCGTCGTGCTGGCGGTGGCGATGACCTGGCCCCTGACCCCCAACCTGCGAAGGGCCGTGGCCGACCCCGGCGACCCCTACGTCAACACCTGGATCCTCGATTGGGACTGGTACGCGACGCTGCACCAGCCGCTGCGTCTCTTCGACGCGAACGTCTCCTATCCCGCGCGCCATACGCTGGCGTTCAGCGAGCACCTCTACGGCATTGCGCTGCTGCTCTTCCCGCTGCGAGCCGCGGGCGCCGGCGCGCTCACCGCGCACAACGTAGCCCTGCTCCTCGGCTTCGCCTTCTCCGGCTTCGCCGCGTTCCTCCTCGGGCGGATGATCAGCGGCAGCGCGGCGGCGGGCATCGCCGCCGGCGTCTTCTACGCCTTCGTCCCGTTCCGCTTCACGCATCTGCCGCACCTGCAGCACGTCTTCGCCGGATGGCTGCCGATGCTGCTGGTGGCGCTGCTGCACTACGCGCGGCGGCCGTCGTGGGGACGCGCGGCGCTCTTCGGCGCGGCGTTCCTGATGAACGGGCTGTCGAACATCCACTGGTTTCTCTTCGGCTCGCTGACCATCGCGCTGTCGCTGCCCATCGCCGTGCCGCGGATGCGCGACTGGGTGCGCGTCGCCGCCGTGACGGCGATCGCGCTGGCGCTCCTCGCGCCGTTCCTTTATCCGTACAAACTCGCGGCGGCGGCGTACGGCATGCGGCGCACGGCCGGCGAGATCGCGGCCTTCACCGCCGCACCGCGCGACTGGCTCAACCCCGGCACGGCGAACCGGCTTTACCGCCCCTTCGCCGATCTGCGCGTCGATCCCGAACGGTGGCTCTTCCCCGGCGTGCTGGCGATCGTTCTGTCGATCGCCGGGATCATCGCGGCGCGGCGCGAGCGGCGGACGCTCGGCATCGCGCTGCTGTGGATCGCCGCCGGCTTCGTCGGATCGCTCGGGGCCATCACCACCTTCGGGGCCATCCGCGCGCCCGCGCGCTGGGCCAACGTGGCGTACGTGGGGATGGCGATGCTGATCGCGCTCGCCGCGCGCCGGCGATGGGTGGCGGTGGCCGCCGCGGTGCTGCTGGTCATCGAGCTGCGCGCCGCGCCGATCCGCTGGTTCATGACCGTGCCCGACGTGCCGCCGGTCTACCGCTGGCTCGCCGCGCAGCCCGTGCGCATCGCCGAGCTGCCGATCGGGATCCCAGGCCCCGAGTACGAATACCTGCGCTGGGCGACCATCCACCACCGCCCGACCGCGAACGGCGTCGCCGCCTTCCGCCCGGCCAAGCTGTGGAACGAGCCGGAGATCGGCGACGCATTCCTCGACGAGCTTCGCCGCATCGGCATCGACCTGGTCATCGTGCACGGCGACCAGTTCCTCGATCGCGAGCGCCGCTGGCTCCGCCGGGAGGTGGAGCGCGGCCGGCTGTCGTTCGTGCGGCGCTTCGACCACGGGCGGTGGGGGGATTGGGTGCTCTCGACGCACGCAGACGGCCGGCTGAAGCCGGCCGCTACACAGCTCGGGGCGTTCCTGCGCGGGGAGTACAGCTACAACGACATCACCTTCGGCGCCCTCGACTCGCCGCCCCCCGGACCGATGGGAAAGGGGGGATGGTTCAGCGGCTACGCGCTCTCGCCGTGGGACGTCCGCGAGGTGAACCTGCTCTTCAACAACGGCGCGATCCGCATCCCCACATTTCGCGGCGCCGACGCCTCGATATCGAAGGCGTACCCCTGGTACCCCGTCGCCGCGCCGCGCTTCATCCGCGCCTTCAGCGAGCGCCCGCCGGGGGTCCGGCCGGTCACGGACGTGCAGGTCGAAATCATCGATGGGCGGGGGGAGCGGACGTTGCTCGAGGATCGGTGGATTAGTTGGAGTGATGAGTGATGAGTGATGAGTGAAGAGTGAAGAGTGAAGAG
>Ga0207674_10005336_pt1 | contig 15289 bp, 14 predicted proteins | sample KBSCornC72_FD_184303 | JGI IMG/M metagenome (GOLD analysis project Ga0207674, IMG submission 184303) | Corn rhizosphere microbial communities from Kellogg Biological Station, Michigan, USA - KBS Corn C7-2 (SPAdes) (version 2) | ecosystem: Host-associated > Plants > Roots > Rhizosphere > Soil ... | reverse complement strand
GGAGCGTGCACATGGACGGCGACGACTTCAAGGCGCTGGCGCGACTCATCCAGTCAGAACGCGACACATTGATCGCGCGCTGGCGAAAGGCCGTAAAAAAACTGCCGTCGGCGCGAACGCTGGACAGTCCCACTCTCGAAGATCACATACCCACGTTGGTGGATGACCTGGTGCTCGCCCTCGGGGTGCATTCCGGGGAAACCATTGCGGATGCCGTAAGCAAAGGCACGCCGCCGGAACACGGTGTGCAACGTGTCGAAGACGGTTTCGACATCATCGAGGTCGTCGCGGAGTACAACATCCTGCGTGCCTGCATCCATCACGTCGCCGAAGAACATGGTATGGCGCTGCGGGGCAAGACGTTTGATACGATCAATCAGATTCTGGATGCCGCGATTGCGCAAGCGGTCAAGGCGTTTGCGGACCAGCGTGCGCTGGAAGCACAGCATCGTCGCGAAGACTATCTGGCGTTCGTTGCGCATGACCTGCGCACGCCGCTGTATGCGATCTCGGTGGCGGTGGAAGCGCTCGAGCAACTTCACCAGACCGGGACGAGCCCGGCAGCTGCGCAAATGTTGAAGGTGCTGCATCGCAACGTTCTGCAGCTCAGAGAACTCGTCGACGCGGTGCTGAAGGAAAACATCAACGTAAAGACCGAAGTGGGAGTCAAGCTGGAGCGGCGCACATTTGATCTATGGCCGCTCGTCGAGATGCTCATTCACGACCTGCATCCGGTCGCCGGCTCGAACAGCACGCGCCTCATCAACAACATACCCGGCGACCTGCGAATTTGCGCCGATGCAAATCTGGTACGGCGGATTTTCCAGAACCTGATTGCCAATGCCATCAGATATACCCCGCGAGGCGAAATCGAATTCGGGGCGCGAGACCTGGCCGAGAAAGGCGTCGAGTGTTGGGTCAAGGACAATGGTGCCGGAATTCCTGACGAAATGATCGGAAAGATTTTCGAAAAAGGCGAAAGCGATCCGGCGAATGACGGGACAGGGCTGGGCCTTGCAATCGTGAAGACGTTTGTCGAAGCGCATGACGGTACCGTCAACGTCGAAAGCAAACACGGTCAAGGCTCGACGTTCCGCTTCTGGTTGCCTCGTACGCATCCGGTCAGAGAATCGGACGAAATCGGTAGCAAGAAGTAGCTACGGACTGGGAGGTCCCGCTCGGGTACCAAAGGCGAGTTCGATGACTGCGTGCCCGCGCATTTACGCGCACGGCGCCGGGCGCTATTGCCAAAACGCGATCTCGAGAAATGCAATTTGCAGGCTCATGCGCATTCAGCCTTGCAACTAAACCGATGCTGCCGACAACAGTCGCGCTACCACGCGCAACCGTGAGCGACCGCGGACGAGGAGCTCGACAGCTTTCTGATTTCGCGGGAACGTCTGGCACGGAGGTTGCCGCCGAATCGTTACCTACTGAATGTGGAGGTCACCATGCCACGCGGCGACAAGAGTTCGTATACAAGTAAACAAAAGCGCCAAGCCGAGCATATCGAGGAGGGCTACAAGAAACGCGGCGTGTCATCGAAAACTGCCGCCAAACGCGCCTGGGCAACGGTCAACAAGGAGAGCGGCGGCGGCAAGAAAAGCAAGAGCAAGAAAGCCGCAAAGAAAACTGCAAAGAAAGCCGCGAAGAAATCCACGCGCCGCAAATCGACTCGCAAGAAGAAATGAGGGCCGTACAACCCTGACATGGATCTGCAGAGCGATATCCGTTCTGGCACATCCGCAACCACGACGCAACGCCGCGCCATTGCGACTATCAGGCATGGATCTTCACGATCGACCGCGCTAAGGACCGCGCTACTTGCGTGCCGCTTCGATGCGCTCGCGCAGCCAGGGACGCGCGGTTTCAACTTCGGAGAAGGTCGCAAACGCGACCGCGATCGGATCGTAGATTCGATGCCACTGGGCGACGGCGATCGACATGCCCGCGTGATCGACGTTCGGGATCACGAAAGCGACAGCCACCATGCCACGTTGCGCGCGTCGCTTCGCCGTATCCTTGAGCGACGCTTCCACGTCCGGACCTATGATCGGTGGAGCTTCGAAGCGAGTCATTACGCCGAAGACCGAAGGCATGCGATCGATTATCGTCTCCATCGCGTCGGCATATTCCAACGCGGCTTCCAGATTGAATTCCGGCGACGACCAAAGGTTGACCACGTCCCCTTCCACGACAATTTCGAACACTCCGATTTTGCGAAATGAGGAAGGCACGTCAAAGCTCGCTGGATCGCAAGGCTCTCGTTGGACATCATACTAGCGTGCCGTTGCGGCGGTGAGCTTCCGTCGGCGCGAACGACCTGCCACGATCAAGCCGACCCAAAGCGGCCGCAGCAATCGGCAGCTCGCAGGAACTCACCGGCGCGATGTTGGCCGAGCCCTCATTGCAATATCACATTAACACGATAACAGGGTGAAGCTCTTTACCTGACATGCGTGAGGGATTCCCTCATTTTCTATTCGGTCAAGAGCGATCATTGTGCGTCCGTCTTCTCTCGTACGCCGCCACGGTGACGGCGTGTCGCAATGTGTTCAGCCGGAGCCGCAGAAGATGACTCCGACAAGGAGGTCGTTCCCGTGAACCAACAACCCAGCGTATCCGGCTTGGCAACCCTGTTACTGTTCGCGCCGCTTTGTGCATGGGCGTCCTCACCCGCCTCGACCACGATGACGCCGTCGTCGCCGACGTTCAACTACCAGAGCGACATCTTCACTTCGGACAACCTGACGCCGCCTCCAGGTGTCGGTGGAAATCTGATGTGCAACTTTCCCAGCGCGGGCACGCCGGGCACGCAATGCGACATGTTCCAGCTGACGGTCGACGTGCCGGCGGGTTACAGCGCCACGCATCCGAATGCGGCAATCCGGGTGACGGAGACCTGGACCGATCCGACCGGTGGATATTCAAAGGCCGAATACGATCTCTATGCGTTCCCCGGCTCGCAGACATCGCTCGATGGAAGTCTGGCGCCGGAAGCCGAAGCGCTGAACACATTCAACCCGGGATACATGACGTTCGCTGTGCCGGATGGAATATCCAGCTGGACTGTCGTCATTTCACCGAGCACCAACACGCTGCCGCCGCCGATGCAGACTCATATCGCGCTGGAATTTCTGCCCGGCCAGCCGTCGACGTCAGTCCCCGGCTTCGGTGGCCCCGATTCCACAGCTGCGGGCACACCGCGCTATCAGAATTTCTACGCGCCGGCCGGTTCGAGCGCACAGTCGAGCAGCGGCGAGTTCAACATCGGCTTCAACCCGGCCAGCAAGCGCATCATGACCATGAACGCCGGGCCGATCTGGCGTCTGACGCCACCCGAAGTGATCAGCCCCACCCAACCCGCGGCGCGGCCCGAAAGCTGCGAGGCGTTATGGGAGGACGTGTCCAGCGATGTCACGACGACGGGCCTGGACCCGATCCTCTGGACCGATCAGGTAACGCATCGCACGCTCGCGATCAACGCTACCGCTGGAGCGAACGGCGGCATCTACAGCGACAACGACGGTGACACGTGGACTCCGATCCAGGGCGGTCCCAACGGCGGCGCCGACCACGAAACGTTCGGCACCGGACCATTGCCGGCTGCTTATGCGAATCTCGCAAATCCGCTCAATCAGGGCCAGTTCGCACTCTATTGTTCGCAGGACGTCGTCGGCCCGGGCGCGTGCCAGCGCAGCCTGACCGATGGACAGACCTGGGAGAACGGCATCGTTGCGTATACCGGAAATCCGAATACCTGCGGCGGCCTGCACGGCCATGTGCACATTGCCGGGGACGGTAGCGCGTGGCTGCCGATCCGCGATTGTGCTGACGGCCACCAGGGCGGTGTAATCAGCACCAACACCGGCATTACGTGGACCGAGTTCGACGTCACGCCCAGCAGTTCCCAGCAGATCGGCGCCGATCCGTCGATCGCGCTGGACTCTGACAGCACGGCGTACTACTGCTATGTCAACAACGAACCGGAACCGCCGGACTACGCGCCGGAAGGCCATCTGCATGTGGCCGTGAGCACCGATCACGGCGTGACCTGGATCCGCGACACCGATGTCGGTCTGTCCCATGGCATCCGCAATGCCGCTGAACCTGAGGCAGTCGGTGGCAGTTCCGGTCGCGCGGCTTGCGGATTTCTCGGCACCGACCAGGTCGGCGACTATCAGGCGCCCGACTTCAAGGGCGTTTGGTACGCGTTCATCGCCACCACGTACGACGGCGGTGTGACCTGGACCACCGTCAACGCCACGCCGAACGATCCGGTGCAGCGTCACACCGGAATCTGGCAGCAAGGCGGCGGTCAACCGCAGCGCAACCTGCTCGACTTCAACGAGATCACGATCGACGACCAGGGACGCGTATTGTATGGCTACAGCGACGGCTGCGTGAGCAGCGGTTGCATCGATGGCAGCGCACCCGACGACTTCACCGCGTGGATGCGCGTGGCCCGCCAGAGCGGCGGCAAGAGCCTCTTCGCCGCGAACGATTCCAGCGAACCCGCGCTGCCGAAGGCGGCCTGTCTCGCCGGTACTCGCGATGCCACGACGGGCGCGCACTTGACCTGGAAAGCGCCGGACAACGGCGGTGCGGACATCCAGTACTACACGATCTGGCGCTTCACCGCTTCCGGCGGGGAAGTGCAGATCGGACAGACACCGGGACCGGATACGAGCTACGACGATGCGACTGCCGATTCGTCGACGCCAGCCTACTTTTACGAAGTCAAAGCGGTCAACAGCGTCGACAGCGGCGGCGGCGCCTTCAGCAACGAGATCCAGTTGCCGATCACGGTGCCGCCGGATCTTGGCAACATCTGTGTCTCGCGCGGTTACACGATGCTGAGTGACGTGGCGGGCGACAACACCGGAGGTCCGGGCACCGATCTGCTCGCGTTCAAGCTCACGCAGCCGTATGTAACGGACGGACAGCTCATGCTGGAGTTCGACATCCAGACCGATCCAGGCCAGTCTCCGCAGACGCCGAATACATTCTGGTACGTGAGCATGAAGATCGCGGCGCCGACCGTGCCGGATCCCAATGCGGTTCGCTACGAAGCCGTGCGCATGATCGCGGGTGCTGGCGGCAATACGTTCGAATCGTACGTTCCAGGAGCAAGCAGAGCCGGCACGATCGACGGCCGCTTTTACGATTCGAATACGGCAAAGCCCGCCGAGGCGACCAGCAGCTACGACGCGCCATACGATCACATCAAGATCGTCGTCAAGGCGAGCGATCTGGGTTTGAATCCGGGCGACCAGATCCTCGGCTTCGACGCCGCATCAGCACAAGACGTCACGATACCCGGCGCCGGCGGCGCAGTCGAAACGCTCGATCAGATGCCGGACAGCCTTTCCTACACACGGCCATACACGATCCGTGCGAATGCGCTCTGCGCACCCGACATTATTTTTCAGGATATCGACGACGGTTTCGGCTTCCATCCGCCGAGCCCGTAGTGGAGAGAGGTTCTGGGACAAGAGCAACGGGTCTGTGGGCCCGTTGCGGTCTCGAAAAAAATCGAATTTCGGTAATTTGAGATCCGCAAGAACCACAGACTTGTGTCTCGACGACAACTCGGGGAATCCATGAAGCAGCGTAACAAGCCGCTGTCAAACCGCGCGGTGGAAGAAAATCTAGACGCACTGTCGCGCGCACTGGCGGATTTGCGAAAACCGGCTGAGGTGCGGGCTTTTCTCGAGGACCTGTGCACCCCGGCCGAACTTGAAGCAATGTGCGACCGCTGGAAAGTCGTGCCGCTGCTACTCGATGGCATGCCATACAGCGAGATCCACGAGCAGGCCTTTGTCAGCATCACGACAATTGGTCGCGTGGCCCGCACACTCGCACGCGGCAGCGGCGGCTACAACATCGCGGTCCGCAATGTCCGGGGTTCTCGAAAATAGGCGTCGTCCCTTTTCTCCTCGATGATCCGTGGTTTCCGCGAAAACGTGATGCGTGAGCAATCTCTGGCGTCCGCAACACATTCACGTCGTTCCGTAGGCGAGCTTGTCCATCATTGCAGCGAAGCTCGACCAATTCAGCCGCTTGCTTCTTTGGCGATTGGCACCGGTCCAGTACATCGAACCACGACCGATTTCGAGGGCTCCCAACTTTTCGTTTCGAGAAAAGATTTCGAGCGTGAGTGCGGATTTCGCGCGTACGAGCTCGACATTCGTCAGTTGGGCGCGCACCTCGTGCTTTCGCGCTTGCAGTTTCTTGGGCATGAGAGACTCCAGGTTTCAGAGTTCAAGCTGTCGCCCGGTTATACGTGCCAGCCATCTCGTTGTCGAACGTTCGGGTAGCACGGCGTGTTTGGTTGCGTTCGAACGAACAGCTTCCGCTTGAACGGATCGTTAGCTTGTCTTGGCGTATTGCCAAGTTGGCGACTTAAACCAATTTACCAAATTGATGTCGCGGGAAGGCGACAGCCACTGCACACCGTCTTCCAGCGCGTCCTCATGGAGTGAGTATTTTCCGGCAGCAAGATCATTCTCAAACTTCGCGATGAATTGCCTGATGCTTCGAGCGAGCATCAGCGATACCTGATAGACCTCGTCAACAAAAATCACCTGGCCATAGTTCCCATCAATGTCCGGAGCAAGATCGACACAGAGCTTGCAATGCGCGCTGTCGTTGCCGATTTCGATGCGTGACTTGCCGTGGGTGAAATTCTTTCGAATTCCCGGGTCGGCAAACTTCAACGGGACGTCGTCGAAGTCGGAATCCGCATTTTGCAATTGACGTACAACCGAATCGATGTCCGTAAATCCCAGGCCAAATGCAAAATTGGCGGTGGCGTCTGGGTCGAGTCCGGCTGAATCACGATATAGATCCATCAGGTCGCCAGGAAACTGTGTCTTGAACTGGGCTCGAAGCATTTCGAGTTGCTCATCGCGCGCTGAAGGGAGCAGGCATTTTTCAATATCCGGGGCGAGATCGCGGAGCAGTTGTCGGACCCGTTCTAACATAGTGACCTCCTGCTCCAGGGACACGCCGCTTAGCCCACGTCATGGGAAACGTCGGCTTCGCGGCAAATCGAACAAGGTCGCTCCATCAGGCGACGCGGATGGCACGTTCGCCTCAGCGGTCATCGGCCTCCGCCATACTCCACCATGAGGCCAGCAGCGACATGCCAGCTATCGCCAGCAGCAAAGCGAAGGCCGATGCCGACAGCTCGCCGCGCATCCAATTCCGCCATCCAGCATGCAACAGCGGCGAGAACAAAAGACTCAGCCAGCACGCTCCCATTCCCATCCCAACACCTGCCCACAACGGCCACGCCATTCGCTGGCGACGCGGTGGTAACAGTCGCATCACGCGTTCGCTGAATCCCTCGTCGGACACCGGACCATCGAATTGTTTGCGCAACAGTGCCTCGATCGCATCGTCGTGCTGGTGACTCATGGTGTTTGCTCCTCAGTGGCAGTTTCATCCCAGGCGGCCAGCCATGCCTTCAGTTTTGCCTTGCCGCGGGTCGCATGAGTTTTCACCGTACCCAGCGGCATCGCCAGCACAAAGGCAGCCTCGTCATGACTCAGACCCAACTGCACGCAGTGCAACAGCACGGTCTGTTCGGCAGCGGACAGTTGCTGCATGCCACGTTCAAAATCCAGTTGCAGATTGACCGCGTGCGATGTTGCCGGCGATGGTTCGACCTCGTCCATGTCCGCATCGCCAGCAGGCCATGGCCTCTTTCGGTAAACCTGCAGGAAACAGGAATAGGCGATGCGGTAAAGCCACGTGGAGAACTTCGCTTCCCCACGAAACTGATCCAACTTCCTCCAAGCCAATAGAAATGTTTCCTGCGCCAGATCGTCGGCTGCGGCCTCATCGCCACGCAGCAGGCGCCGCAATTGCGCGCGCACGGTGCCTTGGTGGCGTCGCAGCAACTGTTCGAAGGCGCGACGATCGTTGCCCAGCAGTACTCGGGCCACCAGCGACTGATCGACGCGCGCTTCTGCGGCATTGTCAGCCACGCCGGTTCAGCCACCAACTAGCGAGGTAACCCAGTCCCGTCATCAGCGGCAGCAAGCCCAGACCCCACAGCTCGCGGATGTTGTGTCCATTGTCGAGCTGGCCCGGCAATGCGAGCAGCGTCAGCATCAGACCGATGCCGCCGCTGATGAGCACCAGTGCACGACGGCGTTCGGAATAGGCGATCTGCGGCTCGACCAGCAGCTGTGCCGGCAGCTCGACACCTTTGTCGGCCAGTTGCAGCAGGGTGTGATAACGCGCCTGTGTCTGCTGGTAGCGGTAGCGCATGACCATCAGCACGATCAGCACCGGCGCGCTCATCATGACCAGGGGAATGAACAGTTCAACAGGTTCCATTTTAGTACTCCAGGAAGTTGCGAGGATGGTGATTGATCCGATGGCCTCAGGGCTTGCGAGGCTTCTCGACTTCGGCTGCGAGCAGGTCGGCGATGTTTTCCGCCAGCATCCAGGTTTGCGACGGTCCTTCATTGCTCGTCAGTGCGACCGCAGCGTTGGCGTTCCAGACCATCAGCATATCCGCCGTGGTGCCTTCGATACCGCCGCCGTGTCCACGAATGGGACTGTCGTGCGAAAGACGATCGCCGAAACCGGCGGCTTCACCCCCGGGGCCGGCGGGCACTTCGTCGGCGAACATCTTGGCAAGAGTCGCCGGTTTGACGAGCCTGCCATTGCGCAGGGCATCGGCGAACAGCAGCAGGTCGGCGTTGTTGGAGTAGCCCCCGCCCGCCGGGCCTCCCTTGAATTGGATTTTTGACCAGTCCGCCTTCCAGACGCTCGAAAACATACCGTCGTGGTAGTAGCCGACGGACAGCTTCGGCGTGACCTCGTCCAAGCGGTCAAAGCCGCTGGCGTGCATTCCGGCAGGCGTGAACACATGGCGCTGGATGTAGCCGTCATAGTCCTCATGGGAGGCGTTCTCGACTATGCGGCCCAGCAACATGAAGCCCGCATTGCTGTAGCTCCACTGCTTGCCGGGCTCACTCACCTTCGGCTGCCGGGCGATGAGCTCCAGGTAGTCGACCGGAGCGACGAAATGTTCCCGGTTGCCGAAGTACTCGGGAACCAGAATGTCGCCGAGACCGGACGTGTTGTGCAGGAGTTGCCAGACGGTGATCTTCTTCGCTGCGTCGCGGTCCGGGTACTCGGGCACCACCTGGGCCAGGGTCGTGTCCCAGGATAGCTTGCCCGCTTCGACGAGCTGGGCGATCGCCACTGCGGTGAATGTCTTGCCGATCGAGCCGATATGGAACTTGGTCTGCCGATCGATCGGCACGCCAAAGCGACGGTCGGCCTGGCCACGGCATTCGTCGAAGATGGTTTGGGCATGAACCGTGACCGTCACGCAACCGGAGAAGTCTTCGGTGCGCACGAGGCGATCGAGCGTGTCGTGGATCAGCCGCGTCAGCTCATCATGCGATACCGCTTTCTGCGGCCAGTCTGCGTACAGGGCAGGATCGTCCATCTGCACAAGATGCGCGTCCTTCAACTGGCTTGGTTGGTCCGGATCGGCGGCGATGAATAACAGGCCCAGTTGCCCCGCGCGATGTGCCTTGACCACGATTTGCAGCAGTCCGGGCTGACGCGGACTGGCTCGCACATCGAACAGATCGACGCCGCCGCTGTCGCGCGCTGCCGAAACAAGGTTCGCGACGAAATCCGCCTTGTCGTCCTGGGCGACCGATTCCGACAAAATGCTGGGAACCCACTGCCGGATCTGCGCGGGCGTGTCGTGATTGACGTGTGCTATCAGCTCGCCGCCAAGCTTGCCCACCGGCGTGTCCGGCAAGGCGGTGGTCGTGGACGCCGTCGCTCCCGCAGAAGCGTAGAACAAGGCGGCGAGTGAGAGTAGTGGTCGGAAAAAGAATTTGCGGATTCCGTGCGTGGCAATCTGGATGGAATGGTTCATCGGTTGTGCTCCTGTGCCTATCCGATCCACCCGCGTGCAGGTGGAGGAGTGGTCGGTTGGTAATGCGTTGCTGGACCGCAGTACTTGGGGTGTCTGAGGCTTGGATGCGCCGAAGGGTGTAACTGGATTCAACGCGAGCCGACGAGGTGGTAGGCATGGCAGTGCAGCGCGAGATCGATCTCACGTGCGCGCCTAACGCCCGCCTCTCGGCAATTGACGACAGGAAGATAATCGGCGGATGCACGCGATCCTGCACGTCAACGGAGGTTGTCGTCCAAGAATATAAGCATGGTTGATTCAACGACCACGGCAAGACGCAGTTTTTGGGCAGAACTTTTCCATCGCTTAACGAAGCGACCCAAAGCGGCTTATGGCGAGTGGCAGCTATAGGACTACATGACGACCGAAAAGAACGCGGCCTTATAGCTTCCCCCGAGATTGCTCAAGCCCAGAATGCGGGAAGCACAGAAAAACAGCAGCCTACGTTCAAGGGAACTGCGGAGTTTGCCTGCGCTAGGACTTAAACATCGGCGGCAATGGTCGCGTAAACTTCGTGCGTTGGTTCCGAGCAGAACCAAAATCCGAAACTACTCAGGGACTTTTCTCAAATGGCTTTAACCCAATTCAACACCCTAGGCGGACCAGGGGACCGGTCAACGCGTTTCACCAAGGTAGTCATGGCGATCGTCATTGCCGTGCTGGCATTCTTTGCGCTCATGTTGTGCTGGCCGTTTTATTCCGTGCCTACCGGTTCGCGCGGCGTGCTGACACAATTCGGGGCAATCAAGGGCATCGAAAGCGAGGGCTTGGTGATCGTGCCGCCTTGGCAGAAGGTGAGTATTTTCAGCATTCGTGCCGAGACCGCCGATATCGACAAAGCCTCCGGCAGTACCAGTGATACGCAGCCGGTGGATGTGGACCTGACCGTACGCTACAGCATCATGCCGGACCGCGTCGCCGAGGTATACGAGAAATACAGCCACAACGGCGACTTGGCGTCGTACGTGCAAACCGCGACACAGGAAGTGTTCAAGGCGGTCACCGCCAAGTACACCGCCCCGGATCTCATCGGCAAACGATCGCAGGTGTCCACCGATATCCTGGACATGCTTAAGCAAAAGCTGGAAAAGTACGGCGCACAGGTGATTAATATCGATATGCGCAACTTCGCCTTCAGCCCTAGCTACATGAGCGCTATCAATGAGAAGGTGACTCAGGAGCAATTGCGCCTCGGTGCCGAGAACAAACTGAAAACCGTCGAGTCGGAGCAGAAGCAAAAAGTGGCCATCGCCGAAGCGGAGGCCAACGCGCTCAAAGCGCGCGCCGACGGCGAAGCGTATGCCACCGTGAAGGAAGCTACGGCAAAAGCCGAAGCCCTGCGCGTGCAGAACGTCGCATTGTCGACGAACAAGGATGTGCTGGAACTGCGACGTATCGAGGTCGAGCAGACGAAGGCCGATAAATGGGATGGCAAGTTGCCGTCTGCGATTTATGCGAACGCGCCGATTCCGTTTCTTAATGTTGGCACAAAGCCATGATGCGCGGCATGGCGTTTGGCGTTCTAAAGTCGCCAGTACACTGGAGCACTCCGGTGGGAGCTTGCCTCTACGGGCTTGCGGAGAACATGTGCCAACAGCGCATGCGAGCGGCATCAGCAAGGCGATCGTCGCGCATCTTTTCAAGGGACCCTACAGTAAGCACGGAGGCGAGCCATGAAAACGCGGCTTGACCCTGAGATCGCTTCAGGGCGATGGCTCGACTGCCAGTAGCGCCTTCAGTTGCGACTTTGCCCCAACATCATCGTGATACGCGGAAGGTCTACGGTCCGACGTTAGCCGGAGGCGGCCCAACTGCGATCGACGCCAATGTCAGCTTTTCGGCAACGGTTCTTGGATGATCACTGACAGGTCATGGCCGCGTGTTGTCTAAAAGTATAAAAGACGCAAACAGACCCCTGGCTGCCTTTGATGACCGGCTGCTTTCCGGCGGCGAAAACGCGGTCTGCGAATCCCGGCCAAAACACGCGCCCAGAATTCTTCCCGCGGCGGACTGATAGGCTCGCGTGTGCTGTTCGCGAAATTCTGATCTTTGTCTATGACCGCCGCATCAAATCAAACGCTTCGGAAGTCCTTCTACGATGCGATCGTCCTCGGCGCCGGTGCAGCCGGCATGTTTTGCGCGGCGAAAATTGCACAGAACGGCAAGCGCGTCGCCGTGCTTGATCACGCCGCAACCCTGGGCGAAAAAATCCGCATCTCCGGCGGCGGTCGCTGCAACTTCACCAATCGCGATGCGAAGCCGGAAAATTTCATTTCGGAAAATCCCGGCTATTGCCGATCCGCTCTCGCCCGCTACACACCGCAGGACTTCATCAAGCAGATCGAAAGCCACGGCATCAACTGGCACGAGAAGCACAAGGGACAGTTGTTTTGCGATGGCTCCGCCCAGCAAATCGTGCGCATGCTGCATAGCGAATGCGCCGTCGGCGGTGTGGAAATCATCAACCCGGTCAAGCTCCATCATCTGCGGCGCAGCGACTTCGGCAAGGCGCGTTACGCATTGGATACCAGCTACGGTCCGCTGCATTGCACCGATCTCGTCGTTGCCACCGGGGGTCTGTCGATCCCGAAGATCGGTGCCAGCGATCTGGGCTATCGCATCGCCAGGCAATTCGATATCCCGGTCGTTCCGCCCTGCCCCGCCCTGGTGCCGCTGACCTTCGACTCCGAAATCTGGGCGCCCTTTGCGAAACTGTCCGGCGTGGCGCTGCAGGTCGTCGTGCGTTTGCCGCTTAACGAAGGCGGGAAAAGCAAAGTGCCGGAGTTCATCGAGGACCTGCTGTTCACCCACCGCGGTCTGTCCGGTCCCGGCATTCTGCAAATATCGAGCTACTGGCAGCCGGGGAAAACCATTGCGATCGACCTTGCCCATGCTGCGCCGTTGGATGCCGCGCTGATCGAACGCAAACCGCAGGACAAACGCATTTTGCACAATGTGCTTGCAGACTATCTGCCGCAACGCCTTGCCGATCATTTCGCTGCGCAAGTCGCAGGTCCATATGCGGGCAAGAAACTGCCTGACCTGCCGGACAATCTACTGCGCAAACTTGGCCAGAGCCTCAATGACTGGCGCATCGCGCCGAACGGTAGTGAGGGCTATCGCAAGGCGGAAGTAACGCGGGGCGGAGTCGACACTCGCGCGCTCTCCTCCAAGACGATGGAGGTCGCTGCGGTTGCCGGCTTGTATTTTATCGGCGAAGTGGTCGACGTCACGGGATGGCTGGGCGGCTACAACTTCCAGTGGGCCTGGGCGAGCGCGGTTGCCGCGGCGAAAGCGATCGGCGAGAGCGGCGTCTAATTGCCGCTGATGCTCAGCGCCACAGCCTCGGCCACCCTGATGCCGTCAACACCTGCCGAAAGGATGCCGCCGGCATAACCGGCGCCTTCGCCGGCCGGGTACAAGCCACGGGTGTTGAGGCTTTGCAGGCTCTCGTCGCGCTTGATGCGAATCGGCGAGGAGGTGCGTGTTTCCACTGCGGTCAGCACCGCGTCGTGCATGTCGAAACCGCGAAGCTGCCTGCCGAACGCCGGGAGTGCCTCGCGAATTGCCGCGATGGCGTAGCCGGGCAATGCGCTGTCCAGGTTGGCCAAGGTCACGCCCGGCTGGAATGAAGGCTGCACCCGACCAAACTCGCTGGAGGCGCGATCGGCAATGAAGTCGCCGACCAACTGCGCGGGTGCGTTGTAATTCTCGCCGCCCAAAACGTAGGCACTGCTTTCCAGAGCGCGTTGCAATGCGATCCCGGCGAGCGGGCTGCCGCTGGCATCGAACGGCACGAAGTCGACGGGCTCGATGCCGACCACGATCGCCGCGTTGGCATTGCGTTCATTGCGCGAATACTGGCTCATGCCGTTGGTGACCACTCGACCCGGCTCCGAGGTGGCCGCCACCACGGTGCCGCCGGGGCACATGCAGAAGCTGTAGACCGAACGGCCGCGGCCGGCATGATTGCCCTTGCAGTGATGCACCAGTCGGTAATCGGCGGCGCCGAGGATCGGATGGCCGGCCTGAGGGCCGAAACGGGCTTGATCAATGAGCGATTGCGGATGTTCGATGCGAAAACCGATCGAGAACGGTTTTGCCTCGATGAATACGCCACGCCGATGCAGCATCTCGAAGGTGTCGCGTGCACTGTGACCGAGGGCAAGCACGACGTGGTCGGCGCGGATCTCGCTGCCGTCGACGAGGGTCACGCCACGTAGCTGGCGCCGGCCATCGGCAGCAATCTCTATACGGATATCTTCGACACGCTGGCCGAAGCGGACTTCGCCGCCGAGCGCCTCAATCTCCTTGCGCATGTTCTCGATCATGCCGACCAGGCGGAACGTGCCGATATGCGGCTTGGCGACATACAGAATTTCTTCAGGCGCGCCGGCCTTGGCAAACTCGAGCAATACCTTGCGCCCGTGATGCTGCGGGTCGCGAATCTGGCTATACAGTTTGCCGTCCGAAAACGTGCCCGCGCCGCCCTCGCCGAACTGCACGTTGGACTCCGGATGCAGATTGCGCTTGCGCCACAGGTCCCATGTGTCGCGGGTGCGTTCGCGCACTGCTTTGCCGCGCTCAAGCACGATCGGCCGAAACCCCATCTGCGCGAGAATCAGGGCCGCGAACAATCCACACGGACCGAAGCCGATCACCAGTGGCCGCAACGGCAGTTTCGCCGGCGCCTGGGCGACCATGCGATAGCGGGTATCGGGCGCCACGCCGACATGCGCATCGTCTTTGCAGCGCGCAAGGACCGCTGTCTCGTCGCGAAGGGTCACATCGAGCGCGTAGATGAGCATGATCGCGCCGCGCTTTCGCGCGTCATAGCTGCGCTTGGCGACCTGCAGCGACAGCAGCTCCGCGTCTGCGATCGCCAGTTTGCCAAGGACTGCCTGGCGTAACGCAAGCTCGGTATGTTCCAGCGGCAGTTTGATATCGGTCAATCGCAGCATCATCGGCATCCTTCGCGCCACGCAGTTGCCGGCGCGGCAGGGCTCGAGTTAGGAGCCAGAGTCGATGATTATCGTGGATCCGCGGGACCCTGCGGATGCGCGGCCACGGAAAAGTACCCTCTCCCAGTCGATCGCCGTCAAAACACAACGAATCAGGACTTCCGAAGATAAGTTAACCTGATATCGCGATCCATGGTCGTATCAACGGTTGGTCGCCCAAGCGCGAATCAAAGCGTTAGTAGTTAGATTCAACTAGCAAATTGCAACGCGGGTCGAACTCGGGTACTTCGATCCACAGAATTACCATTCAACCCAGCAGGTTCCAATTTCTCCGGTGCCAGACGAGGTATTTGCGCGCGTCGGCGATGTG
>Ga0207674_10005335_pt1 | contig 15289 bp, 26 predicted proteins | sample KBSCornC72_FD_184303 | JGI IMG/M metagenome (GOLD analysis project Ga0207674, IMG submission 184303) | Corn rhizosphere microbial communities from Kellogg Biological Station, Michigan, USA - KBS Corn C7-2 (SPAdes) (version 2) | ecosystem: Host-associated > Plants > Roots > Rhizosphere > Soil ... | reverse complement strand
CTTGACTCTTCCATTAAAATATCTGTAATACCAGGGTTTAGGGATTCCAATTTTTTAGCAAAAAGAAGATAATTTCCCCCTTTAACCACATTGCAATTATTATCGCCTACTTTTACATTTCGCTCATCCCATCTTAAAAACAAATTACCCCTTTTCACGAAATGCATCGCCTGAGCGTCTTGCCATCTTACTCTATTTTGACATATGAAGCATTTGATTTTACCCGACGTATTGGCTTCGCTCAATCTAATATATTTGCTAAATACAGCGTCGGCCTTTGTGATTAAATCAGATAATTCATTACCCTTTTTTCCTACTTCCTCCTTTTCATATTGCTTATTCACTGATTTAAGTCGAACATTAAGCCAGTAATGATTATTGCATAAACCTTTTATGACAGGCCCTTCTACCCCGCAAATGGAACAATAGCCAATTCGCTGCCGTATTGTAGAATTAAAGGCCATAATTAATGCAAAAGTTGATGTACTGTACTTGGCGACTTGTATCCCATTAACGCAGCTATCTCTCTAATGGTATATCCTTCAGCCCGTAATGTTTCTGCTATTAGTTTTCTGCGCCTCTGCTTAGATGCTATATTATTACCGGCTTTTGTTATTTTCCCAGCTCCACAGCAAACTGGGCAAATTTCTTTTTCTTTCTGCATAGAACAAAATAAAACAAAATGTTTGGAATTTCAAAATATATTTAGTTCCTTTGTCTCAGACCTTAAAATAACAACCTATGAGTAGTGAGAGAAAGCACAGCCTGCTTAAAGAGGCGTACGATATGTACTACGAAGAATTGTTCAATATGAGCTTCCTTCTTACATTAAATGAGGATTGTGCTCAGAGTATGGTAACAGAGGGGTATTATAGGTTATACCAAAAACTTAAAAACGGAATCACAGGAGATAATAATATCAGGTCTTTTTTATACACAACAATACGTGATCTTTCATTAAATCATCTTAAATATGGCAACACAAGTAAAAGCTAAATACTGGAATGGCCGAATGATAAATAAGGAATACACTGTTAAGAAAGGGCCTAATGTTGATTTTGGAGCTTTGTATGAAGCTATAGAGCTTTTACGACAACAAGGATTTTCGGCAGGTTGGCTGGATGGAGATAACCCTATAGGATTTGCAGCCGGAAACGTCGGCCCTCAAAAATGGCATACGCTTCCTAAAGAGGAAAAGACTGAATTAGACGGCGTACTTTTATCTACTAACTTTCGTACATCTGATGTAAAAATAATATTCTTTGGCAATGAGCAATAGAAAACTACCTGAGACCTCAATTGAGGCATTCCAATCATTACAAGATTCGGAAGTGAAGAAAACCTACTTAGATATTATTTGGGCACTCTCTGTAATAAAACAGGGCACATACGAAGATATTAGCCGGTTCCTCAAATGCAAGCCTGACAAAATATGGAAAAGGCTGAATGAAATAGGCGGTAAAAAATACAATCTTATACATAGGCCAGGGGAAAAGAGGGCGCTTAAATCTGGGCGAAAGGGTTATGTATGGGCCTTAAATCAAGATACGCCCGTTCCCACTAAAACAATACCAGGAAAATCCATAGCTGATTTTTCAAGAGCCATCAATCAAGTAAAGCCATCTTCCAATACAATAGAAAGATTATTTTGAAGCAAGTATATCACCCGTACGATAAGTGGGAGGACTACCACAATGGGATGTGGCGAAAGATTAGTTCGAGAGAAGAGGTAGAATATTTAAAATATGCCGTTTTATTTACTGGGGATGCTGAGTTATACGGCAAATACATGCTATTTGCTATTGAAATGTGGCCTAATGGTTGTGAGCACAATCTAACATGCTTAGATATGAACCGACAAGCGTGGATAGGTCATTCGGCGGTATGCATAGCATTTGGATGCCCAGAATATATTACCCGATCCGCATGGCATCAACTTACAAAAGATCAACAAGACAAAGCAAATAATAAAGCTGATATAGCAATAAAAATTTGGGAAGATAATTATGCCAAAGACACCAATTGGAATAGATGTATTGACAGCCGCCCGGCACCGGATTTCATGGACGTTCGACACATTCGAGAAAGTTTATCTGTCTTTCAGTGCCGGGAAGGACAGCACGGTAATGCTTCACTTGGTAGCGGAGGAGGCGATAAAAAGAAAGCGAACATTCGGACTGCTTTTGATCGACTTGGAGGGGCAATACAAATTGACGATAGACCATGCACTAGATTGTTTTAGAGAATATGCCGACTGTACTGAGCCATTTTGGATGTGCTTAGAAATACATTTGCGCAACGCTGTTAGTGTTTATGAACCTCACTGGCTGTGTTGGGATGAAACAAAAAAAGAAAGCTGGATAAGAGAAAAGCCATCAATTGTCTATCCGGGCGAATTATTGCCCTTTTATCATAGGGGGATGGAGTTTGAGGAGTTTGTACCTGAATTTGGATCATGGTATGCAGATGGAAAACCATGCGCTTGTTTCGTTGGTATCCGTGCAGATGAAAGCCTTAACCGATATAGAACCGTAGCAAGTGACAAAAAAGCCATGTATGAAAACAGGAAATTCACTTCTTTAGTGAAAGAAAAAGTTTATAATGTATATCCTATTTACGATTGGAAAACGAGCGACATTTGGATATACCACAGCAAACGTCCTGACAAAAGATACAATAAACTATACGATCTCATGTACAAGGCGGGGTTGACTATTCACCAAATGCGCATCTGCCAACCATACGGTGATGACCAACGGCGTGGTTTATGGTTATTCCATTTAATTGAGCCTGAAACGTGGGCTAGAGTAGTGGCTAGGGTTAATGGAGCAAACGGCGGTGCATTGTATGTGCAAGAAAAGGGTAATATAACCGGGTACAGGCGAATAAGCAAGCCTGAAGGACATACATGGAAGTCTTTTGCAAAACTGTTACTTTCTTCCATGCCAGAAAAATCACAAGTTCACTACGACGCAAAAATATCAGTGTTCGTAAAATGGTGGATGGATCGCGGCTATCCTGACGGAATACCCGATGAAGCACCTTATGAGATGGAAGCGAATAAGCTGGCTCCTTCGTGGCGGAGAGTATGTAAGTCTTTGTTACGTAACGACTATTGGGGGAAAGGTATGGGCTTCAGTCAAACAAAATCTGAGGCTTATGAAAAATATTTGGCTTTAATAAAACGCAAGAAAGAAAAATGGAATCTTTCAATTTAGCTGAGATAGCAGCCCTGCCGATTCATGAGCGGATAGAGGCTATAAATAAAATAAAACTCGCCCTTCATAATATTTCTCCTTTTAAGAGAGAGCCGGTTGATTGCGTACTATGGGTAAGATCGGATTGGGTGACGGCCAATGACTATAATCCTAACGCGGTAGCCCCTCCAGAGATGAAACTTTTGGCTATATCGATAGGGGAGGATGGATATACACAACCTATAGTAACCTGGATGGAAAATGATAAAATAGAAGTAATTGACGGTTACCATAGACACCGTGTAGGGAAGGAGGATAAGGCTATAAACGCTCGTATTTTAAATTATCTGCCAATTGTAACGGCTAATATGGACAGAACTGACAAGGGCGACAGGATAGCAGCCACAATCCGCCACAATCGGGCTAGAGGTAAGCATAAGATAGATGCTATGAGTGAGATAGTTTTAGAACTTAAACGTCGAAATTGGTCGGATAAAAAAATAGGTCAGCAATTGGGGATGGACCCAGATGAAGTACTTCGGCTATCCCAAATATCCGGATTGGCTGAAATGTTTGCTGATAAGGATTTTAGCGAAGCATGGGAGGTGGACAAGATAGATGAAAACGATAATTTACAAACAGAAGAAGAAAACATATAATCAAAACATATAATCAATGAATATTCCAGTAGCTACTTTAAAAAAGTATCAGAAACTATCTGCGCATGTCCGATCTAATGGTATTTTACCTATTCATAAGTATTTACGATTTGGCGAAGGGCATATATGTAAAAACGTAGGACATTCTTTCGTAACGATGGCCTACGATGCAGAGGCCGTAAATGATCCTGTTATATTAGTTTCGGAGGATGATTTATACCCTTTGTTGGGTAGCACTGTATCCTCTTTTATTTCAATAAATATTGTTAAAGGCAAAGTGGAATTAAATGACGGCAGAGACAGGTTTCTTTTACAGCAGCAGGACAAAAAAACATTCATAAACCCACCTACAGCAGACGGAGAACCTATCCCGTTATCTGAAGAGTTTATTAAAGCTATGGCAGCAGCGGCAAACTTCGCTATACCTGTAAAAGATGGACCAGAGTATTACAATTACGTTCATATAGGAGAAGGAGCTATATGCGCCGGTGAAGGATTTGTAGTGTATCATTATCCAATAGAAGAACCTGTAAAAATAGTCTTATTGAATTACGTAGCAGAGGCTATTTCAGTGTTTAAAATCGAGTCTTTTCTTGAATCCGAAAACTATTACTTTTTTTATAATAGCGAAGTGACATTTGGATACGTAAAGCCCACCATATCATGGTTTGATATTCGAAAATTGTTTCAACAAAAAAGAGAACATATATTTACGGTAGGCTCTAGCGATCTTCTTTCTTTCAACAACTTGACCATGAAACTTACTCAAAATCCAATTGTAACGTTATCCAATGGTAAAATGGAAATGGACGACGTGCTTTTAGATAAACATCACGAAAGAGAAGTGCCAGGGCTTAAAGTGCCGTCCCCATTCACTTACAACCCTACGCGAATGAATGTAGTGTTAAAAAGCATCGATGTAGAGGAACTGGATTTTGCTGAAAGTGCCCCGGCCTACTACATATCATCCAAAGAAACTAAAGCTACTGCTATCATAGCGAAAATACAAAAACCTCAATAAAATGCCTAAAAGTAATTTTGACCATTTAAGAACCATATGCGCTGATAATGAAGAAGCATTGGAATTTATAGATGCAGCAGAACAGGAACTGAAAGAGGCCGAAGGCGACTATGACAACGCAATTGATGAAATGATATCTAAAGAACGAGAGATACAAAGTCTTGAAAGAGATTTGCAGGAAATTAAAGAAGAAAGGGAATTAGATTCCATTATTAGGACCCCATGCGGGAATATAAGGTGGGAGGCAGAAAACCTGCAACATATCGCCATATTTGAGGTTTTGGAAGAAAAATTAAAATCCAAATCACCGCTGGAAATTGAAGCAGCAATAAACTCTCTGTAAATTCAACACTATTTTGTTATAGTAAGTTATGAAAGTTCCAGAAAGCTATAGGCTTAAAAATCATCCGATATTAGCTAGTACGGCGGCGTATGGTAATAATGGATTCTTTGTCATTCCGCATTTTCGGATATTCGGGTATGAGCTGCGGTGCCAAGTTAGCGATGGGGAAGGATGGGAGCACGTTTCTGTAACTGTAGCACCCAAAGGTAAAAATGCCACACGATGCCCCACTTGGGAAGAGATGTGCTGGATAAAGGACTTATTTTGGGATAAAGACGAATGTGTAATACAGTATCACCCGGCCGAAAAAGACTATGTAAGCATGCATCATTTCTGTCTGCATCTTTGGAGACCCATTGATCAGAAAATGCCAGTTCCTGATCCGTTAATGGTAGGAATCAATTTGAAAAAATAAAACTCCCATTAAATATTTGGCTGGAATAAAAATTGCAGTATCTTCACTTCTCAGAAATGCTAAAATCCTTTAAAAAATGCTTAATAGCATATACTATACATAATTACAGTCCCACGTATTGACCGGAAGCGATACAAAGGAACTAAAGAATATGCGACGAAAGTTGCAGAAATGAAGTGTCCCCGCGTCTTCCGGCGCGGGGCTTTCGTTTTATAGACCTTACCCTTATTTAACTAACTCATTAAGAGAATGGCAGATGGCGAAACGCCTTACGGACACAGAAAAATGGAAAGATGACTGGTATGTATCATTAGATAATGATTACCGAATCATTTGGCAATGGCTGGTAGATAATTGCTCCCATGCGGGATTTTGCAAGCGTTCTATGGGAATTTTGAATCTCATGTGCCGGACGAATCTTGAAGAAAAAGACCTTTTAGCTGTTATGGAGGGTAGGCTTTTAGTTCATAAAAATGATTGGTTTATCCCTGGTTTTTTAAAGTTTCAATACACAACTCTTTTAAGTCAAAAGCCTGTTATTCTTTCAGTTGTAAGAGAATTGTTTCAAAGAGACGCTATTAATTTAATCCCCCCCGCGTATGGCAATGATTACATAATAAAAGAAAAATCATTCGAGAATCATTGTAAAATGATTAAGGATAAGGATAAGGATAAGGATAAGGATAAGGATAAGGATAAGGATAAAAAGATGGCAGGAAGTAAAAAAGTTACAGGGAAGATATTTTCAGAAGACGGGTTATTTGTTTTTTTTGAAGATGGGACAAGTCAAGAATTAGGATCAACCCAAAAGGATTTATTAAAAATTGGAGAATTGAAGCCCAAAGACGTTATTCGCGGACTTTCAAATTAGATAAATATGTATTACGACAAACTTTGCGATCTAGGAATTAAATTGACACGTCGAGGTGGATCAGAAAAAACGAAATGTCCTCAATGTTCGGAGGGTCGCCGAAATAAGACAGATAAGCCGCTGTCTGTAAACATAACTACGGGGGAATGGAATTGCCACAATTGTGGCTGGAAAGGAAATGTACGTGCTTTAGAGCGGAAGCGTGACGATAAAAAATATGAACGTCCTCCGGCCGATGTATTAAAAGCTATAGAATTAAACGAAAAAGTTGAGACGTATTTCAAAAAAAGGGGAATATCCAAAAGTACGCTGGAAAAATTCATGATATTTTCAAGAGAAGAATGGATGCCACAAACGCAGGCCAAAGAAAAATGCATTTGTTTCCCATATTTCAGAGATGGAGAGTTGATTAATATAAAATTTAGAGACGCCAGGAAGGATTTTAAAATGGTAAAGGGGGCTGAATTGATTTTTTATAATCTTCAAGCCATAGGAGATAAAAGACATTGCATTATTGTTGAAGGCGAAATGGATTGTTTAAGTGTATACGAAGCTGGATTTGGTCATTGCGAAGATGTTGACACGAATACAGGAGAGATTAAAAACGCTGATCTGGCCAAATGGGTTGTAGTTTCAGTCCCAAATGGAGCAAGCAAAGGGAGCCATCAACTTGAATATTTAGACAATTGTTCTGATTGGTTTTCTGGATTGCATGAAATAATTGTAGCTACTGATGCGGATTCGGCTGGCGTGTCTTTGAGGGATGAACTAATTAGAAGGTTAGGAGTTGAACGATGCTTCACTGTGAACTATCCACTTGAAGAAGTTGTGCCGATTGAAACTGGATTGAAAAGAAGATGTAAAGATTTCAATGAGGTTCTGATGTATTTAGGCGCATCAAGTGTAATAAATGTAATTAATAATGCCCAAAGTATTCCCGTTGATGGAATATATTATCTCGAAGATATTTTCCCGTCTATGTTGGAAAATTTCAGAAATGGTATTCAGCTGGCTCCCACTACAAGGTTCAGGGATATGGATGAATTTTTTAGATGGAAAAAGGGGGAATTGAATTTATTCGTAGGGTATGGTAACCACGGGAAAACATTTTTTGCGCTTCAATTAATGCTTACTAAAAGTATTTGGGATGGATGGAGGTGGGCTATATTCAGCCCGGAAAATTATCCTGCAAACGATTTTTACGATGATTTAGTAGAAATGTATGCGGGCAAGTGGCTAAAGGATATGACAGAGAAGGAGTATACAAACTCTTGCGATTTTATTTCTAGGCATATATTTTACGTGTATCCAGAGAATGAGCATGATGTAAATTCTATAAATGAGCGGTTCAGGCATCTTGTATTGAAGAAAGGATTAGACGGGGTTATGATAGACCCGTTCAATCAGCTTGATCACCTGCAAAGGCCATATCAAAGAGAAGATCAATATCTTTCCGATATATTTAAAGACCTAAAAAGATTCGCGCTATTGAATAACGTATGTTATAATATCATAGCTCATCCTAAAAACCCTTCTTATAACCAAGATAAGTCACTTCCCGTAGTTGATATGTATGATATTGCTGGCGGTGCGGCATGGGGTAATAAAATGGACAATATCGTATCTTACTATCGGCCAAACTTCCATATTGATAAAAACGACCCCAATGTTCAGATATATATTCAGAAGTTAAAGAGAAAAAGAACAGGGGGGAAATTGGGGGACTTTCCTTTGGTGCTGAATTGGGGTAAAAAGAGATATGCTGATCCTATTAGCGGAGAAATGCCATGCGATCCCGTTTTGGCATCTGGTGTTGAAAAGAGAATGAGCAATCCAGACTTGTGGTTTCCGTTTAAAGACGATAATGATTTAAATGATTTATTTGAAAACGACCCATTTTGATTATGATAAAAGCAATAGACACAAAATTTGACGGTCATTATTTTAGGTCAAGACTTGAAGCAAGGTGGGCTGTGTTTTTTAATGAATTGGGTTATGCCTATCAATACGAAAAGGAAGGATTTAAATTATCTAATGGTGTTTGGTATCTTCCAGATTTCTATATACCATCATTGCATTTATGGATAGAGGTATCTTCTCCTGAGAATATTTATGATAAGATTGGAAAATTACAACTTTTATCATACGGATTTAAGAATGACTTTGTAATGTTAGCTGACGGAGTGCCAGTTGATAGATTGTATAGGTGTTGGCATGAAGGTAAGGAATGTGCTAGTGTTACAATTTCATCATATATAAAGCAAAAAGAATGGGGCGTTCCTTATTTCATGGGGAATTGGAATGATCTTGATAAGACGGCCATGTTGACGGCAAGAATGAAAAGATTCGAGTTCGATCAATAAAATAATAATATATTATGCGACGCGTTAAAAAAGAAAAGAAGGCAGCCGAATTATACTGGCAGGATTTTATTGACTGTTATTTTGAATTTTCTCGGGCTAAGTTTTCTACTATACCGAGTTTTGATAGGTCAGCTCCTAGAGACTTAAAGTTAATCGTAAGTTCGTTAAGGAAAAGGGCAGAAGAAAACGGAATAGAGTGGACAAAGGAGATAGCAATAAAAAGGTTTAAATTGTTTCTGGAATATGCCTATGATTCCGATAAATGGATGCGAATGAATTTCTTGTTGTCTAATTTAAATAGACAGAAAGATAAGTATTTTTTTAATATTAAATCTGAAAATGCCAAGCCAATTTAATCTAGTGGGCCAAAAATTTGGAAAACTAACAGTGATACGCGAATCGACGAATAAATACACTGCATGGTTGTGTTTATGCGAATGTGGTTCGGAAAGAATCGTTTTACAATGCCACTTAAGAAGTGGACATACTGTTAGCTGTGGGTGTTGGAATGCGACTAAAATAGGTTTACTAGCATATAAACACGGTGGTTCAAGTAGAAGGATGCCTGAATATTATGTTTATCAGTCAATGAAGTCCAGATGTTATAACAAAAAAAATCCAGAATATAAGAACTATGGCGGCAGAGGCATTACAGTATCCCAAAGATGGCTAAAGTCGTTCTCTAATTTTCTTGAAGATATGGGTAATCGCCCTTCAGAAGCTCATAGTTTAGATCGAATTGACAACAATAAAGGATATGAATATAAAAATTGTCGTTGGGCTACGGATAGAGAACAAAACGAAAACAGAAGAAATAGTGTTTTTCATACTTACAACGGGGTTACGATGCTTCAGTCGGACTGGTGCAAAAAGTTAGGAAGGACGCCAGGTTGGATACAATATCACATTAAAAATGGAAAGTCATTTGATTGGATTGTAAATCGGCCTAAAAGGACCAAGCAATGAGGTGCAATAATTGTTTATCTGAATCAGCGGATGTATTTAAGGTCATCGATAAATATTTTTCATGCCCAAATTGTTCCGTTACATATGCAAAGGATAGAACCGGAGCTGCGTTCTTATTGGAAGAGGAGGTTTTTTTGAAGCCATTGTACGCAAAGACGCAAGGGCGTATATTTGTTATTAAGGGTATTTATATCATGGAAGAATGCGAATCCGGGAGAATGATACATGTGCATGATAAAGAAACGGGAAGACCTTTTAAATCGCTTTTAGACACAAATTGGTTAATAAAAATTTAAAATTAGATTATGGGACAGTTATTCTATGGTTCTATTTGTTTGAGTGATCTTATTGATCTTGCAAAACAAAAACATTCTGCCTTTACTAAGGGTACCAATGGGAAGATATACGCCTCAGTAAACGTATGGCTTAACGAAGAAAAGGATAAATTCGGGAATATAATGTCTGTGCAAGTAAACCCTACTAAAGAAATGAAAGACTTGGAGGACAGGGTATACATAGGGAATCTCAAACAGTCGGATGGGCCAAAGCCAGTTAGCGATAAGGATATTTCCGGAATAGATTCAGATTTTGATGTTCCGCAGCGAGAGCCAAAAACAAACGATCCTGCTTCAAATGTTACTGAACCAATTGATGGTCTGCCATTTTAATATGAAAGTAAAATACTCATTGCATTTTGATGGACAGGTAATAGAAAGCTCATCAGAGCATGAGTTAAGGAGGATAGTCAGAAATACAGATTGTTATTGGGAGATATACAAGCATATTATTCCAACATTGAGGGTGACTGGTGGCAATCAAAAGCTAACTATTTTGGACATGAAAGAGATGCTGGTTATGCACAAAGAAGGAATACCAGAGAAGGGGATAACTAAGGAGTTTAAAATAACGGTGGCCTGGGCGCAAAAAATAATAAAGCAAATGCGCATCAAAGAACTATCCTCTCTACCAGATAGTGTATTGTTTAAACATGATAGATCATTAATATTTTAATTATGCACATACATTTAGAAACAATCATTATTCACAAAGATGGGACTCGCCGATATACCTTTTATAAGGGAACTCTGAAAGAAAACGAGCTGTCTAATCTTCCGCCTGAGTATTTTCAGGAATTCCCAAATGGAGAAAGTATTCGGTGTTGGTATGTTGCCAGCCTTGAAGATCACGAACGAGAAGAATTAGAATCTAAAGAATCTCAATCATGAATATACTTGCTATATTACTGGCTTTAACTATCCCCTATAGGGTTATAACGTGGGAAGATTTTAAGGGAGTGCCAAACCCACAAGATGTTAAGAATGGCATCACGGGCCAATTAATGGATCGATGGACGCTTACAGACAGTACAGACGATGGGAAAGTATACTTTACTCTTAATTGGGAAATAGTACAAGAAAGATCATGGGTAACGAATGACGATCCGCGCCTTTTAGCACATGAGCAATGCCATGCCGATATATCTATGCTTTGGTATAGGAAATTTGAAAAAGTATTATGCCAGTATCAGGGATGCCCTGAACGACAAAAGAAAAAGGTTATAGCCCTCTTTAATTATTATTGGAAAGAGTCGAGGGGCTTACAGGTGTTATTCGATAGAGACAGTCGTCATGGGGCAAATGCCGTAGTAGAGAAAATATACGAGCACAAAATAGCTAGGGATTTATAATCCATTTTTTGTACCGTTTTTGGTCTTTAGCTATCCTGTTGTTATAAAACCACGCGGCCATATCTATCATGACTGCTTCTAATTGCTGCTGAAGGTCTTTGTAGCCCGGGTAGAAGCGTCCACGAATTGTGCCTGCGTCTTTCAGCCAAAGGTTATATCTTGAAATAGGTATGCAGCATATAGCATTAAGATCAGGGGTAAAGGACAAAGACGCACAAAAATGGGGGAAATCTCGCTGGCATACAAATAGCTCTAATTCTCCGTCTTTGTTTGTATCCTTGAAGGTTATATAGGGGCTCATCCAAAATAAATATCTTCTTTACTTAAATCTGAATTTTTATCTGAAAAGGCACGGGAATTACTAGACCAGCCAGGGCGCTGAAGGGCTATAAATGGGTAGGATACGTAGTACAGTCCCAATCCATCCAATGCCACGTCTATATGAAGATTATCTGGGACAGAAAGAAAGGTATCATAAAACCGCTCATTTACCATGTAACAGTGAATACCATTTAGCTTATCTGTTTTGCCGGTAATGGGCCTGTCTAAGCCATAGGTGCCAGCGGACCATATGTCCCACTTCCACGGGGGCATTTGCTCGATAAATTTCTTCCATCCATCTTTTGCAGGAAAAAAACAATCGTCCTCCCAGATAGCCACAAAAGGCAAGTTATTTAATTTAGCCCATTGTACGATCCGCTTATGGCTTTTGTTAATGGAGGTAATAACACTATCTTTATCTTCTACCGGCTCCCATATCTTCCATTCAGTTATCCCTTGGTTATAAATTTCCTGCATTAAATCAGGCCATTTTTCAGGACGGCGCGAATCATATATAATTTGAGGTACTATCATGCTGGTATTGTAAAAATCCGAGTGTTCCAGGGTTTACCTTCATGATTAGTATGTCCTGGTTGATAATATATTTCACATGGATAAGGGGCCATTAATTCCATTGCTGCCGGGCTGATCCAGACATAATCTTGATCAAGGTTATCTACAATTAACTTTCCGCCACGGCCTATGAAATGATCTATAGCCCATTGCAAGCATTCGTTGCGCCAGATGCCATCAACGGATATAATATCGTACTCACCAGCGGGAATAAGCTGGAAATAGGAGTCTTTTAATTCTTGAATACCATCAGGTAGGTTTGCTGAATGAATAATGCCATTATATAAGCTGTTTTCATTACAGTAATTGGCCGCCTTTGCAGCCCATTCGTTATTTGCCTCAATGGAATCAACCCATTTGCATTTTTGTCTAAGACTGGCGGTTCCTAACCCTGCCCCGAATTCAAGCCATGTTTTATCCTTCAAGTCCAATGTATTGATAACATCAAGACACGGGTGTGTCCACCAGCATTCGACAAGCCCAGTTTCTTTAGAAACCCGTTGCCATTCTACAAGTTCAGGTATCATAGGGGATCGACTTTAACCGTTATTTTAAATTTTTCTTTAGAAGCGTTTTCTACTTCAACAAAATGCCCATCTATTGAAATAAACATGGTGTATGGGTCTAATTGTATTTCTGAAGAAGTACTCATTATATGGTCATATATATCCTGCGTTAAAACGCCTTGTTTATATAGAGTTCGGATAATTAGAAGAATATCATCCACGGCTCTTTTGTGGTAATACTGAATAGATGAAGGTGACATTATAACAGTTTTAAATATTCATTACGATAATTAATTAACCATTCAAAGCTTTTATTAGGATATTGTGATTGGAGTAGCTCAAGGATATTGGCAAAGTTTTCGTCTGTATATCCTGGTCGCCATAAGTGAGCGTCTATAAGATTGGGGCCAAGATAAGCGCGCCAGTTTATATCGTCTCGGTCTACTCTGTTGTCAGCGAATTGAGTTCCGGGCCGCGCTCTGTTGATTAAGTTGGCAAATGGATGAGATTTATCCCATAGGATCTCCTGATCTTTCCCCAGTAATTACCGCGCATATTTTCGCATTCAATATGACCTAATATATCATCAAGACATTCTTGTACTGATTTTTCTCCTATCCCCATTATTTTCTTCCAAAGCCATTTTGGGGCCATAGCATAGCACATAGGAAATTGTTTTTCTGGCACAAGGTCAGCCCCTATTATTGTCATATCACCTAAATACTTAGGCAGATTAAAAACGGCCATATCTGCATCGGAAGTTATTAGTATTTCATCTTCTGGCAAATCCTTTATGGTGGCTGCGAATAACCGACTACATTGTGAATAAGTAGCTTTTTTATTTTCAGTGCAATCAAATCCGATAAATTGTCCGCGCGAGTACATAGCTACAAGCCATGATTTTTGGTTCATTTCTCTCGGGGAAAAACAGATAATATCTATCCCGATTTTGTGCCAGCAATATGCAACTATTGGTAGCAGAAATAAGTACTTATCGTCATTAGTGCAAGAGATAACGGCTTTCATAAAGCTAAATTCCTTTTATAAAAAATATAGTTGATTCTGTATGATTAGGGTAATAGGATACCCAATTTTTGTCTTCGCCAGCGGTTGTTATTCCCATGTCATGAAGGGCCATGCTACACGCGGTTTGATCCTGTCTTGAAAACTTGAATAATGGATGTGTGCTGTCTAATGGATCATGAACTCGGTTGCCGCAAAAAAACCCCCATTTCATATATGCCTCCCACCTGATAAAAAATTCATTTCCTATTGGATTGTCTATTCGTATTCCAACGGCACCCGTGGCAAATTCTGGAACATCAATCAAACTTTCTCTGGTTATCCCCTTAAAGCTCAAAAATGCATCTGTGGTCGTTGCACTGAGAGGGTAACCAGATTTAAATAAAAAGATGCCATTGTCATTAATGTAGTCGAATATTGGCATGACATCTTTTATGGCATACAATGATGAATCGACCCACAGCACGACATTATGGCCTCTTTTAAACGCCTCTCTAAATGAAAATATTTTGAAGTTGTATTGCCCACTACCTTCGTGTTTAGGGCAACCTTCTGGGTAATCTTTCCAGAATATCGTGCTGCCGGGCCAACCGTGCCATTGGACACTATTAGCAAGCCGGTCTATGGATGCTGTATAATGCCCCCCTATTCCGCAAGAGATTATACAGGGTTTATTGTTTGTCAAATCCATAACGAGTTTGAAAATCTTCTGGTTTTGAATTGTGTTGATAAATGTAAAGCTCTTTGTCTATGTGAATTTCGTTTTTTAGATGTGGCCTTAACGCCCTGGCCCATTCGTGATCTTCGCCATATCTGATATGAGGAATAGGGACAGATCGAGCTATCTCTGTTTTAATTACAGATTTGAAGAAAGGCGTACGAACATAATCAAATCCATCTTGTTGTTCACCCCAATCTTCATATTTCAAACTATGGTTGGATGAATAGTATCTGCCATTTATTAAGCATTTTTCTTGAAAAGTAATACAATCATGTGATATTTTAGTGTTGGTAAGTACATACCATATTGCATGGTATGGTATGTCATCATCATCATCTATCTGCCATGAAAAAGTTCCATTAGCCATTTTGTACAATTCTTCTCTCTTTTCTCCTATGGTGCTTTCTTTGTTATCCCTTAAATACAATATTTCAACTGCCGATCTATAAGGTGCGACATCAAGCATTCCATTTAATTTGTGATAAAGTGCTTCAAATTGCCGCTCTCTTCCAATTACTGTAGGGATTAATATGGACAGGATAGGATTCATAATCCAAAATTATTAGTTTCGCGTTCCTTGTAAGTTTCATGGTCAATAGACCATCCAATCTCTTGTTGATCTA
>Ga0207674_10005334_pt1 | contig 15292 bp, 14 predicted proteins | sample KBSCornC72_FD_184303 | JGI IMG/M metagenome (GOLD analysis project Ga0207674, IMG submission 184303) | Corn rhizosphere microbial communities from Kellogg Biological Station, Michigan, USA - KBS Corn C7-2 (SPAdes) (version 2) | ecosystem: Host-associated > Plants > Roots > Rhizosphere > Soil ... | reverse complement strand
CCCTGCGCGCAGCGCGCCAGTGCGTGACGCGGATGGCGAGGATCGCGAATTCGTAAAGACCATATAGGGGCACGAGCAGCAGCAACATCGAGACGACGTCGGGCGGGGTCAGCACAGCGGCGACGCCAGCCGCGGCAACGATCGCGTAGCGCCTCGAGCGCGCCAGCTGCTCGCGGGTGACGATGCCGGCCCGTTCGAGGATCATCAGCAGGATCGGCAGCAGGAAAGCGGCGCCGAAGCCGAAAATGAACCGCGTGCAGAAGTTGAGGTAATTCCCAACGCCCGGCAGGGCCTCCTGCTGGATCCCGCCGATATTCCCCTGGTAGCTCAGCAGGAAATGCAGCGCCCACGGCATTGCGGCGAAATAAGCGAAGCTGGCGCCGGCGGCGAAGAAGAAGGGCGTCATCACCAGGAACGGGAGGAACGCCTTCTTTTCCTTGGCATAGAGCCCTGGAGCGACGAACCGCCACAGTTGGGTTGCGATGACCGGGAACGCCAGCATCAGCGCCGCGAACAGCGCCACCTTCACCTGGGTGAAGAAGGCCTCGAACACGTCGGTGTAGATGAGCTTGCCCTGCCCAGCCTTGAGCAGCGGCTGCACGAGGACGGCAAAGATGTCCTGGGCAAAGTAGAAGCAGACGAAAAAGCAGAGGACGAGCGTTCCGAGGGACCAGAGAAGCCTGCGCCTGAGCTCGATCAAATGCTCGAGCAGCGGCTGCTTGGTGTCGTCGATATCCTTCACGGCAGCGGCCGCTTTTCGGGCGGAAGCTCGTCTCCCGGCTGGGTTTCGTCAAACGGCAACGAGGGTTCGACCACCTCGGCAATAGGCGGCATTTCGTCGGGCTGACCCGGCTCGGGGTAGTCGGCGTTCGCCGGATGCAGCCGCATGATGCGCTCATTCTCCTCGCGCCAGCGCTTCTCCATCTCCTCGAGCTCGGCCTCGCGCACCATGTTCTCGAGGCCGGCGGTGAAGTGGCGCGCCATACCGCGAACGCGTCCGACCCAATAGCCGACGGTGCGCATCACCTTCGGCAGGTCCTTGGGGCCGATGAAAATCAGCGCGAGGATCGCGACGACCGCGAGCTCGGAAGAATCGACGCCGAACATCGCGGCTTTCTACGGCTTAGCGGGTTTCGTCGTCTCGCGGCGGCGGTGCGACAGGGTCGGCCGGACGCGGAGTGACGTCGATCGGCTCCTGCGGGCGGACCTGGTCGCGCGGCAGCTGGCGCGGCGGCTCGTTGCGCCGCTGCTCGTCATAGCGGCGCACCTTGTCGTCGTCCTCGTCGGCCATGCCCTGCTTGAAGCTTTTGATGCCTTTCGCGACGTCTCCCATCATGGACGAGAAGCGGTTCCCGCCGAACAAGAGCAGCAGGATGATCGCGAGGATCAGGATATGCCAAATGCTAAGACCGCCCATGGGGGTACTCCTTTGAGCGGGCTATCTAGTCCGCATCCTCTTCGGTTTCCAGTTGAAGCTGGAACACGGACTCATCGAGCGGGTCGAGTAATCCCGCGGCCTTGAGATCGTCGATGCCCGGAAGGTCCCGGCGCGAGCCGAGGCCGAAGTGCGTCAGGAACTCCTGCGTGGTCGCGTAGAGCAACGGCCGGCCGGGGCCCTCCCTGCGCCCGGCCGGCCGCACCCAGCCGGCGTCCATCAGCACGTCGAGCGTGCCCTTCGAGATCTGGACACCGCGGATCGCCTCGATTTCCGCGCGCGAGACCGGCTCGTGATAGGCGATGATCGCCAGAGTCTCGGTCGCTGCGCGCGACAAGCGCCGCGCTTCTTCACGAGTGCGGCGCAGGAGATGGGCAAGATCGGAGGCGGTCTGAAAATGCCAGCGCCCGCCCCGCTCGACGAGCTCGATCCCGCGGCCCTCATACTGTGCCGCGAGCTCGCCAAGGGCGATCTCGATCTCGCCTTCGCCGACATGCTCGGCGATTTCTTCGACCGTGAGCGGCGTCGCCGACGCGAACAGGGTCGCTTCGATGGCGCGGGCCAGCTCGTCCATCACGCGGCCCTCTTGAGGCGGATCGGCGCGAATGGCTCGTCCTGGGCGATGTCGAGGCGTCCGCGCCGGGCAAGCTCCAGCGCAGCGAGAAAGCTCGAGGCGAGGCACGAGCGGCGAAACTGCGGGTCCTGCGTCACCGGAAGGAAGCTCTCGAGGAAGGTCCAGTCGAGCGCCATGCCGATCATCTTGCCGACACGCTCGATCGCCTCGTCGAGGGTCATGACGGCGCGCGCATGGACGACATGGAGCGCCGGCTGGGTGCGCGCGCGGACCACGCCGTAAGCGGCGAACAGGTCGAAGTCGCGGATCTGCCATGCCGACTTGCGCACCAGGCGCAGGCCCTCGGGAGCGCCGCGGAGAAAGACGTCGCGCCCGATGCGGTCGCGGCCGAGCAGCCGCGCGCCGGCTTCGCGCATGGCGTCCAGCCGCTGCAGCCGAAGCTGGAGCCTCAGTGCAATCTCCTCGGGACTCGGGTCCTGTTCCGGGTCCTTGGGCAGCAGCAGGCAGGATTTGAGATAGGCCAGCCACGCGGCCATCACGAGATAATCCGCCGCGATCTCCAGCTTCAGCGCGCGCGCTTCGCTAAGATAGGTCAGATATTGCTCGACCAGCTGCAGGATCGAAATCTGCGCGAGATCGACCTTTTGCGCCCGCGCCAGGTTCAGGAGCAGGTCGAGCGGCCCTTCCCACCCGTCAAGGTTCAGGGTCAATTCGTCCGAACGGCGGACTGGCGGAGACTCGAAATCCTCGTCCACCCCGGCAGAATACCCCATTAGTGGTGGCCCTGCGAAGGCAGGGCCACATTCTGTTGGGGATAACTAGCGCCGCTTGCGCGGTGCCGCGGCCGGCGTCGAGTACATCGCTTCGCCGACGGATTGACGGATGAAGCGTTCGACGTCGAGCCGCATCGCATGCAGCGCGTCGGGGTTCAGGTAGACCATATGACCGGACGGATAGTAGCGGAACTCGAGGTTCCGCTGCTGCGCCGGCTCGAGCATCATGTGATTGAGGTCGTACTCGGTGCCGAAGAACGGCGTCGCCATGTCGTACCAGCCGTTGAGCGAGAGCACCTTGAGGTAAGGGTTCGTGCGCATCGCGGCGGCGAGGTCGAGCGCGGTGTTGGGCGCGTTGAGGGTAAAGCGAATGCCCGGCGCCTTGTGCGCGAAATCCCACTTGAAACCTTCCGCCTCACTCGCGCTCATCCGGTACGGCATGTCGGTGCGGTAGCCGAGATCGTTGACCAGATAGCTCTGCAGCGTGCCGACGAACGCTCCGCTGATCGCCACGTCCGACGCGTCGAAATCGGGCGCATCGCCGGCCGCATTCGGGTCGACGCCCGTATAGCGCGAGTCATAGCGCCCGACCGTCAGGCGCTCGCCCCTAAGCAGCTCCTTGCGGAATTGCGACAGGTCGACCCGCAAGTCGGCATTCTCGATGAACTGCGGCGACAGGCCGGTCAGTGCGCTCATCTGCTGCGCCACCGCATCCTCTTCCGCCTTGCTGATCGTCTGGCCCTTTTCCAGCGCGGCCGCATAAGGCCCTTCGGCAAAGGCGCGCGCCTCGGCGGCGGCCTGCTCCACCGTCGCCGGCGGGTTCGACATCTTGTGGTGGTACCATGCAGTCGCCGCGTAGCTCGGGATGTAGTTGATATAATCGCGGTCGAGCCCCGGCTGGCGCCGCCCGTAGTTCATGATCGACGACAGCAGGACCACGCCGTTGAGCGCCATTCCGCGCTCCTGCAGCTGATAGGCGAGCGCACCCGAGCGGGTGGTGCCGTAGCTCTCGCCGAACAGGAACTTGGGGCTGTCCCAGCGGCCGAACTTCGTCGCGTAGCGCAGGATCGCCTTGGCGAACGCATCCGCGTCCTGGTCAACGCCGTAGAAGTCGGCCGGCTTGGCGTCGCCGAGCGGCCTCGAATAGCCGGTGCCTGGCGCATCGATGAACACCAGGTCGGTCGCGCCGAGCAGGGTGTCGGGATTCGCGGTGAAGTTGAATGGCGCCGGCCGGATGTACTGCGCGTTGGTGGTCTGGATGCGCATCGGCCCGAACGAACCCATCCGCAGCCACAGCGAAGCCGAGCCGGGGCCGCCGTTGTAGAAGAAGGTCACCGGACGGCGCGAGCCCGGAACCCCGTCGAGCGTGTCGGCGGTGTAGAAGATACTGGCGGTCGGCTTGCCGTCCGCATCGCGGATCGTCAGCGTGCCGGCGGTGGCCGTGTACGGCAGCGTCCGCCCGTCAACGACCGCGGTATGGCGCGTCGAGACGGTGCGCTCTTCGACGGGTGCTCCCGCCCAGGCGCTTGCCGCCTCCTTCGCAAGCTGTTCGCTGTGCAGTTCGGCGACGCTCTTGCCCTTGTCCCTGTCGGGCGACGACTGGGCGAAAACCGGGGCGGCGATAACCAATGCAGCGGCGGACGCCGCGAGCAGAAAGCGCATCGACAACTTCTCTTTTGTTAGGAATGGCCAGACAGGCGCGACCTTGGCGAGATTCAGTTTCGGCGCGCAATCGACTCGACGAACCGGCAGCTTCTATCGACGAACAGCAGCTCAGGCCTGCGCCAGGAGCAGGTCACGCTTGGCAATTTCTTGAGCGAAATCAAGATCATCCGCTTCGATGCGAGTGCCCGCCATGGCGCGCGCGAGGCGCGCTTCGCCTTCGGCGCCAAGTGGCGGCACCGCTGACGCGACGCCGACCATCTCGTCCATCTTGCCGGAGCAGTGCAGGGCGACGTCGCAGCCGGCGGCGACAACTCCCGCAGCCCGAGCTGCGAAGTCGCCCTCAAGGGCTTCCATGCCGATGTCATCGCTCATCAGCAATCCGTCGAAGCCGATCCGCTCGCGGATGATGTCGCGGATGACGATCGGCGACATGCTGGCAGGCCGCTCGGCGTCCCAGGCTTCGTACACGACATGCGCCGTCATCCCCATCGGCGCCGATGCCAGCCGCTCGAATGGCTCGAGATCGGTTTCGAGTTCGTCCGCGCTCGCATTGACGACCGGCAGCTCCTTGTGGCTGTCGACCAGCGCACGGCCATGCCCCGGCATGTGCTTGATGATTCCGATCACGCCCGCCGCCGCCATTCCGTCGAGCACCGCCCGGCCGAGCGCGGCGACCTGCATCGGCTCGGAGCCCAGCGCGCGGTCACCGATAATGTCGCTCGCACCCTCCTGGCGCACGTCGAGCAGCGGCAGCGCGTTCACGTTCACGCCCGCCGATCGCAGCATCAGCGCTAGCGCACGCGCATTCGACCGTGCCGCTTCGATCGCCGACGAGGGGGCCGTCCGGTAGAGCTTCGCAAAGCTTTCCGCCGCGGGAAATGCCGGCCATTCGGGGGGCCGCATCCGAGCCACGCGGCCACCCTCCTGGTCGATGAGGATCGGAACGTCGTTCCGGCCGCTGATGTCGCGCAGCGCCTCCGTCAGGCGAAGCAGCTGCTCGCGCGTCTCGCAGTTGCGCCTGAACAGGATGAAGCCCGCGGGCTCAGCGTCACGAAAGAAGTTCCGCTCGTCGTCCGTGAGCGCCAGTCCCTCGAGCCCGTAGATCGCCGCCTGCATTATTGCGCGACGAAGCAATTCTCGCCGGCGGCCTTCAAGGTCTGGCACACCTGCTTTGCGTCTGCCGGTGATGCTGCGCCCGCGCGCAGCCGGATCCCGCCCGAAAAGGGCACGATCATCTTGCTCAGCCCCGCGACGCTCGGGAAGCGCGCCGACAGCGCCGCCCATGCCCGTTCCGCCTGCGCCTGGTTGGCAAAAGCGCCGAGCTGCACGACGCTGCCCGATCCGCCAGTCGCCTTCGGCTCGGGCGTGGTTTGCGCGGGCAACGGAGTCTTGGTCTCGTTCGGCGGCAGCGTCTTGGGCTGCTCCTTCGGCGGTTTGGCGACCGCAGTTTCCGGCATCTTGTTGAGGTCGAGCTGCGAATTCTTGTCTTCGCCAGCGCTGGTCTCGAAGGCCGTCTGGCTCTCGCTGCTGATGTCGAGCCCGCCGGGATTGGGCGGCTTCACCTTATAGGGTCCTGGCGGCGCCTTGATCAGGACGGGCGGCCCGCTTGCCGCGGTATCGCGGCGGCCGAGCCAGAAGAAGGTCCCCGCGACGATCAGTCCGGCGAGGATGACTACAGCTAGCGCGGCAATCATCCGCGTCGCCGAAACGCCGCGCGGCTCGTCCTCGTCTTCGACGGGTGCAAGCCATGGGAGCGGCTCGTCGAAGGAGCGCTCGTCGCTCACCGCTCGACTTTTGCCTTCCATGGCAGTCCGACGACGGCGCAGCTCAGGCCGATGCGGCTCATGCGCTGGCACAGCACTTCGGAATGCGCCTGCGAAGTTGTCCCGACCTGGAAGCGATAGAAGACGCGACCGTGCGAATTACGGGTTGGCCGCACCACCGCCGGCAGGTGCGCCATCGCGGGGTACGCGCGAACCATGAACCACCAGCCGCGTTTCGCCTGGCGGATCGAGCCGAATGCGCCGACTTGCACGAGCCGCCCGGCTGCGCCCTGGACCACCCGAGGCGGCCACGGCCGCGGAACGGCGAACGGCTGTGGCGCGGGCGCGGCAATCGCCGGCGCAGCGGTGGTCTTGGCCTCGGCTTTTGGCGCGGCCTGTTCCTCATGAGGTGCGGGTTGAACCGCGACTGATTTCTCCGGCCTTTCGACGTGCGGTGCCGCGATCCGCACCTGTCTCGCCGGCGCGGGACGCACTTGCGGAACGGGTGCGAGCCTAACCTCCTGTTGCGGCTCGATCCGCACCTCCGGCGCGGACGGCCGCGCGGCCGGCAAGGGCACGGTCGTCGTCACCTGCGAATGGCGCGCGGGCGCCGGCATGTCCTGGTCGATGCTCCTGAGGCCGATCCAGAACCCGCCGGCGGCAAACGCCAGGATTGCAGCGCCGCCCCACAGCACGAGGGTGCCGCCGCGCCGGGACGCCGGCTGCGGCCTGGGTTCGTCAGGAAGCCACGGCAGCCGGTCCATCGGGGCCGCCGCATCAACACGGCTCATCTCAACGCATCTCCTCGGTCGCGGTGACCCCCATCAGGTCCAGCCCGCTCCTGATGATCTGCGCGATTCCAGCCGCGAGTTCCAGCCGGGCACGAGAAAGCTGTGGATTTTTCTCGATGAGGAAACGGCGCTCGGGATCGTCGTTGCCGCGGTTCCACAGGGCATGGAATTCGGCCGCGAGATCGTAAAGGTAGAAGGCGATGCGGTGCGGCTCGTGGGCCAGCGCCGCTCCTTCCAGCACACGCTGATATTGCGCCGCGCGCTTCACGAGGGCGAGTTCCTCATCGTCGAGCAGCGACAGGTCCGCTTGCGCCGAGAGGTCCACTCCTGCGTCGGCAGCCTTGCGTTTGAGCGAACTGATCCGCGCGTGGGCGTACTGGACGTAGAAGACGGGATTGTCTTTCGACGCCTCCAGCACCTTCATGAAGTCGAAATCGAGCGGCGCATCGGCGCGGCGGGTCAGCATCATGAAGCGGACGACGTCCTTGCCGACCTCGTTCACCACCTCGGCGAGCGTGACGAAGTCGCCCGCGCGCTTGCTCATCTTCACTGGCTCGCCGCCGCGGAACAGCCGAACCATCTGCACCAGCTTCACGTCGAGGTCGACGCGGCCGTCGGTGAGCGCCTTCACCGCCGCCTGGACGCGCTTGACCGTCCCGGCATGGTCGGCGCCCCAGATGTTGACGAGGTGATCGGCGTTCTTGGCCTTTTGCCAGTGATAGGCGGCATCGGCGCCGAAATAGGTCCAGCTGCCGTCCGACTTCTTCATGGGCCGGTCCCGGTCGTCGCCGAACTGCGTCGAGCGGAACAGGGTCAGCTCGACGGGCTCCCATTCATCGGTCGGATCCAGGCTCTTGGGCCGCTCGAGCGTGCCTTGGTAAACAAGGCCCTTGGAGCGCAGCACGTCCAGCGCCTCATCGACCGCGCCGCTCTTCTGGACTTCCGCCTCGGACGAGAAGAGGTCGTGGTGGATACCCAGCAGGCCGAGGTCGTGGCGAATGAGGTCGAGCATCGCCTTGATCGCCGCCTCGCGGAAGACGGGCAGCCACTCGCCTTCCGGTTTGCCCACATATTCGTCGCCATATTCGGCCGCGAGGATCGTCCCGACGGGCTTCAGATAGTCGCCCGGGTACATGCCTTCGGGGATGTCGCCGATCTCTTCGCCGAGCGCTTCGCGGTAGCGGAGGTGCACCGAGCGGGCGAGCGTATCGACCTGGCCGCCCGCATCGTTGACATAATATTCCTTGGTGACTCGAAAGCCCGACGCCTCGAGCAGCCGCGCCAGGCTGTCGCCGACAACCGCGCCCCGGCAATGCCCCATGTGCAGCGGTCCGGTCGGATTAGCCGAGACATATTCGACGTTGACGCGCTCATTGACGCCGAGGTGCGACAGGCCATATTTGTCGCCCTCGGCCAGGATGGTGCGCAGTTCGTCGCGCCACGCGTCCGGCGACAGGCGCAGGTTGATGAACCCGGGGCCGGCGATTTCGACCGAAGTTACGGGGGCCAGCGCGGCGAGCTTCGGCTTGATCAGCTCGGCCAGAGCCCGCGGGTTGGTGCCCGCGGACTTGGCGAGAACCATCGCCGCGTTGGTCGCAAGATCGCCATGCGCAGGGTCGCGCGGCGGCTCGACGGTCACATTCGCGCGGTCGAGCCCGGCCGGCAGAACGCCGTCCGTCACGAGATCGTCGAGCACTCCGTCGAGGAGCGCGGCATATTGGGCGTAGAGGCTCAATTCCTTGCACCGCTGCTGGAAAGCGTGCGCTCCTAGCGCAGCATCAGCGGCGCGTCACGCCTTAGGCGCGATGAGTCAGCGGCGAACGTAGCTGCAGCGGGCGCGCCACTCGTAGGCGGCGGGCGTCCCGCTCTCGGGCGCTTCGGCAGACTTGCATGCCGCCTGGATCGCCTGCTGCTCGACACCGATCGCCTGGCCGATTGCGCGACCAAAGCTCGCCATCGCGTCGTCGATCGACGGCGTCTCGTCCGAAGCGGCCGAGCGGGTGACCACCAGCTTCGCTTCGCCGGTGCGGACGAAGCCTTGTTCCGCGTCGGGCAGCGGCGTGATGATCAGCGGCTCTTTCTCCGCACGCGCACCGGCCGGCGCCGCGCCCGCCAGCAGCGCAGCCGACAGCAATCCTCGAATGAGTCGCCGCTCGAACCCCATGCACCGGATGATCGGCGCAACGGGTTAACAAAAGGCAAGCGGATGAAATGCTTAGGCGAGAATGAGCGGCTGCCTGAGCGCGGCTCCGCGGCTTTCCGGGAAGAGTATCGACATGGCCCGAGCCGGTTCGATGGCATAATGCTGCGCGAGCGCGCCGGCGATCAGCGAATCGAGGTCGGTTGTCGGCTTGAGGTCGCGTCCTTCGTACAGGGCCGCCTGGGTGAGGCCCGGCCAGTCGGCGACCACCTTCCCGCCGGCGACGGCGCCGCCGAGGAGCATGGACACTGACGCCTGCCCGTGGTCGGTGCCGCCGGTACCGTTCGGGCGCGCCGTCCGGCCGAACTCGGTCGCGACGACGACCAGCGTGTTCGACCATTGCGGGCCGAGCCCCACCTTCAATGCCGCGAGAATCTGGTCGAGGTCGCGCAGCTGAGCATCGAGGCGCCCGCGCTGGCCCGAGTGGGTGTCCCAGCCGTTGGTCTCGATCATCGCGATGCGCGCGCCGTCACCGAGCAGCATCTTCGCCGCCAGCGCGCCCGTCGCAGCACCCTTGGGCCCGCCGCCGCCCTGCATTGCGTCACCCGCTTTCATCCGGGTGTCCATCGCCGCGCTCCACAACGCGTGCAGCTGCTGGTCGCCTGCGTAAAGGGCGCCGACACGCGCAAGCAGGTCATCGGTCGGCCTCGGCAGCTGCGACGAAGCATAAGAAGAAACCTCGTGCGGCCCGCGGAGCGCCATCGGCACCGTGGAGGAAAGCGCAAGCGCCTTCGCTTCATCGGCCGGCAAGAGGCCAAGCAGACGGTTCATCCAGCCGTCCTTCAGCCGATAGGCACCCGAGCCGCCCGTCTCGAGCACATTCTGGCCGTCGAAGTGCGAGCGGTCGCGGTACGGCGAAGCGACCGCGTGGACGAACAGCGCCTGCTTGTCGCCATACATCCTGGCCGTTTCGGCCAGCGCCGGATGAAGCGTGAAGAAGGAGTCGAGCTTCGCGCCCGCGTCCGAATCCCGGACGAAGTCGCCGCGCAACCCGGCAAAGCTCGGATCGCCGGTCGGTGCGACGATCGACAGGCCGTCTGCAGCGCCGCGCTGGATGATGAAGACGAAGCGCCGCTCCGTGTTCGCGCGGGCGAACGCCATCTTCGGCAGTCCGAGCATCGCGAACGCGCCGGTGGCTCCGCCGGCGGCAATGAATGACCTGCGGGAGAGCATGTTCATCTCCTTACGAACTCCGGGCTGACCAGCAGCAGCGCCAGGCCGTCGGCCGGGCTCTCGGCGCGGGCGATGGCCGTCCGCGTTGCGTCGCTCAGCGATTGCGGGAACAGCTTTTCGGCCAGGTTGCGGGGGTCGATCGTCGAGGCTGCCTTGGCGCCGATCCGCTGCGCCACCTCGACGCGGCGGACGAGCGCGTCGGGCCCGGCCCAGCTCGCGGCGATATCGTCCCATCCCGCCGGCGATCCCGGCTGCCATGTCGGCTGACCGAGCTGGCGGAGCACGCCCGCCGCCATTTTCGGATCGAGTTCATTCGAGCCCACCGCGCGCAGGGCGGAAACAGTCCATTCCCACGGGTTCTTGAACTTGAGCGGCTTGGGCGCCCACGGCTCGGGCGATTGGATCAGCGTGCGATAGACGGTCGGCAGGTCGCCGCCGCTCGCGAGATAAGCCTTGCTCAGGCGCTCGACCAGCGCCGGCGGCGGGTCGTCGCCCGCGAAATGGCGGGCGAGCTTGGTCGCGATATGCTTCGCCGTCGCGGGGCTCGCAGCGAGATCGAGCAGCACCGCGCGGGCCTGCGCTTCGCCTTCCTCGTCGTAGCGCTTGCCCATGATCGTCCGGGCGCCGGGCTCGTGCAGCAGGGCGGCAAACTGGAACTGCCCGGGACTGCCGCCGATCAGTCGCGCGGCGGGTCCGCGGCCGAGCCCGCTCACCGTCCATCCAGTCAGCGCCCGCGCGAATTCCGTGACGTCGGCCTGGCTGTAGCCGGTGCGCACGCCGAGCGTGTGCAGCTCCATGATCTCGCGCGCGAGATTCTCGTTGAGGCCGAGCTGCTTCCGTCCCCGCATCGCCGCGAACATGCCCGCCTGCGACTCCGGCCCGATCGACTGCGCCTGGTCGAGGAAGACGAGCATCGCCGGATGCTGTTCAACGGCAAGCAGCATGTCCGAGAAGCGCCCGAGCACGTGCGGCCGGATGGCTTCGAACTCGAGCAGACCGGCGAGGCCGATCACCGGCAGCTTGTCGATCGAGACGGCGAAATGATTCGCCCAGAAATGGACCAGCCGCTCGACGAACGGGCTCGAGGTGGTCAGCGCGGAATCGAGCCGCGCAGAGTTCATGACGAGATAGTCCTGCTGGATCGCCTGGCGGAAGTAGCGCTTGGCCGCGTTCGCCTGCGGGTCCGCTTGCGGCATCTCCGCCGCACCGGTCGTCATCGCCGCCGGCATGGCCTGGCGGCGCGCTCGCGCGACCATCTGCTGTTCGGCAAGATACTGGCCGAGCTGGTCGATCACCTGCGCGCGCGGCGGCACCTCCGCCAGCGCCTGCGGGCGCGGCTCGAAACGGTTCAATTGCTGAAGCAGCCAACGCTTTGGATCGGACGGCGGCTGGTCGTCCGGGCGACCGCCGAGGCCAAAGCGGTTGAGCGCGATCGTGCTGGGAAGCATCCCCGTCTCCTCTGCGGGGAAATATGTTCAACTCAGCTGAACCGCCTCTGAAGCGAAACTTTACAAGGTTGTAACCTTAGAAGCGCCCCGCCGGCAGGTTCACCGGGCCGACGATTTCCTCGTGACGGGCGATGGCGAAGCGGTCGGTCATACCGGCGATGAAGTCGCCAATGGTGCGCAACTGTTCGATCTCGTCGCATCCGCTGCGCCAGCTGTCGGGAAGCAATTGCCGGTCGCGGCGGTAAGCGTCGGCGAGATTACCGACGACCCGTTCGGCTTCCCTGCGGACCGGCTGAAGCTCGGGAAGGTTGTAGAGCCGCGCATACAGGAAGTGCTTCAATTCGCGCTCTTCGGCTGAGAGCTGCTGGGAGAAGCCAGCCAGCGGGCGCCCTGCAGCCCGAACCTCGTCGCCGGTCTCGACGCCGCTTTCGCCGACGCGCCGCTGCGTTTCGGCAAGCACATCGCCAACCATATGCCCGATCATGTCGCGGACCAGCGCGCGCTGCCTCTTCTCCGCGCCAATGTCGGGATGCCGTTCCGCAATCGCATCCCACAGCCGCTTGACCATCGGAAGCTGGACCAGCTCGTCGATGTCGAGGAGCCCGGCGCGGAGCCCATCATCGATGTCGTGGTTGTCGTAGGCGATATCGTCCGAGATCGCCGCGACCTGCGCTTCAAGGCCCGGCCAGCTGTCGAGTTCGAGGTCCCATTCGCCATTCGCCTCCATCATCGCCCATGTTGGCGCACGGACCGGTCCATTGTGCTTGGCGAGCCCCTCGAGCGCTTCCCAGCTGAGATTCAGTCCGTCGGAGCCCGGATAGGGCGTCTCGAGCTTGGTCACGATGCGGATGGTGTGGGCATTATGGTCGAACCCGCCGGCGTCCGCGAGCGCAGCGGTCAGCGCATCCTCGCCGGCGTGCCCGAACGGCGGATGGCCGAGGTCGTGCGCAAGGCAGAGCGCTTCGGTCAGGTCCTCGTTGAGCCCGAGTGCGCGCGCCATGGTGCGGCCGATCTGCGCGACCTCGAGGCTGTGGGTCAGACGCACGCGGTAATGATCCCCGTCGGGCGCAACGAATACCTGCGTCTTGTGACGAAGCCGACGGAACGCAACCGAATGGATCAAACGATCGCGGTCGCGCTGGAAAATATCGCGCGGACCGCGAGGGCCGCCGTTGGATTCAGGGTGAAGGCGCCCGCGCGACGTGGCGGGGTTCGCGGCCAGCCGGGGCGGAAGACTCATTCCGCCGCGAGTGGCGCAATCCGGTCGGTCTGGGAATTGATATATTTGGAGCTGTGGACGCCGAGCGTCTCAAGATCCTCGGCGAAGAAATCGGCGTCGGACGGACCGCGGAACGGACCGATCAGCAGCAACGCCTCATCGCCGGTCCGCGCGACATAGGGCTTGATGCCGCTGAACAGATCACGGTCCTGCGTCGCCAGTCGCCGATATTTCGCCGAAAGTCCGTCGATGTTCCCGCTCGCAAGCTGCAGCCACACCTTCGGTTCGTACGATGGGGCAGTCCGTTGCACCGTCGCCGGTCGCGGCGGCGGGGCGTAGGCGACCTGCACCTGCTGTGGCGGTTGCCACTGGTGAGCTTGCGCTGCCTGGGCAGGGTTGGATTGCAGCATGGCGTCGATGTCGGCCAGCCGGTCAGCCGAATTCCTGGCCGTCGCTGTGGCAGGGGTCGCGACGGGAGCGGAATAAGCGACTGCAGTCCCGGAATCGGGGAAGATCCCGAGGTTGACGGCGGCGGCTTTCTGCGCTGCGTTGAGCGCCGGCAGGCGCGAAAGGAATGGCGCCACCCGTCCCGAGCTGCCGGGCATCGCCGCGTTGATCGCGCCTAGCGCAGCGTTCGCATCGCCGCTCAACGCAAGCACGAACGCGCGGGCGCGCCCGGCTCCGGGATCGCGTTTGGCAACGAGGGGCGACAGCGTCTGCAGGGCGCCCGCCCGGTTGCCGCTGATCGCGAGGCTGAGAGCGAGGCGGCGGCGCGCCTCGTCGCGGTCCGGTCCGTTCAGTGCCGCGCGATAATCCGCCTGCGCTTCCGCCTGACGGCCGAGCAGGTCGTAGGCGAGCCCGCGGTCGCAACCGATCGTCGCCAGCGTTGCGCCGAGCTGCTGAGCGCGCGTGAAATAGGGCAACGCCGCCTGCGCATTGCCGTTCATGGCGGTGACCGCGCCCATGCCGGCCTGTGGCAAGGGGCTGTGCGGATTGACGTCGTCAGCACGCGCGAAGAATCCCGCTGCCGCTTCGGTATCGCCGAGCGCGAGCGCAGCGCGCCCGGCGCCGATCAATGACGTGAAATCTTTCGGGTCGGCGGCGAGATCGCGGACATAGCGCGCCAGAGCAGCCGTGGCGCTTTCGTCATAAGGCGAATAGCTGCCCTGCGCTGAAGCCTGAATCGGGGCGATCGCAAGCGCCGCTCCGGCACATGCGACAAGCACCCTCCCAAGACGCATCGATCCCCGCATCATCCCTCCCGTTGCGCAGAGAATCTTGCCGGAAGCTTTCTGCCTAGAGGCTTTACGATGAGCCGTGCTGCCGAGCGGGTGAGGTGGTCGTTTTCCCTTGGGATTTAACGAGAAAGGGGCAGCCCGCGAGGGCCGCCCCTTCTTCCGGACCAGTGAAGCTTACTGGTTGTTCTGACGATTGAGGAAGCGCGGGATGTCGATCGGCTCGGGCTTGTAGGCCGGCTCATCCTCCTCGATCTGCGCCTTGGGCGCGCCTCGCGCGATGTTCGACATGCGCTCGAACAAGGTCCCGCCGCCGCTCGCTGGGGCCTCGGATTCGTCCTCGTCCGCCGGCGGCTCGATCGGCGGCGCACCAACCGGGCTCGTCAAGATGTCGTCGGCGCCGAGCAGCAGCTCTTCGTCGTCCGTCGCCGTCGGCTCGACCGGTGTTTCTTCGTCGGCCTTCGCCGGCTGCGCGGCGGCAGGCTGGCGGGCGGGGAAGCTGAACACCTTGCCGGGCGCGGGCTGCGCGACCGCATCGGCTTCGATCCCGGTGGCGACGACCGACACGCGGATCTTGCCGCCGAGGTCGTTGTTGAAGGCCGAGCCCCAGATGATGTTGGCGTCGGCGTCGACCAGCTCCTTGATGTGACTGGCCGCTTCATCGACTTCCATCAGTCGCATGTCCTCGCCGCCGGTGATCGAGATGATCACGCCCTTGGCGCCCTTCATCGACACGCCGTCGAGCAGCGGGTTGGAGATCGCTTTCTCGGCCGCCTCGATGGCGCGATTGTCGCCCTCGGCCTCGCCGGTGCCCATCATCGCCTTGCCCATCTCGCTCATCACCGAGCGGACGTCGGCGAAGTCCAAGTTGATCAGGCCGGGCATGACCATCAGGTCGGTGATCCCGCGGACGCCCTGCTGAAGCACCTCGTCGGCCATCTCGAAGGCCTGCTTGAAGGTCGTTTCCGAATTGGCGAGGCGGAACAGATTCTGGTTCGGAATGACGATCAGCGTGT
>Ga0207674_10005333_pt1 | contig 15294 bp, 12 predicted proteins | sample KBSCornC72_FD_184303 | JGI IMG/M metagenome (GOLD analysis project Ga0207674, IMG submission 184303) | Corn rhizosphere microbial communities from Kellogg Biological Station, Michigan, USA - KBS Corn C7-2 (SPAdes) (version 2) | ecosystem: Host-associated > Plants > Roots > Rhizosphere > Soil ... | reverse complement strand
GGATCGCGAAAATCGTCGGCACTATCACCGAGACATAAATACCGCCAACGGGCAGATAGAAGATAAGCAACTGAAACACCACGGCGATATCCGCCAGCAGCGCGCCCTCAGCAATCTCGATCGCGCTCAGGCGGCGCGCTCGCAAGGTAGGCAGCACACGTCTGAGCTGTGGCGCGGCCTCCTCAGTTACCGCGATATTGACTTTATCAGCATCTTTAAGCATAATCCATTACTCATAGTTCTTTTTCATAATACCAGCAAAGAATGCATCCAGGTTACATGTATTACCGGTTCCGCTGTTATTCTCATAGAGAGCAGATTTATCGCACTCTATCCCGATTTATCGGGGATCTCCTTCTTACCACACATGCTGCTCGAAGATGCATCCACACGCCGGCCACACATGCTTCTCGATGATGCACCTACTCCCACGCGCAGTCCACAAATGGGGAGAATCGCGCAAAAGAGGCGGAATCGCTCGGCGGACGGCCTCGATAAATCAGGCAGTACACGGTAAATCGGTCTTCTATGGCAATTACGGTAAAGAAGACGAAGCTTCAGCTATCCACCGGATCACCGAGTTCTACCGCCAATTTTCCAAACGGTGAAATCCATCTTACAAGAAAAATTTGCGGATGTACTGTCCCTGAGTGCAGTCTAACGAACACCCGAAGCCCGCGCAGCGAACAAACCCCCATGCACACAGGCGCTTGTCATTTTGGAGATGCTCTGCTACGCTCCTGGTGCATTCTCACTTGACCTTTTCGGTAAATAAGTGTATCCTTTTTCGCGTGGCAGACAGATCCGGCGAGATGTTTTTCGATCCGCCTCAGGATACTGAAATATCACAGAATGATTGCGAGGAATTCACACTGGCATGAATCACTTGAACGTCGTTATACTCGCTGGTGGAAGTGGGACACGGCTCTGGCCCTTGAGTACACCGGATTTGCCGAAACAATTTCTGCCACTCCCCAATGGCAACAGCATGATACAAGAGACCCTGGCTCGCGTCGCGCCGCTGGTCGAGCCTGAACAAACCTGGGTCGTCACCGGACGCAACCTGGCCACGCTGGTGCACGAACATTTACCAACTCTGGCTCCGCACCACATTCTGGGCGAACCCATAGGACGCAACTCAGCCCCGGCGATCGCCTGGATCGCTGCCACCATTGCGCGCCGCGATCCAGACGCGGTGATGATCACTCTCTCAGCTGACCACGTGATTGCTGAAGTAGAAACATTCAGACACGCGCTACAACTGGCGCAGAAAGCCGCTAACGAGGGCCACCTAGTCACGCTGGGTATCAAGCCGACAGCCCCGGAGACCGGCTATGGTTATATTCGTTACGCCACGCAGATCAGCGAGGGCTTCGGCCATCAAGTATGCACAGGCGAATGCTTTGTCGAGAAACCCGATCGCACTACCGCGCAGAGCTACCTGGACGATGGACACTACGTCTGGAATAGTGGCATGTTTATCTGGCAGGTCAAGACGATTCTGCGCGAAATGCGCACGCACCTGCCCGAAGTCATGCAGAAAATCGATCTGATCGTCGAGGCAATGGACACGCCACGCGCACAGGTGGTGCTCGCTGAAATCTGGCCAACCATTCAATCTATTTCGATCGACTATGGCATTATGGAAAAAGCCAGCACATTCGCGGTCATTCCTGCTGATATTGGCTGGAATGATGTCGGCAACTGGGAACAATACGGCGCGCTCTTCCCCTCTGATGAGCAGGGAGTGAAGCGCATGGGGACGCACGAGGATCTGGGCAGCCAGAACATCTTCGTCTATAACAACACACAACGCCAGATTTTCACAATCGGGCTGGAAGATGTTGTTGTGGTGGAGATGGACGATAAGACGGTGATTTGCCATATCAAGGACGTCCAGCGTGTGAAAGAGATTGCTGAGAAGCAGAATAAGAAGCTTTAAAATCAAATTCACTCAAATCGTGATCCCACGGGACGGCGCGCAAGAAGCCGTCCCGTGGGATCACGATTATGCATGAATATCGGGCCGTCGTCGTGGGGACCGGGACGGCGCGCAAGAAGCCGTTCTACATTCACAAGAAGGAAATGACCTTGGGCATTTTGGTCGACGAAGCTGGGTTTTTTCTGCTATAATAGGGAGAGTGTACGAAAGTTGGACCCCCTTTAGCCCAAGAGAAGGAGTCTCTTGTTATGCTCTCCGAACAGCCAGCATTCGCCCCTCGTGGTATGGTTGCCTGTGCGCACTATCTAGCGACACAGGCTGGCATCCACATTCTTAGACAAGGCGGAAATGCAATCGACGCGGCGATTGCCGCTAATGCAGTGATGACCGTTGTTTATCCCACAACCTGTTCAGCCGGTGGCGACATCTTCCTGTTAATCTGGGACGCCAAAACCCGGCAGCTTTATGCGCTTAACGGCAGCGGACGTGCGCCACAGGGCATGACTCCTGAGTATTTCGCGGCTCAGCGCATGACACAGGTGCCCGAACGCGGCCCGCTCTCGATCAACGTCCCCGGCGCGGTCGACGGCTGGTTCGAGGCACTGGCCCGCTTCGGCTCGCTATCTGCCGAGCAGATCTTCGCCCCGGCAATCGAGCTGGCCGAGAATGGCATGCCCGTCTCAGATAAGTTGAGTCGATGGCTTGAACGTTCGGCTCCGCTCCTCTCGCGGTGGGAGAATAGCGCGGCAACATATCTACCAGAAAAACGCGCACCCCGGCCCGGCGAACGGCTCCGTCAGCCCAACCTGGCCCGCACCTATCGCACGCTGGCCCGCGAAGGACGCGACGCTTTCTATCGTGGTCCCATCGGGCGCACAATTGCAGAGTACGTCCAGCAGTGCGGCGGCGTCTTGAGCGTAGAAGATCTGGCACAGCATCATTCAGACTGGGTTAAGCCGCTGGCGACGACGTATCGCGGCTACGAGGTCTACGAGCTGCCGCCCAACACACAGGGCATAACCGCGCTGGAGATGCTCAACATTCTGGAGGGTTACGACCTCAAAGAACTCGGCTATCAGAGCGCCGCGTACCTGCACCTGTTGCTTGAAGCGAAAAAACTGGCCTTTGCCGACCGCGATCGTTTTATCTCCGATCCGGCCTTTGTCGATATGCCAATCGAGCGTTTGCTCAGCAAGAGCTATGCTGAGGAGTTACGCACGCGCATCAGCCAGGAGCGCGCCATGCCTGTTTTCATGGGCGAATTGGAGAAAGAGGGCGACACGATGTATCTCTGCACCGCAGATGAGCAGGGTAACGTCGTTTCGCTGATCCAGAGCCTCTACATGGGCATTGGTAGCGGACTGGTCGGAGGCGACACGGGGATCGCGCTGCAGAATCGCGGCTCGTACTTCTCGCTGGACCCACGCCATGTCAACTACCTGCAACCGGGCAAACGCACCACGCACACACTGATGCCGGGGATGGTCTTGCGCGACGGGCAACCTCATATCGCCTTTGGCACGATGGGCGGCGACGCGCAACCGCAGATCCACGTCCAATTGTTGAGTGCGATGCTCGACTTCGGGCTGAATCCGCAACAGGCAATCTCGGCTCCGCGCTGGCATAGTGGCCGCGCCAGGCTCGCAACCCCTGACAATTTCTTATCAGGCCAGAGCGGTGTAGATGAAGAGAAAGAGCCGGATATTATCGAAGTGGTCGCGCTCGAAAACCGTTTTCCCACGCAAATACCAGAGCAGTTACGAAAGCTGGGCCATCATATCAACGAGCATGGTCCATGGGATGATGGCATGGGCCATGCTCAGGCCATTAAGCTGCATACCGAAGAGCGCATCTTCGCGGGTGCGGCAGATCCACGTTGCGACGGGCTGGCCATGGGCTATTAAATGACGATAACCCCCGTTGAATAGAGTGGCGCTCTAGCCGCATCCGGGACCGGATGCGGCTGGCAGCCCGCGCCGCGAGACTTCTCTTCCATTGAGAATAGTGCAGGGGCAATCTTTGCGTTTATCCAGCAAGATTTTCCCTGCTCAACCGTGCCAGAGCAAGCCTCCCGGCTCAACTGTTGCGGTTGCATTGAGACCGAAAAACACCGATAATGTGTGTTGTGGACATATCAGAAGGCTTGAGAGACAGCCAGTGGCTCCGTTTTCGGAGCATCCCGGCTCTGGCTGAGAGACAGGCGTAGTGTTGAAGAAGGAAGTAAAAACATGACTGCACACCCAATTCGCCATAGCATTCCCGCCGATATATTAGCCCTTTCCCATGAGCGCGACGAGTTGCGAAAACGCGGCCATTACGACCGCGCCGACGCGCTGAAAAAGCTCATCGAAGACGCGGGCTATGGCATTAAAGATAATCCGCGCGGCGCGCACCTGGTCATCTTGCCCAGCATCGAGATTGATGGAACAGCCTATCGCCTGGCGCGCAACGTCCCATCGCTGCTCAACGAGAGCGATACCTGCCTGTTCTCAGTGCAAATTCTGGCCAACAATTGCGCGCCAGCGGTGCGACGCTGCGTCGAGAGCATCTTTCGCCACACCGGGGATCACGCGGTCGAAGTCATCTTGATTAATAACGCCTCACAGGACGAGTTGGACGCGTGGGCGAGTGAAGTTCAGCAAGAAATGCCTCTTCTGCATGTCATTCGCACATCACGTCTCATGGGCGAGGCTGAGGCACGCAACCTGGGACTCAAACAGAGTCGGGGGTGCTACATTCTGCAGCTCACGCCCCATAGCGAACTTACCGGGGATCTCTTCACGCCGCTCGCGCGCATCCTGGAAGATCGCGAGGTTGGGATTACCGGCCTGCAAGGTCTGCGCACCGACGATCTGCGCCACTTCGAGGAGAGCGAAGATGAGGAGGTCGAGGCGATCGGCGGCTCTTGCATGGCTTTTCGGCGCAAAACCTTGAAGCAAAGCGGTCTCTTCGAGGACGGCTATCGCTTCGAGCCCTTCATGGATATCGATTTCAGCTTCGCGGTGCGCGAAACCGGTACGCAGGCGCTTGTTGCGCGTGATCTGCCTCTCGTACTCCACGAACCAGAAGCCAGCATGACCCGTTCCGAAGCAGAAAGCGCTCGCCTGACGAAACGCAATTTCTACCATTTCCTGGAGAGATGGGGCGATCGCGAAGATCTGCTGCTGAGCGGGTATGACGAGGATGAGGACGAGGATTTTGAGGACGAAGAAGAGGAAGAGGAAGAATAGATTCCTGGTGTGAAGAGAGAGGAGTTACATGTTCTCCCCTCGGTCGCGACCGAGGGGAGAACATGTAACTCCTCTCTCTTCACATTTAAGGGTGATTGTATTCGCGATCATCTCTTCATTCGTGAGAAAAAGACGACGGCAGAGAGATCTGGATGCCGCCTCACAACTGCTCGGATAACAGGGAGGTGAGTTACTATTCACGCTGACTTACCATGCCGCGAGCGTGCCAGGCTCAACACATGGCGAGTCCTACAAGGAGAACTCACATGCAATCTGGTTTCATCGGTGGAATTATTTCCTTCATGCTGCTCCTGAGTTATGGAGCATACACACCAACCCCCGCGTTACAAGCCGCAACTGTCCATCCACCAACGGCTCATCTCGCATTTAATACGCACGCCAGCGCTGATCTCGGTCAATTCGCCGGAACCTGGCGCTCCCACGGCGCGGTGCTGACCATCGCTCTCGATGGCAGCGCGAGCTTTGAGGGACGTGCTTACCGTTGGTGCGGTTCTAGCGTGCCACAACCTTGCGATACCATCGATGCACGAGGCTTGATTCACAATGGTGATCACGAACAGCTCCAGTTTTCGCGCGTCAGCGGGTCGATCGCCCATGGCACAATCACAGCCAGCTCGTTTCATCCCGCTGGCATGGCGGTCAGCGTGACCTTACAGCCCAACGATACGCTGCTCTACGCCGATAGCACACCGATCTCGCTGCTTTGCGGCCCACACGCGCCAGTGGGAACGTGCGGAGCATAACAATCGTTTACAGCAAATCTTCCAAACCAGCCGGAGAGCATCAATCAAGTGGTAAGATTGATGCTCTCCGGCTGTCCTCTGAAATATCGGGGAAATTTATACTATTCAACGGTCCCAAAAAGCTCGATTTGACTCCCCAGGCCAGATTTATTGTCGAGCGATTTCTACTTACCCTGGAAAAACACCATTGATGCTACGACAAATAGACCGTCAACTACCGCGCTCCTGGCTCATATGACAATTGCAGGAGAAAAGATTTTCTGCCGATACAAAGAAAAGGAGGGATTCGAATGGGCTGAATGGTTTACCCACAGCCCTTAAAGTTGCCGAATCAGATTAACTCGTAAGCAACGTGCCAGAAAGGGTAGGCTATTATATTATGCGGTACATGCAATCAGAGCCAGACTACCTGCCAATCAGCGACTACGCCATCATCGGTGATCTGAATACGGTGGCGCTGGTGGGCAAAAATGGCTCGATCGATTGGTACTGTTTTCCGCGCATCGATTCGCCCAGCATCTTTGGCTCATTGCTCGATGCCCATAAAGGCGGCTTCTTTCGCATCCACGCTTCGGATGCAGCCGGTGAGTATCAGCAGCTCTACTACCCCGATACTAACGTCCTGCTGACGCGTTTCGCCACGCCCGATGGGTACGCGGAACTGACCGATTTTATGCCGATCAAGGGCCGCAAGAACGATGAGCTTGAGCACACGCTGATCCGTTCGGTCAATGTCGTTTATGGTTCTTTGGAGATCTCTCTAACCTGTCGGCCTGCCTTCAACTATGCCCGCGACGAACACCAGCTCAGTTTCTGCAAAGAAGGTGCACTCTTTTCCACCAATGGCCTTAGCCTGGCCCTGGCCTCGCCGGTCCCTTTGCGCGAGGATGGGCATGGCGGAGCTACGGCAGTGTTTACACTGCACAAAGGCGAATCGGCTCATTTTCTCATCAAAAGCATGAGCGAAGACGAAGCCTTTCCTGAGCCGCTTTCGGAGGAAGCGTATCAGGCAGCATTTCAACGCACGTTGCGCTACTGGTACGAGTGGATCGGGCAATGTACCTATGAGGGACGCTGGCGCGAGATGATCCATCGCTCGGCCCTGGCTTTGAAATTGCTCACGTATGCCCCAAGCGGCGCGGTGGTCGCGGCGGCTACGACCAGCCTGCCGGAAACGCTCGGCGGAGCGCGCAATTGGGACTATCGCTTCGTCTGGTTGCGCGACGCCGCGTTCACGCTCTACAGCCTGCTCAATCTGGGCTTTGCCCGCGAGGCTGAGGCCTTTATGGAATGGCTGAATCAGCGTTGCCACGAACTCAAAGGCGGCGAGATGCTGCAACCGATGTATGGAGTGGACGGCGAGCAGAAATTGACAGAAAGCACGCTCGACCATCTGGAGGGCTATCGGCAGAGTCAGCCCGTGCGTATCGGGAATAGCGCGTATAAGCAGAAGCAACTGGATATCTATGGCGAGATGCTGGACGCGATCTATATTTATAACCGCTATGATGCCATCTCGTACGATCTCTGGCGCAACCTCAGACGCCTGCTCAACTGGCTGGGCGAGCACTGGCAAGAGCCGGACGAAGGACTCTGGGAAGTGCGCGGTGGGCGGAAACATTTTGTACATTCACGCCTGATGAGCTGGGTGGCCTTTGATCGCGCGCTGAGAATTGCCCAAAATTGGGGCTGGCCCGCGCCCAGAGAGGATTGGGATCACACACGCACCGCCATCTATGAAGAGATCATGGAGAAAGGCTGGAATCCAGAGAAGCGGGCGTTTGTACAGTATTACGGGGCTGATGTTGTCGATGCCAGCATCCTGCTCATGCTGCTCACCAAATTCATCGGGCCGCGCGAGCCGCGTATGCAGTCCACGATCACGAGCATCAAGCAAGATTTGTCGCTCGGTCCATCGATTTTGCGCTACGATCCGCGTCACGCGGCTGACGACGGCCTGGAAGGCAGTGTCGAGGGAGCATTTAGCGCGTGTAGCTTCTGGTTCGTCGAATGCCAGGCGCGTACTGGTTCGATCGCCGATCCCCACAATCTGATGAAGGCACGTGTACGCCTGGAGAAGCTGCTGAGTATGGCCAATCACGTCGGCCTCTACGCCGAAGAGATCAGCACCACCGGGCAAGCTCTGGGCAATTTTCCGCAAGCCTTCACTCACCTGGCGCTGATTAGCGCGTGCCTGGCGCTGAATCAGGCGATTGATGCGTCGCAGACACGCAAATATTATTGATCCCATCCGAATAGCCTGATAAGTTCTACTTCATAGCCCTCTCCGCCCGTGTATGTTATAATCGCGTCGAAGGAGGGCGCGGTTTTCAATGGACCAGCATCAAAGTAAAAGCGCAGCAGAGTGGCGCGCAACGACGGCTCAAAGCGCCAAACAGAAGACGGCGGGACGACAACCCCGCTTTACAACCAGTCCCGGCTCGGCAATCGAGATTCCCGACCTCTGTACGTCAGAGGACGTGCAAGATTTCGACGAGCAGGAGAAGCTGGGCTATCCAGGCGAATTTCCTTTCACTCGTGGTGTTCACCCCGGCATGTATCGTTCGCGGCTGTGGACGATGCGGCAGTACGCGGGCTTCGGCACGGCTGAAGAATCCAATAAACGCTACCACTTCCTGCTCTCTCAGGGAACAACCGGCCTCTCGGTGGCTTTTGATCTGCCAACACAGATGGGCTATGACGCGGACCATCCGATCGCGGCTGGCGAGGTTGGCAAAGTCGGCGTCTCGATCTCCAGCCTGGAAGATATGGAGACCTTGCTCAACGGCCTACCGCTCGACCGCATCAGCACCTCAATGACGATCAACGCGACGGCCAGCATCCTGCTCGCGCTCTATATCGCGGTGGCGAAAAAGCAGGGCGTCGAGATCCGCAAGCTCTCAGGCACGATCCAGAACGATATTCTGAAAGAGTATACTGCGCGCGGCACCTATATCTACCCGCCACGTCATTCAATGCGCATCATTACCGATATTTTTCGCTATTGCGCTGAGAATCTGCCACGCTGGAATACCATCAGTATCAGCGGCTACCATATCCGCGAAGCTGGCTCGACGGCGGTGCAGGAAGTAGCATTTACGCTGGCTAATGCGATTACCTATGTGCAGGCAGCTCTCGATGCTGGTCTGAACGTGGATACGTTCGCGGGCAATCTCTCGTTCTTCTTCAACAGCCATAACAATCTGCTGGAAGAGGTGGCCAAGTTCCGCGCGGCCCGGCGCATGTGGGCGCACATTATGCACGAGCGCTTCCACGCGCAAGACCCGCGCTCGCTAATGCTGCGTTTCCATACCCAGACCGCCGGTTCGACGTTGACCGCGCAACAGCCCGATAACAATATCGTACGCACCGCGTATCAGGCGCTGGCTGCGGTCCTGGGCGGCACACAATCGCTACATACCAATTCAAAAGACGAAGCTCTGGCCCTGCCTACCGAAGAGTCGGCGCGTGTGGCTCTGCGCACGCAGCAAATTCTGGCCTACGAGAGCGGCGCGGCAGATGTCGTCGATCCACTGGCAGGTTCATATTATGTCGAGTACCTGACCGACCAGATTGAGCAGCAAGCGTGGGAGTATATCAAAAAGATCGATGATCTGGGCGGCAGCGTCTACGCCATCGAGCGCGGCTTTATGCAGGCTGAGATCGAGCAAGCGGCGTATACTTATCAAAAGGTGCTCGATGAGGAGCAGGCTATCGTGGTTGGCGTCAATCGCTTCACGCTTGAGAACGAGACGCGCCCGCAGTTGTTGCGCGTCGATGAAGAGGTAGGCAAACGTCAGGCCGCGAAGGTTGCCGCGTTGCGCCAGCGCCGCGATAATCAGCGCGTGCAACAGGCGTTGAGCGAGTTAGAGGCAGGCGCGGCCAGCGAGAGCAACCTTATGCCCCTGATTATCAACGCCGTCGAAGCCTACGCCACGCTGGGCGAGATCAGCGATGCCATGCGCCGGGTTTTTGGCGAACAGGGTGAATTTCGTAGCCTAGATTAAGCATTATAGAGAGTATGAATAACGAGAAGAGTGAAAAGAGAAGAGTAAGCCTGAACGTCGCGGAACAGGGGCCGCAACCGGCCCGTGACAGCGAACGCAGTGCGCAACTCCTGTGCGATACACGTACCATACCGGGCAAACAGGCCGATGCTCCAATCGGCGTTTTTGATTCGGGCGCGGGTGGTCTGACCATCCTGAAAGCCTTGCACGCCGAATTACCGGACGAGAAATTTCTCTATATCGGCGATACCGCGCACTGTCCCTACGGTGTGCGCGATGACGAAGAGATTACCGCGCTCACCCTCGACGCCTGCCGTTTCCTGGTCGCGCGCGGAGTCAAGCTCATCGTGATCGCCTGTAACACGGCCTCACAGGCAGCTTTGAGTACACTCAGAGCAACCATGCCCGATCTGACCTTCGTGGGAGTCGTGCCAGCGGTCAAACCGGCTGCGCGCCTGACGAAGCAGGGGCGCATTGGGATCGCGGCGACCAACCAGGCAGCGAAGGCGGCCTATCTCCGCCAGTTGATCGACGAATTCGCGGAAGGCATCGAAGCCTTTGCGGTCGGCTGTCCCGATCTCGTGACGCTGGTTGAGCGCGGACAGTTCGACGGGCCAGAGGTTGAAGAGATCGTCAGACAGGCTCTCCAGCCAGTGTTGACAGAGAATATCGATGTGCTGGTCCTGGGATGTACGCATTTCCCGGCCCTGCAAACGGTCATTGAGCGCGTCGCTGGCCCCAGGGTTCAGGTGATCGATAGCAGTCACGCCATCGCCCGTCGCGCACACGCCGTGCTGGAAAACGCCGATCTGCTCGCACCTGCAGACTCACAGGAGTACGTGGACGAACGGCTGGAGATCTGGAGCAGCGGTGATCCAGAGGCGTTCAGTGCGGTTGCCAGCCACATTCTCGGCCTGCCCATTCACGCGCGGCAGGCACATTACTAGTTGAAAAGACAAATTGGATTTGGAATGGTTTCCAAGCACGATAGTATGTAAGAAAGCAGAACAATGAGCGATCCATTTGCCGTGAACGTCAACCAGCCCACGCTGGATGAAGCAGAATTACTCGATACTCCGGTCATAGCCATGCCTTTAGTCGCATCAAAGCCGCGCCATGTGCGTTTCGCGCGCCATGTCTCGAATATTCTCTCGCCAGCGGCAGTCTCGGTCCCGCTGATCCTATCGGTGGCGTTTTATCGCGCCGGCAGCATCCTGAGCGCCCTGGTCTACACCGCTGTCACGCTCTTTTTCCTTAGCCTGGGCCCCTTTGGCTATATTTGTCTCGGCGTGCGCCTGGGCAAACTCTCCGATGTGGATGTCAGCAAACGGAGCGAGCGCGTTGGCCCCTTTATTTTCGGCCTCCTCTCGATCGCGCTGGGCTGGTTCGCGCTGATCCGGCTACACGGGCCTGACGCGCTGATTGCTGTGCTGGCCATCACGGCGCTGAGTGGCCTGGTGATGATGGCGATTACGCTCTGGTGGAAGATCAGCCTGCACACATCATCGCTGGCAGGCGCGATCACGATCCTCACCGCGCTCTATGGCGTGCTCATGCTGCCGCTCTTCGCCCTGGTTGTGCTGGTGAGCTGGTCGCGCGTAGTGCTGCGTCGTCACACGCTGGCCCAGACTATCGCCGGTTCGCTGGCTGGCATCATCCTCACCGCGCTGTTTTTGAAATTGCGCGGCTGGTAAATAGATAGGATAAACGGCAAACGCAATGGCTGTCACTACCATTTTCTTTGACCTGGACGATACTTTAATCAACGATTCAGAAGCGACTTATAAAGCTTTGCTCGCGGCGTGTGAGCTTGCCCAGAGCCACGCGCATATTCAAGCAGACGAGCTATGTCAGGCTGTCTGGGATTCCGCTCGGCAGTTGTGGCGCACTTCATCCACGTTCACCTATTGTCATGCGATGGGAATTAGTGCGACGGAGGGACTCTGCGCCAGCTTCACCGGTGACAATCCGCATCTCCAGGAGTTGCGGCAATGGGCACCTGGCTACCGTCGTCAGGCATGGTCACAGGCTCTTGCTCACTGCGGCGTTGATGATGCCTCTCTCACTGAAAGTCTGGTAACGGCCTTTATACACCAACGTTTTCATGCGCAAAGCGTCTATCCTGAAGTAGTAACAGCCCTTGCCGCACTCCGCCCGCACTACCAACTTGGCCTCATTACCAATGGAGCGCCCGATCTCCAACGCGCCAAATTTCAGAAAAGCCAGCTAGAGCCATACTTTGACGTGGCGATCGTCTCAGGCGAAATTGGCATTGGCAAACCTGATCCAGCCATCTTCAGACAGGCCCTCCAGATGCTCTCGGCCCGTCCTGAAGAGGCAGTGATGATTGGAGATAGCCTGAGCCGTGATATTGCTGGAGCACACAATGCCGGGATGAGAGGGCTTCTGATCAAACGTCCCGGCTGGCAAGGAAACAAGCCACAGATCGTGCCTGATGGAGAGCTGACAAATCTGCTCCCACTCAAAGAGCTGCTTGAGGCGTCGTCAGTCTCTGGCCGCTAAAAACCAGATCCCTCTCATGAGTGTTCAATCGAAAGTAAAAGCCTGAGTTGCCAAACTGCGCAATTGGCGATACCAGGCATATGCTTCATCAGTGGCCCCCAGGTACGAGGCCCCCTGCGGCATTGAATCCGATGTTGTCATAAAAAGCTCCATTTCCAGGCATAGGTAGAAACACTGGTCGCTAGTATAGTTACGCCGGAGGTTGTGTTTGGTTACAACAAACAAAATAAGCGGCTCACCCTTTTCAGTTTGCAAAGCAAGCAGGAAAAGGGTGAGCCATTGATCCGGGTCAGCGCGATATCTCGAACTGTTTTCAGATCTATGCGATATCTCATAGAAGAATTTGCTCTACAACCTCGCGCAAATCGTTCCCAATCACATCAGGTTTCTCAACCAGCGGGTCCAAGACTTTCCCTGGACGAGCTATAAACGCTGCCGCGCACCCGGCACGTAATGCTCCAGCAATATCCCAACCATGAGCCGCAATCAGCCTGACATCGCCAATCTCAACACCCAGACGCTGGGCCGCCATATGATACGGCTCCGGAGCAGGTTTCAGCCGCTTGACCTCATCCGCTGTAAGGACTTGCTCAAAGAATTCGCTCAAGCCCGCGTTGGCAATTTGTGCCTCGCCCACGCTTCTGGTCGAGTTGGTCAGGGTACTGAGACGCAAACCGGCTGCCCGCAAACGCGCCAGGCTCTCGCGCACTTCTGGATGAGGCGGAAGATGCTGCATCCCCTCGCTCAACTCCTGGCGATGCTCTGCGGTAAGCGTGACACCTTGCCGCGCCGCAAGCATTTCCAGCGCATTTACTCCAATCGCTCCGAAAGGGGTATACCTATCGGTAATAGTTGCTACCAACGCCGACTGCAACATTTGCGCAAACCATACGTTGCGCAACGATGCATCACCGAAGACTCGCGCAAAATAGGGATCAAGCGCCGCCAGATCCAACAGCGTTTCGTTGACATCAAAAACATATACTTTTGTCATCTCGTAACTCCTTTTTTACTATTATTTTAATAGTAACTTACATAAGTATAGAATAAAATGACTCCTCTGTCAACATGATAAAAGCTTTTCAAATCGACGAAAATTGGGTACGATAGCAGGGGTTACGATTCTTGTTAGTGAGAGGAGAGCGCAACAGATTGATGGAATTGCTTTGTCTGGATTTTGTCAATAGTGTGTTTCGCGATTTTCGCGGACGCTGGGAACGCGACGACCTGCAAAACCCGGTGTGGCTGGCAGATTTTCTGGCCAGATGGCAGCTTCAGGTGGAGCAGCCAGTCAATGAGATGGTGCTTAAAGAGCTTGTCGATTTGCGCGCCGACCTGATGGAAGCCATTGAGACGCTGATCGAGCAGGGAACGATCGGCGAAGAAGAGCTGGCTCTGTTAAATTCCTGCTTGCATGCCAGCTCATTTACGCATCAGATTGAGTTCATTGGCGGAGAGTATCACCTGGGAACGACCGCACGCGCACGTAACTGGCAATGGGTGCAGAGCGAAATTATCGTTGATTTTATTACGTTGCTGGTCGATTATGACCCGACGCGCATCAAAATTTGTCAGAATCAGCATTGCCGCTATGTATTCTATGACGAAACCAAAAGCCGTACCCGCCGCTATTGTTCTGCCAAACCCTGTGGCAATCTCATGAAAATGCGCCGCTATCACGCGCGGCAGCGAGATTTACGAGAATAAAACAGGCCCTCTGGCTAGAGTCAGAGGGCCTGTTTTGTGAATGTTGCGCTTATTGAGCGAACTTGGCCGCGAGATCGCGGGCCGACGGCTCAACCAGGATCGAGCCATCCGGGAAAATGATGGTGGGAACGGTACGCATGCCACCGTTGACCTTCATCACATACTCGGCTGCTTCCGGGTTCTGCTCGATATTGATATAATCGTACGCGACGCCATGCTGGTCGAACCAGCGTTTGGCCATGCGACAATCGCCACACCATGTCGTGGCGTACATTGTAATTTTCTGTTCAGTTGTATTCTGCACGGACTCTTTGCTCCTCGTGAATGTCTTTCAGATATCCATCTCTATGTATAAAAACCCGACCCTGGCTATGAAATATTCCCAACAGGCTTGTTGATGCGTTCCAGCATGAGGTCCAGAAATCTCTTACCGCCAGTTGCAACCAGGCCGGGATTGCGGGCCAGAATACCCATGAACAGCCCGGCAGTATAGTCACCGCGTAAGGTTTGCGCCGCTTGAGAAGGCGTCAGGCGCTTCAACAGGTCCAGTCCGCTATCCCACTGTTCATCGGTATAGTTGGCGATGTGTTTGTTGATGAGGTAGGAGATATCCATGTCGCGGCCAAAGCGTGAGCGCCACTGCTTGTCGAAACGACCGAGCGCTTTCGCTGAGGTATCCCCAGCCTTGACTGCTTCGGCGGCAACCTGACCGGCGAGCTGGCCTGAATAGATCGCGAAACGGATGCCTTCGCCGACCAGCGTCGAGCCATGACCGCCAGAATCGCCAGCCAGCAACAGACCATCACGTGAAAAATGCTCAACAGGCCCTTCCGATGGGAAAAGACCGGTATGATACTCGATCGGGCTGGCATCTTTGAATTTGCCCGCGAACTGGGGCAGCTCGTGCATAATGCGGTCCAGGTAGACGCGTGCATCGTCGTCGCAATCGGGATGCAGCACTCCCACGCCGAGCCTCACCCGCCCATTGCCGCGCGGGAAAGCCCAGGCGTAGCCGCGTGGCGCGTACTGGCTGCCCATGATTAAATAAAGTTCGTCCTGAGGATAGTTCGGGGCATAGAGATCGTATTCCGCGCCAAAACCGTAGCGATGGAAGGCATCAC
>Ga0207674_10005331_pt1 | contig 15297 bp, 17 predicted proteins | sample KBSCornC72_FD_184303 | JGI IMG/M metagenome (GOLD analysis project Ga0207674, IMG submission 184303) | Corn rhizosphere microbial communities from Kellogg Biological Station, Michigan, USA - KBS Corn C7-2 (SPAdes) (version 2) | ecosystem: Host-associated > Plants > Roots > Rhizosphere > Soil ... | reverse complement strand
GTCACTCCGGAGGGGTTCTTCTTCCTGCTCAGCAGGTTCCCGGCGCTGCGCACGATCTTCGACAAGAGCGGCAGCAGCGGCGAGCTCAGCCCCGGTGCACTCCAGGCCGTGGCTCCGGGCTGCATCGCCTTTACACTCGCGGTTTCGACAACCGACCGCAGCCGGTACGACACCGCCGAGGACTGGGTCGCGGCGATCGAGGCGGCGGCCAAGGTGGCCGTGAACCTCAGTGCGCATCACCAGATGCAGATCTTCCAGTCAGCACTTCGCCTCACCTTCCCGGATGGCATCGGCCCTTTCGTGAAGGCGATGGAGGCACTGGCCAACTCCATCAACCACGTCAGTGGGAAGGCCCCGGCTACGACGTCCTCCAGGCGGTCGCGGTCGGGGTTCACCACGGACTCTCGTGGGATCAGGCTTGGTCAGGGAGCTCGATCCGGAAGCTCAACGCACTGATGGAGATCTGGCTGAGGCTCGATCTGACCAGACGCTCCTCGTTCTTCGTGGACTCGCTTACTGCCACTCGCGGTGAGGGGAACAACCTGAGTGAGTACCACGCGAGCATCTCGAGGTTGGCTCTCTAGTGCCCGTCGTACGTCTGTTCCTAGCCGGTGATCGCGTCGGCCCGCAGCTTCGCCGCTCCGGCATCAAGATCAAGAAGCAGATCCTTGATGCCGAGCGCGGTGCAGCGCAGGACGTCGTCGACTACGTGGTGCCAAAGGTGCGCTCGGACATCGCCAAGAGCGGCAAGTTCAAGGGGCACTGGCTCTCGGACTTCACCGGCAAGATCACCGAGGGCGGCGGGTTCATTCGCGTCAGCTTCACGCACGCGGACTTCCGTTGGCGAGTGTTCGAGTACGGCGCGGTCATTCACGGCAAGCCGCTTCTGTGGATCCCACTGTCGTTCGCCAAGGACGCGCAGGGCATCCGCGCCCGCGACTACCCGGGACGCCTGTTCCGGGTCGATCGCAAGAGCGGCGGTGCGCCGCTGCTGCTGGGCGGCAATCCCGCGACTCCCAAGTTCTTCGGCAAGGCATCGGTCACCATTCCAAAGAAGTGGCACATGACCCAGATCATTGGAGAGGGTGCCACCAAGATGAAGACATTCTACAACGCGAGGATGAAGAAGAATGGCTGACGACATCGTACAGCGCATAGTCCTCACCGGCGACGATGACGTCACCCGCGCGTTCGATCAGATCGCGGAGGCGGGTGAGCGCGCGGCACACAAGCTGGAGGAGGCGTTCTCAGTCGGCATCACCAGTGCCGAGGGCATCGGCCTCGCGATCGGTGGCGCCATCGCCAGCCTCGGACTGCTCACGGCGGCAGCGGCCGAGTTCACGCGACGCATGGCGGAGGTGGTCGACTCCACCAAGGATCTCGCTCAGCAGCTTGGCATCACCACGGAGGAGATGTCGGGGCTGGGCGCGGCCTTCGCTGATAGCGGCATCAGCAACGGTCAGATGGAGCAGTCGTTCCGCAGACTGACCACCGTCATCCAGAATTCCTGGGATCAGATCAAGAAGGCCTCGGCCGACAGCGCCGACAAGCTGAAGGGCGACGCGATCGGCGTGGCGCAGGCGCAGGAGCAACTTGCCAACGCCCAGACTGCCTCTGCTCGCCTGGAGCGAGACCAGAGCGACGCTCGCATCAGGAGCTCGCAGAGCGTCGCGTCGGCCGAGCTCAGGCTGCGCGACTCGCAGCTTGCCCTCGCTCGATCTCGTGGCGCCGACACTTCTGTGCAGGACGCCGCACTGTCGCGAGCGAGACAGCAACTCGCGGTGCAGGAGGCGCAGCAGGCGCTACGCGACGCACAATTAAAGAAGTCCCGGGAGGCCGAGGATCAGGCGGCGGCTGCGCGCAAGCAGCAGTTGGCCGAGGAGAAGGCCGGGCTCGACCTGGATCAAGCGCGCAAGAAGCAGCGCGAGGATCAGGCCAACGACATTGGCAACATCACCGCCGCGATCAAGAAGGTGAACGCGGGTGACACCGACGCACTCAAGAGCATCAACGCGTCCGCAGAGAACGTGGTCAAGGGCATCGTGGCCGCCAGCGCTGACGGCGGCAAGGCGCTCGTCCAGTTCAAGGGCGACATTAGTGACCTAGCGACTCCCGCACCGCGCGCGACCGCCGTGCTCGAGACGCTTGGCAAGACGCTGGCGGCCATCAAGGACCCGATCCTTCAGGGTGCTGTGGCCGCTCGGTTCTTCGGGAGAACCGTCAGCGAGGACATGATCCAGGTGCTGGCGAACCCGGATAAGCTGGACGCCTTCAAGAAGCGCATCGATGATCTTGGTCTCGGCATCAGCAAGGTTGACGTCGAGATCGCAGAGAAGTTCCGCTCCGCGCTGTTCACCCTGCAGAATGACTTCCAGCTCGTCGGCGTGAAGATCGCCTCCGTGTTCGGTCCCACGTTCACTCAGATCCTCGAGGACGCGGACAAGACGCTGCTGAGTCTCAAGGACACGGCCGTCGACGTGATCAAGGGCTTCGACGCGGGGCCGGTCAAGCTGTTCATCAGCGCACTGGAGTCGCTGGGAAATCTCGGCAGTTCCTCGCTCAAGCTGGTCGGCCAGTTGCTCAACGGCATCGCGTCTGCTGTCAACGCCATCTTCGGCACGGACTTCACGGGGTTCACGCTGGCTCTGTCGCCGGTCATCGCTGCACTGAAGACCGTTCAGTTCTTGGTCGACGCCATCGCCGGTTCGTTCAGGCTCCTGTCCTCGTTCTTCAGCGGTCAGGGTTTCGGCGACAGGATCTCCGCTCTGACGGAGTTGCTCGGCAAGCAGATGCGAGCCCTCGGTGAGTTCGTCACCGGCAACTTCAAGAAGGGCATCGAGGACTTCAATCAGGCAAACACCGACTACGCCAAGCGCCTCACTGCCATCGACAGTGTTGAGAAGCAGGTCGCCGAGGGACAGGCCAAGCGACGCAGGGAGATGTCCGATGACACCGAGAAGTCCAACGACAACATAACGACGGATCAGAAGAAGTCGCTCGATGAGGCCGACGGTGACTACAAGAAGTCCGTCGACAATCGTCTCGAGGACCAGAAGCGACTCGAGAGTGCAGCCAAGACATCCAACGACCAGACTCAGAAGGCCCAGCAGTCTCAGCGCAAGGCCGCACAGTCGGACGTCTCGACCCCAGACCTGAGCGGTCCGGGCGGCATCATCGGCGGAGGCGGTCAACTTCTTCGGCAGATCTTCGACAAGGTCGGCGGCCCATTCACCATCAACGGTGTCTCGGTCGGCTCGGGTCTCGAGGGAGAGACCATCGGGCTCGGGCGCGGCGTTCCGATTGGCTTTGGCTCCGGGGCCTCGGTCGGCGGCGCTGGCAAACCAGAGCTCGACCAGAGCATCATCGACGCGCAGCGCGGCAATCAGATCGCACAGAAGGTGCTGTCCGACGCCGTCAAGCAGGGCATCCAGGGCGCGGCCAAGGAGGCCACGCCCCAGCGTCCGTTCTCCGTCGCACCGGACAGCAGGAGCCCGACCGGCATTCCCACAGGTGAGCCGTTCCCTCAGCTTCCGCTGCCAGAGCGCCCCCCGCTCGCCGACGATCTGCGTCCTCCGGGGGTCAACCCTGAACTCCAGTCCATTGCCGACAAGCTGGACTCCTTCCTCTCGACGATGCAGAGCCTGTTCCAGAAGCTCTCGCCCCCTCCCTCTCCGCAGGGCGAGCAGTTGCCGCAGACCGACGGTCTCGGCCAGCCTCTCAGCGATGCAGCGTCGAGCATCGGTGCGGTCGGAGACAACGCGGATAAGGCTCAGGACAGTCTCTCGAAGCTGGTCGACGCGGCCAATTCTGCCGCCTCGGCGCTCAACGGCATCAACAAGGGCAGCAGCGACAGCGGCAGCAACGTGGTCGAGCTCGCGGGTGGCGGCCACATCACGGGGCCGGGCACCTCGACGAGCGACAGTATTCCGGCGTGGCTGTCGACCGACGAGTTCGTGCATCCGGCCATGGCGGTTCGGCACTACGGACTGTCGTTCATGGAGTCGATCCGAAATCTCAGTTTCCCGAAGTTCTCGACCGGCGGTCTCGCCAACCTCATGTCCTCGTCGATCCCGCGCTTCAGCGGCGGCGGCGTCGTTTCCTCGCAGGGCGGCGGCTTCGGCCTGCCTGACCTAGGCACAGTCAGTCTGTTGACCGACCACGGCAGAGTGCCCGTGATCATGTCGCGAGATGCCGCGACCGAGCTTCATCGCAGGTCGGTTAACCAGCGCATCTCATCCACCACCAAGAAGACTCCGGGGTTCGTATCGTGAGTGACGCACCGACGCTTCTCATCATGACTACCATCGGCGTGCCGTTGTACGCGGCGCGCGGTCTGTCGCAGTCGCTGACCCCAGCGGCAGAGTCCAAGCCACCTCCGCGCTTCACGGTGAACGGGGAACTGCGTCACCTCGGCGTCAGCCAGATGCGGCGCTACGACTCAGTCATCACGTGCAAGGACCAGGACGCGCCGCCGTTCGGCGGTCTCTGGACCGGCGCCCTGATACTAGTGGACTGCGTGCCGGAGCTCTCGTATCTGACGACCACCGGCTCGCCGGTCGGCGAGGATGGGTGGCCAGCGCGTCGCGAGATCATCTCGGGCTCCGAGCGCGTGGTGGGCCTGCACACCTACTACCGCATCCGCAGCGAGTTCATGGTGATCGACTGGAGCGAGGGTCACGACGAGTATCCGCACGACTATCAGTGGCAGTTGTCGCTTCGCGAGACCGGGCGCGGGGAGGGCACCACCTGATGTCGCCCGTCGCCGGTCCCTTCTATCTGGCGTGGGTCGACGCCACCGAGACGACGTTCGGATTGGAGCACCACCGAATGGACGAGTACGTCTACTCGGTGAGGCGCACCTTGTCCGAGGGACAGAAGCCGGTGCTGGAGATCGAGATAGAGAACCCTCGCGTGGGTCTTCTGTCAACGAATCGCAAGACGTGGGCGTGGGTCTCGTGGTTCAACGGCACCACAATCGTGCCGCTGCTGTTCGGTCACCTCGTCGGCAACCCGGTGCAGTTGACCAAGGAGACGATGACGATCCAACTGATCGCCGACCCCAAGAACTACAAGCATCAGGTCCAGATGCTCGCTGAGAGCATGAAGGTCCTGCCGTACTGGGACCCGGTATGGATCGAGGTCGGCAAGCGCGACGACCCCGACAAGATCCTGGAGACCTACGCGGCATTCTGGGACGTGCACCCCACGAACCACGACGTCATCGCCGTGGGGCTGGCTGCTGGTCCCGCCGGAAACATAGATTTGACCGAGGGCGACTACTTCTACGGGAGCTTCAGCAGCACGACTGGTCAGCCGCCAGAGACTTCCATTCTCATGGACGCAACTGTTCCGTGGACGCAGTCGTCTCGCGGCATCGTCTACGTCGGCTCCCACATAGTCAGGTCGTACTCCAACGCGATCATCTCTGGGTGGCCCAAGCCTCTCACCCAACTCGGCAGCGGTTGGTCGGTGTACGCCAGCAACGCATTCGACAGCGGGCACGCCGACATGGCCGAGTCCGTGTCGATATCGTACTCGTGGCAGAACAAGGAGAAGCACCACTCAAACGGCGACACGATGAGTCTCAGCGTCAGCCAGACCGTCCCCAAGGGACCCGTCGGAACCAGCAAGGTCTTAACCCAATCGTCGCAGACTGGGCTCGTTGACCCGTTCGCAGTCGACGAGGACGGTGATCCATCTCCGCTCAACATTCCTGCCACGTACAATGAGACCTCGGTGCACGCTCTGACCTACACGGCAGTAACGACACTAACGCTGGAGTATCGCGCAGAGCGACCACGCACCGAGCGAGTCATCTTCACGATCAACGCCGACGTGCAGCCCATTCTAGTCGACCCGACCGTGGATCAGGTCAGCGAGATCGTCACCATGACAGGGGCCGACGTTGGCGTCCCGATCATTAATCTGCTCAACTGGACCACTGTGTCCGGACAACACGTGGAGGTCGGTCAGGTCATCTTCCCGGACGATCCGCAGGTTCCGGGTGGTCGAACGGCCCAGATCGCAGTCGCGGAGGGTGACGCCGGGACCGAGCCACCCAACTTCAGTGACATCCTCGGAGACGAGACGGTCGACGGGACGGTCACTTGGTCCAGTCTCGGAAGCGCAGAGCCACCCGACAATTCCAGGGATTGGCAGTTTGGATCGCCGATCACGGCTGGCACGATAATTCTGCCGCGTCGCCCCTTCTTCGCTCAACTCGGTGATCTGCTAGCACCGGGGCAGCAGGTCTTTCCGCCGCAGGAAGTGCAACTGAATGAGGGAACGTACTTCCAGTCAGGATCGAACTTCGGGGTGGTCGTTCTCTCCGGCAAGTTTGGAACCAGTGCTCAGATCGCTGGCCTCAACTCGCTGCCCAGTGGCTCGACGTACTTCATGGCTCTCAACGATGGAACGACCGGGCCGCAGTACCTGATACCTGATTTTGGCTCGCACGAGACACTGCACGACCGAGTAACGGACAACGGCATTGTCTGGCAGTCTATCGGCAGCGGTGAGATACCGATAGGCGGCGTGCCCGGCGAGATCAGGTCCCCGACATTCTTCTGTCAGGAGCGTGGACTCAGGAGTCTCGAGTATCTGGCACTTGTTCTGAGAGCCAAGTTGCAGTGGAGATGCAGGTGCGTCGATGTCTCGTTTGAGACTGACTGGTTGACTGGTTACACCATATCCACTCGCAACACCGTCACTCTGCACAACCCGGATCTTCCGGGCGGCATTGCGTTCGGCAAGGTCAAGACCGCGGTTCTCTCATTCAGCGACACCGAGCCAGCCATCTGTCAGGTCACCATAAGCTGCCTCATCGGGAAGGACAACGCCATCGAGGAGGTGCAGGGAGAGCCTGAGTACTGCGACGACGACTACTGCGACGACGACTATCAGTTCTTCGCGGAGGCCGTGGTTCTCCTGCCGACAGGCAGCGACCTCAGCTACACTCCACCGACGTACCGGGTCATCGACGACGGCCTGACGTTCCCACTGGACCGCGGACAGATCCTTCTGGTCGACCTCGTTCACGGCACCGACCAGACGGGCGACGTTCAATCTGCGCTGGACTCGATGGCGCAGGCCGCCAACATCGTCGCGAAGTACGACGGCACCAATGCCGTCGATGCTGTGTACAACGCCGATCTGCAGAGACAACTCCTGAGTGCCAACTCCATCTCCAAGGCTCTCGAGGACAACCCAACGTGGATCGAGTATCAGTTCAAGCCCGTCAATGCCGGACCGTTCCACTCGGTCGTTCACGTGAAATTCTCTGAGTTCACCATGGAACGAGGCATCGACCTGGAGTCGGAGGTTACGACGTGAGTCAGTTGTTCGAGGGCATCGTCCGCCCAGCCCAGAGCGAGGTCGCGCTGCCGCAACCCTACACGACGCCCGGACAGGTGGGCGTCCCCCCGGTCAAGCTGATGATCGGCAGAGATGGTGGGGGCGGGGGCAAGACGCTCAGCGGCAGCGTTAGCATCAGCATGTCCTCGTACTGCGAGCGACACGAGAACGAGAAGGGCGTCAACTAGTGTCCATCATCTTCCCGCCAGCCCGCAAGATGCACGTGGTTCGGCTGTTCGGCACCAACGACAGAAGAGAGGTGCTGCCGGACGTCTGGGCAGACATGGCCCGCATCGACGAGATCACGATCAAGACGCAGGATGCGCTTCACTTCCAGCGCGAGAAGTTCACCAATCAGTACCAGGAAGTCACCATCAAGCTGAACTGGAACGATGCCGACGGCGAGGACGGCGAGGAGGACAGCGAGAGCCGCGAGACCAAGATCACCAAGCTATGCTCGCCCGACGAGACGGATCTGGCCAATCCACTGGAGTGGGTCCCTGTTCGCACCATCACCAAGGTTCACCTGACCGAGGGCAACGAGGTGACGACGCGCAGGTTCCTCAACCTCTTCTCGGCCAAGAACCGCAAGGTCGTCGAGAACAGGCGGTTCTACCACTACGACACGAGCATCGACAGTCTGGCGCAGGCGGCAGCGGACTCTGGTCAGCGGGCGTACTTCTGCTCGACCGACGACTACGTGCTCGACGAGGGAACCCGGGACGAGGGTCAGTACCTGGAGCACGAGGTGCCGATGAAGTTCGGCGGCCTAGCCTCGAGTCACTGGCTGGAGAGCAACGGCGACGACCTGGAGACCACGTTCAAGATGAAGAACGACTATCTGCTCGACTTCTCGGATCCGGCCAAGCTGGAGGAGACCGGCGCCGACGGCCACAACCCGCCGTATCGCTTCGATCCGTTCCAGAACTTGATCAACAGCAGCTTCGGCGGCCTCGCCGTCGAGTTCCTGGACGGGGTGCAGTAACGTGGGACACATCATTCTTCCGGCAGGTGCCCCGAGCTGCAAGAAGTTCGTCATGTGCCTGTCCTTCCGCGTGCCGTCCTCCACAATCGATCGGACCCGGTCCGAGTTCTTGTCATGGAAGGCCGCCAACGAGCACGCCTTCGTGCCGAGACCCAGACGCCTCTTCGGCGTCGTTCCAGTCATGACGTGGGGTCCTCAGCAGCAGCGCAAGGAGTGGTCCAATGGGCAGAGAGTGATAGGGACTACTCCAACGATTGTGAACTACGTGTGGCTGTTTCCAGAGGGTGGTGGAGAAGATGAGCGACATTGCCCTGGAAGATGGGTCGTTGGCGATTTTTTCGATCAGTTCGGCGGACACAACATCTTTGCGACCATTCCAGGTGGACCCGACCAGCAGCCGTACTCCTTCTTTACTGGCGGCACGATACAGGACGTTGATCCCGGATACATAGGTGTCGACTGCACAGGTTCGCGCCCGAGACTGTCGATCAACGTGCCGTTCCCGCTGAGCAATGCGGCGGACTACGTCGGTGCTCTACCGACCCCTGCCTCCGGGGGTTCTGCCTCAGATCCGTGGATAGAGTGCTTCGATCTTGGACCAGCTTGCGACGGTGAGGACGGTGCTCCGCTGTATCTTGAGGCGGGGTGCATTGAGCCGAACTCGAGGGGACAGGCCAACACGAGCACGACCGTATACGAGGGAATGGCGCAGGTCATCATCGGCAATAGACCAGAGACCTTTCGTCTGTTGCCCATCTCCTCCGCTGGCGACTACTCTGGCTCTAATACGTTCGACGACTACGCTGGCATCGAGGTGACTCCGGATCACTGGCACAACCTGATATTCACCGCGGACTTCACGGGAAGAGTGTCCGTGACCGGAAGATACAGTGCTGCCGCTGGTGAGCAGGCCGAGGGTGGAGGCGTGAGCAGTGCCTGCCGCATCGGCATCGCGTTCGACGACAAGGTGTACACCAAGAAGGATATGTCGTTCTACTGGCCAGAGGGCGGAGGCCCGAACGACATCATCAGTGACAGTGCTCTGTACGTGCGCAATTACGGCACCGGATCAGGGACATTCGGCCCCACCAAGAATTGCCAAGGCGGCACGACGACCACGCACTTCGTCCAGGTGCGCCCGCAGTACGACTGGCGGCCCACCAACGTTCCGTTCGCAGACGGCCCCATCGGGTTCCCCGCCGCTGCCGAGTACTCCTCGGCCATCAAGCGAGTCGAGGAGGGCGAGTTCTTCATGTTCACGGACGAGTGGTTCGACGTTAACAAGGACAAGAACCGCAGGATCTTCATCACTGAGAAGGGCAAGCCAGCGCCCACACATCTCGCCGAGGAGTTCTTCGGCAGGAAACCGGAGGTCAAGCTGCACGGTGCCAGGAACTGGCAGATTGGAAAGAACACCGGCACCTACGGCGGCGATGCCGAGGAGGACGCAGAGTTCGTCGGAAGCGCCGTCGGAGACATCGAGAGATACAAGCCGGACCCCAACCTGTACGGCGATCAGGGGGAAGTGTCGTGACGGTGATGCAGTGTCGAGGATGCGAGGCCAGAAGACGAATGCTGGTCCAGGCGAGGGAGGCGTTCTTGCGAGGTGATATCGAGGTGGGTCTCGCGAAGTTGGTGGCCGCCAGAGACAGCGCCATGGCGGACATGCGAGAGCGATTTGGGCTCAGCCCAACTGCAGAGATCGAGGGCGCCCACTGGCCTAGGACGACGAACCCAGTGGACAGGATCAAGGGAGACGACAGGTGAGCTTCAGCTACCGCACGACAGATCTCGCGAAGTGGGGCGTCGGCCTTCTTCGCAAGCTGCACGCCGTCGAGATCGATCTCAACTGGTGGAGCGCCGAGCAGCGACTGGCGACCCTGGAGTCGGCACCCGCGCCGCCGCCAGCCATCGATCACTTCGAGTCCATCGGCACGTCGTTCTACGTGCACTTCGTGGACCTGTCCGTCATGGGTCCGTACGCGTTGCCAGTGGCCAAGTACAACAAGCGCGGCCAGTGGGCACCGTTCACGCACTACTCGGTCCTGGACACGTTCATCGAGAACGGCGCGACCTACGAGACACTCCTGGACCACGACAGCGCGGCCACGTTCGACGCCAACGCCACGGACGGAAGCGGTCACGATCTCTACTCACCGATGTTCGAGTCCCCCGGCAACTCGCTGCCGACCGGGGGTGCCGTCGGCATGGTCATGTCCAAGTCCACGACGGCCAACTTCGCCGTCACGTGGTCCTGGAAGTTCCCGGAGGGCGGCACCACCGGCAAGTTCCTCCGTCAGGCATCGAACACGCAGGATGACACCGAGTGGGCGACGCCCGATGCGACCGAGATCGGGTTCACGCCAGTCACCGGCAGCAGCATCTCGTCTTCGACCGTGGCCGGGGCACTGGAGGAACTGGCGAGCGGTGGTGCCGTCGAGGCGAACCACGTCTCCTACACTCCGGGCACAGGCACCGGATTGACGTCCAGCAACGTGGCCGCCGCGCTCGACGAGCTCGGGGCTCGCGGCAGCGCGTCGGGCAAGCAGACCATCTGGGTTCCAGCCGCTGGCATGACGCCACTCATCACAGACGGAGCCGCGCCCAACACGATCGAGACTTCGACCACCAAGACCGTCATCAAGACCCTGGACTTCGACGCCACCACGGCCGAGGCGGCGCAGTTCGAGGTCGCCATGCCGAAGTCGTGGGACAAGGGCGACGTCTCGTTCCGGGTGTTCTGGTCTCATGCGGCCACGACCGTCGACTTCGACGTGTCGTGGACCATCTACGCGGTGGCCATCGGCCCCAACACATCCGGGTTCGACGAAGACGTCGGTGGGCACGCTGGGTTCATCTCGACCGGCGGAGTGACCGACACGCTCTACGTGACGGACCTGTCTGATCCGCTGACCGTGCTCGACGCGACCAGCGGCCTGACGCCATCCGACAACTCGATCGTCATCTTCCGCGTCGAGAGGTCGTCTCCCAGCACCGCCGACACCATGGCCATTGACGCGAGACTGCACGGCATCCAGGTCGTGTACACCGCCAGCGCCGCGACGGACGACTGATCATGCTCAGGTTGACACAACTGTCAGGCTTCGGGGGCGGCGGCTCGGCAGCCCCGCGCATCGTCTCATCTAGCAGCGTCCGTGCCGTGGACGGTCAGGTGCTCGCGTTCACGGTGACCACCGATCAGGCGTGCACGCTCGCGATCGGAGGTACGGATGCGGCAAAGCTGGAGCTAGCGTCCAACTCGCTGTCCGCGACGCACACGCTGCGGTGGGCAAGCAACGGGACCAAGGACCCCACGGCACCGGACGACGCTGACACCGACAACCACTACCTGATCACCCTGACACCGACCAACGTGTTCGGCTTGGTCGGCGACGCGCAGAGCGTCGACGTCTACGTCGACTACGACTGGCTGACCACGTTCGCGTGGGACCTCACCCTCGGGGATCAGTCGGCACTCAACGGCGTCAACGTTCGCCAGAAGGTGCCGGGCTTCCTGCTGAACTGGGGTGGCACGGTGGTTCGCCTTCGTCTTCAGGGTGGGGCCGTGCAGGGCTTCACCATCGACGAGTTGTGGATCGGCGAGGCGGCCGGAACCGGCGACGACTACGACATGAAGGCGTCGACGCCATCGCCCGCCCAGTTCAAGCTCAATGGCTCCGGGACCATCGTTGCTGGCGTCAACGAGAGCGTGTTCACCGACCCGCTGACGTTCACCATCGACGAGGCCAAGGACTACATCGTGGCGGCTCACTTCAGCGACACGAGCAACGTGGCCATCGGCAGCGGCGCGACGCAGTGGGCCGGATACCACAAGCTCGCCGCCGACGAGACATCTACCGCTGACGTCAGCGGGTACACCGCGTACACGGCTGCCGAGGTTCTCATGATCCGGCAGATCGACGTGGCCACACCTTAAAACAGAACAGGAGAGCAGGGATGCAGCAGCCGAGAGTCGTAGACATCAGCCATCACAACACCGTGCACGACCTGCACGCGACCGCCAACTCCGGCATCTGGGGCGTCATCCACAAGGCGACGCAGGGCGCGAGCTATCGCGATCCCACCTACGCGCAGCGCCGCCGGCCGGTGCTCGATGCGGGGATGCTGTGGGGTGCCTATCACTTCGGCGACAACAGCGATCCCGTGGCGCAGGTCAGTGCGTTCCTGGACTACGCCAAGCCCGCACCCGACACACTCATGTGTCTCGACTACGAGGACCATCCCTCCGGGGCCTCGCGTACCATGCGGCCCCAGCAGATGGTCGCGTTCCTCCGCGAGATCGAGCGACGCACCGGCCGCAAGGCCGCGCTCTACAGCGGCAACGTGATCAAGGAGAACATGCTGCGTCTCAGCGCAGCAGATCAGGAGTACGTTGCCTCTCATCTGCTGTGGCTGTGCCAGTACGGCAATCAACCGAAGCTCCCGCCTCGCTTCACCTCTAGCTTCCTCTGGCAGTTCACCGACGGCCGCGTCGGTCCTCAGCCTCACTCGCTGGCAGGCATCACCGGCGAGGTCGACCTGAACGCCTTCAACGGCACGCGCGAGAACCTCGCGGCGCTGTGGCTCGGTCCCTCGATGCTGCATCAGGCCGCAAAGCCACCGCGAGGTGCCGACGACACCGACGAAGATACTCCGACGGCGACCACCAAGCCCGCTCGCGGCAGCGACGACACTGACGGCCTCCCCCCGTTCCTCCGTGGCACTGCTCCGACGCAGAACGGGGGGCTGAACGTACAGCCTCCACGCACCGTCTACAGCGTGGAGTGCGAGGTGGTGCAGCGCGAGTTGGACGCCATGGGCTACCACGAGGTGGGCGACATCGACGGTTTGTGGGGCGGCAAGACTGCTGGTGGCATCAAGGCGTTCTTCAACGACAGAGGCGTGACCGCGGTCGCCGAGCTCGGACCGACGCTGAACCTCGAGATTGCTCGCGCGAAGCACGACGGGTTCTCGAGGCCGATTGCACCATCGCGCGCGAACGCGCAGCCCAAGGACCTCGCCCCCAAGAACGAGGCCGTTCACGTGTCGCTGTGGCAGCGGTTCTGGGCCAAGATCGCCACCGGGGCGGCGGGTCTCGGGCTGGTCAGCACCGGGCCGGGCAGCACGTTTCAGACCGTGCAGGACAAGCTGAGCGGCGTTCAGGGCTACTTCGCCAGCGTGCCCGCGTGGGCGTGGTTCGCGCTGGCGCTGGGCGTGGCTGGAGCCGTGTGGTACGCCAGCGAGCGGGCGGCCAAGGCCGTGACCAAGGATTACAATACCGGCAAGCTGAACTAGAACAGGGAGACTGAGATGGAGCTACTCGTATCACTGCTGGTCGGTCGCGGGCTCAGCACGCTCGCGGCCAAGGCCATCATCTACGCCGTGCTGGCGGCCATCGTCGGCGGCACCTTGCTCGGCATCAGGCAGCACTACGTCAACGAGGGCTGGCGCAAGGCCATCGTCGCCGTCAAGAAGCAGGATGACCGAGCCGCCGAGGCGGCCGGGAAGGTGGACGAGAACGCGCGCAAGTGCGGCGAGGATACTGGGTTCTGGGACGTGGTGTCGCAGAACTGCAAGTTGTTTGAAGAGGAGAAGAAGTGATGAGGAACCTTGGATGCATCGTCGCAGTCGCGCTGCTGCTGGGCGGCTGCGCCAGTGTGGGACCCGCGAGCGTGGCTGGCGGCGAGTGTCGCGTGTTCGACGATCCGGGTTTCGCCGTGCAGGGTCGCAGGCTCCGCGACGCGCAGTGGATCGGCCGAACGCAGGAGAAGGGCATCCAGGTCTGTCACTGGAAGCGACCCACGCGGTGAGATGATCGGAGGCGCGAATGCCCGACAGTGACAAGGTCCATCAGTACATGGAGTTCGACGAGGATGATCCCAGATTTCAGGTCAAGATCCTCGCCATGCGGGTTGACACACTCACCAAGGAGAAGGAGGAGATCGAGCATCGAGAGCGAGATCTCGAGCAGCGCGTGGCCGCCATGGAGAGAACCTTCCAGCGCGGCGCGGGTGCCATGATCGTCATTCCGATCGTGGGTGCCGTCGTGGGGTTCCTGTTCGCCTACGGAAAGATAATCTTTGCACCGTGGATGAAGAGCCAATGATGATAACCAAGGGAATGATCGCAGTCTCCGCTGCGTTCTCGGTGCTGGTAGTCGCGCCAGTGTCGTACATGCTGTTCGACAACCAGCCACCGTACGAGTACGACGCGGATAACAGCTACGTCATACCGGCTCGAACGCCAGCCGGGCGACAGATGCTCGTTCACTGGAAGTTCAGTCGCGTGAACCGCATCTGCGTTGGCTCCATCACTCGCTACATCGTGGACAAGGACACCGGGGTTCGGGTCTCGTACGACCCCACTCCGGCGGCCAAGAACATAAACGAGGGGGACTCCGCGCTTGATAGGACCTTCTTCCTGCCGCCCGACACGGTCCCGGGCAAGAAGTGGTACTACGCCGACGGCGAGTACGCCTGCAACCCACTGCAACATCTGTATCCGCTGCGGGTGAGAACTCCGCGGCTCAGCTTCGAGGTGGAATGAAATGAGACTGCTATCCGTCGTGCTTCTGATGCTGCTGTCTACCGCGTCGGCTGCGCTGGCCGAGGTTCTGCCGCACCCCAGCGGATGCCCTCGTCGTGCGTTCTGCGGCTGTGGTGCCTCGGTCGAGGTGTTCGGCAGGCCGATCCGTGACCTGTATCTGGCGGCAAGCTGGCTCAGGTTCCACAGGACCATTCCCGCGCCCGGCATGGTGGCGGCCAGACGCGGCCACGTGTTCGTTCTCAGGCAGCACCTGAGCGGCAGCACGTGGCTCGTCTACGACGCCAACAGCGGCGGAGGCCTCACGAGATTGCACGAGAGATCCATCGGCGGGTACGCGATCGTCGACCCGCACGCGTGATTGCCGAGGCCGCCGATCCTTGGCGGCGACCTCGGTGATGGCCAGCGCCGCCTCG